>Ga0214919_10001220_pt1 | contig 42754 bp, 28 predicted proteins | sample LL1503_MetaG_FD_177994 | JGI IMG/M metagenome (GOLD analysis project Ga0214919, IMG submission 177994) | Freshwater microbial communities from Lake Lanier, Atlanta, Georgia, United States - LL-1503 | ecosystem: Environmental > Aquatic > Freshwater > Lake | place: USA: Georgia | collected... | reverse complement strand
CCATGCGATCGGTATTTAAAATTTCCTCAATTGTGTTGGCATTGAGGTTGCCCAGCATGTTGGGGTTGCCGGCACAACATGTTTTGACATTGCCTTGGGGATTGATATGCAGGCCTCGCCATGGGGCCGCACAGTAAAAATTGCTCATGTAGTATTTACGTGACCAATTTTAACATGTTAGATTTACACAGGGCTGTAAGGGTTACGATATCTGTCGTAACCATCATCAGGCGGCAACACTGGATACTCGTTATTCCGCATTGCGACCACACTTGGCACGTTTGGCATTGGTGAGAGCACCGTAGTCCACTGGCCATTCCTGACCTGGTTGTAGTTCTCGAGCACCTGCTGGGTAAGCAAATTTAACACCGGCTGTGATTTCAATTTGGCTAACTGGCAGTCGGAACTTGGTCAAGTCATTGCCTAAATTAACATAGGGTTTGGTATGTGGGAATGCCCAACCAGCAATCTGCTTAGTTTGGTTATTGATTACAATTTTGTAAAAGCCGTGTGGCACAACGACGCCGTTGCCAATTGACTCATCACCGGCACCGTAGAACGCACCTACATAGATTGTGTAGGGTTGATTGAGTTGTACTGCCCAACCACGCACACTTGTTTCCAACAGTTTCCAAATACCACGATTGAGTGATCCGTGTTGCGGATACATATTGGTCATCAAGAATGATTCATATTCCACTTGTGCTGACCAGGATAGGTCACCATCAGGAGCGGCATGTCCTTTGTCATAGCCTGTGCCAGCATAGTCATCTGGTCGGGCACCACCCTGGACGCTTTGATCAGCAACAAAGGCATTGGTACGCGGAAAACAACCCAGTGCGTTTTGCGGTAACAATGTGTAGGCCACATAAGCAGGAATCTTTACAGGAGCATCATATGCCACAAGATACGCTTCGCGGCAAATGGGTTGCACAGGTCGTTTGACTGTGGCAAATCCATAAGGTGAGTGTACTGCACAGGCTTGTGGGGGGTTAGGGGCTCGTTGGTCCCAGGCGTGGGCCAAGTTAACGGCTGTGAGCAACAGCACAAAGATGAGTTTTTTCATCCAGTATTTATATTATGCTATTTGATAGACGCCACAGAGATCAAAGTGGCTGCCAGTGTTGGTAGCATTGACCGGTGTGTTGTATTTCCAGGCTAGGTCCGTGGTGCTGCCTGAATAGTACAGTTTGTGTATGGTGTTACTGTTTGCTATATCAGTAATGCCAGCAATGTGAAATTGAGCCGGCGAACCTGTGCCTGACGTTTGATGCAAGGTGCCGCCGGCCATACGCATGGTCTGATCAGACGGGAATGGCAAAGTAATTTGGTAACCTAAAGTACCAAAGTTGGTGCAGGTAGCAAAATCCACATATACCTGAAAATAACAAAGTGGGCCCATCAGGGTGTAGGATGCTGTGACCGTTGCGCCAGCAGTGGTGCTTGATGCATCGGTCCACTGTGGGTCAAACGCTGTGGGATTAGTAACTCCGGATCCGTATGCTATTAAATTCAAATTACCGTTGGTGTTTCCTACATATACGTTTTGAGTAAGTTGATCAACCACAAGTTCACTGGGTCTGGCAACGCCATTGTAATTTTGCACAGTGATCTGTGCATTGTCTTTCATGTCGGCACGTGAAATGCCGGCTATGTTTGCGTATGGTGGTGGTGGATTGGCCATGATCTATTTATTTCTAAATTTAATAACCGTTAAACGGCTTGACTGTGCTTTGTTTGTTTACCGAAGGTGGTTCTAAACTATTTGGGGTACTGATTTGTATTTTTTCAGCAGACAATCCGGACATTTTCAATGCTTGATCAATGATTGGTTCAACTGAAGCATTAAATCCAGCAACCACAGCGTCTTCGCCAAATGCGGCTTGTGCTGACCACTCAGGCATGTTGGGTATGGGATCGTTAGTGCCGGCATCACTGCGGGCTCGAGCCATGGCCACTCCCAAGCGATATATCTTATACGGGTCACTGGATGGCACACCGGGCAACACAAACACATGATTCATGGGATCTGCCAGTTCAGGAGGCAATGTTGCTTGTTCAGTGATGAATTCTCGGGCTCTCATTTGTATCCTCCAAATGCTCGAACTGGGCTTGCTTTGTGTACGTGCTCGGCTTCGGTACTGCGATTGTCGGTTAATTTTTTGACTTCACCGGCACCTACAGTTTTTGCTGCCGCATTAATTATGTCTAGATCAACATCACTGTAGGTTGCCAACAACGGGTCACCTGCAAATGCGCCAGCAGGTTCAGTAGGATAGTCAGGAGCACCAGCCATGGCAATACCAAAACGCCATTGTGTGTAAGGACTGCCGCCTTGTTTGGTCATTGAAATGTCAGGCATGCTGATCATGCCTTTCATAGCTGAAGCATGTGATTTTGGAAGTTTTTTAGAATCTGCAGGAATGTCCTGGGCACTGCCAAACTTTGCTTCTACTACAAATTCTTTTGCTCTCATTTGACGTCTTTCATTTTCATATGCCCAAAAGGTGGATCACCTTGGGTATTCTGCCACAGTGCGCGATTGCTCAAAATTTCTACCCAAACATCAGTGTTGGGTTGATTCAATCCCCAGAAGTCAAATTGCAAATGACTGCTAACTGGGCGGCAATATAGTGTTCGCTCTCGAGGCACACACAACTGCTGACTAGTAGTTCGCATTTTTTTGCCTTCTGTGCTGGTCCGCATTATATTTAGTTGCGGATTGTTTATATACACCTGGCACATACCGTCCACTAAATCTTCAGGTTCTTCGGCAATAGCCACCACTGCTTCAGCCAATGCAAGTCTGGTTTCGCTTGAAATTCTGCTGAGTGTTTCGCTTCGATTACTGGGGTTACGTTGGTATCCTGTGTCAGTCATCCAAATTCCATGATTGGTTCTAGCCACTGTGTCTGTACGTGGGATTTGTTTGACCACGTACTTAAACGGCCGTTCACCATCCCAATCACTGGCTTCGATTAGATACAGTTTGTATTGATCAAACACAATTGTACAACCGCCTAGTTTTCCTTTTAGTAGAACTCGAACAGCGTCTGCTACTGAATGTTGTGTTAATGCCCGGGCAATTATTTGGCCGTCAGGACTGATTTCTGCGGTGCCTGCTTCGACTTCACTTTCGTCATCGTATACATCTAGACTAGTATTCAAGATGCTAATGCCATGATTGTTGATGCCTTCTTTGTAGCCAGTTATTTGATCATGCATCATCATGCGTTGTACGTCGTGGCTTTTGTCTTCAACAAAATCCAACACAGGGGTGTAGTTACGGTCGCGATTTTTGGCGCCGGCCCATCCAATACCATCAAAGTATTTGGCAAGGATTACGCACATGATTATTTTTTGTAGCCCTTGAAGGCGGCCACTGGGCTTGAGTGATTGACGTAGTCAGGTTCATGACTACCGTTGCTGATAGAATCTTGGGGTTTCATACCCAGTTTTTTCATAATGGCAGTGAGTTTTTTGCGATCGTGTTCAGTGTAGGCGCTGAAGATGGGCAAGTTTCCAAAGAAATTTATATCGCCTGCTTTTTCCAACTGCTCAAGATCCATACCAGCCAATGTTGCCACACGATAATGATCGTAATACCGGCCCCAATATACGTCTCCCTTGCCCCCAGGACCAACTATACCAGGATGTGCTCGTTCAAACTCGTGGCTGGCGGCGGCTCTTGTTCCGCCACGCTTACCAGCGCCTTCAGTCATGAACTCACAGGCTCGCATTGTTAGTTTGAAGTTGAGCCGTACACACCGGCCTGTGCTGATGTAGCAGTACCTATTGCTGTGGCAGAAAACACAGTGCCAGTGATGCTCAGATAATTGCCTGCACCAACATAATATTGTTGTACAGTGTTTCCTGGAACCACAACTGAATTTGCGTATAAGTTGCCAGTTGGCATTGAAGTATTTACAGGAATACCATTGGCCTGTATGTATTGTGTCTGTGTTTGAATAACTTGAAAATTTACTGTAGCAAGAGTCGTGGCAATTTCAACCTTGTCGGTGGTCCAAAGAACGTTTGATCCAGTGTTAACAACTTGAACGGCAGCCATTATTTTGTATCCTTAGGTGGTTCACTCACAACTGGTTGAAACAAGTTGCGTGTTTGATCCAACACACCCGGAATGTATACCGGTTGTTGTTTGTAACCACCAGTGGCTGGACTGTGTGGGTTCATCACTGGAGGTGTTGTTAGGCCTGCGGTAAAAGGTTGATTGGTTGTCATATATTATCCTTTGAATTGGTTCCAACGACGTGTCAAATCACGAATGCTTTCTTTGACTTTTTCCATGTCACCGTCGCCATCTAAGTCGGCTTCTTTTTTGCCATCAGCACGGGCCTTGGCTAAGTTGCCGGTAAAAAGATTACCTTCTTCAGTTTTTTCTTCTTCAACATCTTTCTTGGCTTCACGGATCCCGGCCATTTCACGCAAACGTGCTAGGCTGTCTTCATCAAATCCATCTCCATAACCTTTTTGTCTGTCATCTTGACTGGCAACAACAGGTATAGTTGTTTGACCAGTTGACTTGGGACCGTTTAGGCCACCGGAATATTGTAGTGAATCATCATTGGTTTCAGTGTTGCTCGGGAAGTCAGGTGAGTTTTGGCTCACTGCGTCATCGCCGTAGGCTTCGTCAACTTCTTCGCAACCGCAGTCTTCTTGACCACAGGCATCGCATACTTCGCCTTCTGCGTGATCATGGTCGCCCATGGCCTGGCGAATTTTATCAGCAAGTGCTTCTGCACCTTCAGCATCCATTGTGCCATTTACTTCGATAGCACCTGGATGATCCATATCAGCACCACCTTCAATGTGTGGGTAATCATGTCCGCCTAGGCCGGCGTTTTTCAACAACTCGCCTAGTTTGAGTGCGTCATCATCTGTAGCAGTAACAGTTATGCTCTTGCTTGGACCACCGTTGGCATCTGTGTTCATGCTCATGCTAACATTCATACTTTCAGCAATCATGCTTTCAAGTTCACGATTCATTGAATCATAAATGCCTTGTCCAAAACCAAAACCACTTGATGCTGTGGGAGTGTCTGTTCCGCCTGCTTCTTTGACTTTCTTTTTCTTTTCATCGTACTCAATGTCTTTAGCCACTTTCTTGCCGGCTTTTTCTGCCTTAGCATCTTCACTGCCACGCTTCTTGCCGTGAATATGATCTTTCTTTTTCTCATCATACTCAATGTCTTTGGTTACCTTGCGGCCGGCTCGTTCAGCGCGGTTGTCACGAGTAGAAGTTTTTTCTTCGCCCATGGCCATTTCGTCATCACCCTCTTGATTCTGCATGTAGTCATCCACAGCAGTCATCATGCCTTCAATCTTGGCCAACTTGGCTTGCACCCATTCTGGCAAGTTGTCGTTGTCACCCAGGATTTTTTCCAAGGCCTGTGCATGACGCACAATAGTCTTGATGTCATCTTTGGCCATTTCGCCTTCTTGATCGTACTCGCCACGATCTGTAATTTCAAGATCACCTTCGTTGGTTTTACGACCGCCTTTGTGTTTGGTAGCCCGGCCGGTCACACGCTCTGGTGCTTTAGCAGGGCCTTTTGGACGACCACGTCCGCGCTTTTCACCTGCGGCTGGCTCATCACTATCGGCACCTACTGAATAACCTGTGTTGGGATCAACACGGCGTGTTACTCTGCGACCGCCAGGAATCTCTTGTGTGTCATGTTTGTCACCGTGTGTGACGTCACCAACCTTACGAGCACCCATACGGCTCTTGACGTCTTTTTCCATTTCGTCCCAGCCTTCGTCGGTCTCTTGTTTACCTGTCAGATTCTTTGTGCTTGGACCTTTGAGACGATCAACCACATGGGATTCTTCGTCTGATCCGCCGTATCGGCCTGGACCTGCAGAGTGCTTCATACCTGTCTTGGTCTTGGTAACTGTGCCGCCGTTGCTGGTCTTGCCACCACGTAGCATAGCAAAGTCGTTGGCATCTAGTCGGCCATTCTTGTTCATGTCGATTTTCTTTTGCTTGGGACTGAGCACACCTTTGATTGCTTCAGCAGCCACATCGCCCAACATTTCATCAACTTCTTTTTTAGCGCCGGCAATCTTGTCAGCAAAAGTAATTTTGTCTTTGGGAGGTGCCAAGGCGGCAAAACTTTGTGATTTAGCCGGTGACATTTTTTCTTTAACTTGTTCTGGCTTCTTACCTGTTTGTGGCATGCCCATCTTGCGTTGTAAGTCTTTGCGCATGGCTTGATCGTCACCATGGCCTAATTTGTTTAACACAGCGCCGCCAACTTTCTTAACTGCACTGCCAACTTTTTTCACTACGTCGCCCATGCCTTCTTTGGGATGACGCAATTTGTTCAGCACAGCACCTGCCACACGCTCACCGGCTGCTTTTGAACCATAACGCTGGCCAGCATCCTTGGCAATCTTTTCAAAGTTCTTGCCTGGCTTGCCAATGTCTCGGCCGGCACGTGCCTTCTTGGCTGAATAATCACCCGAGGCTTCTTCTACGGAATCTTTATACTTGTTGTACTTGTCACGTATAGGGTCCAGGCTCTTGCCTTCACGTCCGGCCTTGGCCAAAGCCTCCATGCCCTCTTTGCCATACTTCTCATAGCCCTTGGCAGCACGACTCATGTCACGTTCGTTGAGTTGTTTGTGTGTGGTCTCTGGCTTCTCGCGAATGCTATTCAACTTGTCGTTAAGATTGTAGAAAAAATTGTCCATGTCGGGTTCCTAAGTAATATGACTTATTTATACGCCTTTCGATACTTTGCACTTATCACCATGCCACTGGGCATAGGTATTAGTACTTGTAGTTTTGCCGCAATGCGGGCAAGTTTTTTTAATTTGAGAAGGATGATTTCCATTCTTAATACGATTTAGATTATGAGCAGGTCCTTGCAATGGATGTTTTCCTTCAGCAACTAACTTTCTCTGTATTTCACCGCCCCAGAATGGATTCTTAGGTCCTTGCCCCGGCAGTGTTCCTTCTGCCGCTCTTTTTAGTGCTGTTCGTCGCTGAATGTCGCCACTTAGTAAGTGATGTTTTCCTTCTGCTACTAATCGTCTTTGTATTTGTCCACCCGATAAGTGATGTGTTCCTGCCGCTACTCTGGCTTGTTGTTGAAGACTGGCAATCTGTGCAATTTCTTCTGGAGTTCTATTCATACGCTGAGATGCCATCATATAACATGCTCCATAATCACCTTGAGCATAATGTATATCATAATGTTCTTGTAAAGTTACGGCTACTAAATTTGTAGGATTGTTATTGGTATGATTCCCATCTTTATGATGTATTTCATAACTGCGCCCGTTGGGCTCTTTTGGTATAGGTCCGTGGTACTGCTCGTAGATTTTACGATAGTTTATTCGCTGATAAGTAGTCATGCTGATAGTTCCCTTTCAACTATTAGAGTAGTTGGGCATTGGCGTGCCGCGAACTACACCTATATTTACCTCAGCCTCTTGGGTTTGCGCCAGTGGCTGGCCGGGGTTGACGCTTGATCGTGGTCATAGGGCTCTTGTTGCCCATTGGCAATTCATTTGTGGTTTTGGCAGGAGGAGTCTTGCCTCCGGCTACAGTAAAGTTAGTACGATATGCATTCTTTAAAACTTCGTGATCGTACGGACCAGTTGCGTAGTCTTTCTTGAGTGCTCGTTGCTCTGCATCAGGAGCAGGATATGGTGAGTCCAACAAGTCTTTGTTTTCGTCTTCAATCTTGTTGTTTTCAATATTGAGACTGTCTTCATAACCGTCTGTGTTCATAACAATCCGATTGGGATCTACACCCAACAATTGTGCCAGTTGTTTGATTTGTGGCTCAATGGCTGGATATTTGAATTCTACATCCACAATGCTCATTGGCTGATTGGGAAACGCTGGAAAATCAGGGATCACTCGGCGAACTGGTGTATTCTTTGGTTTAGACATTTTGACCACGTCAAACTGAGCACACTTGTCTTCGAGTTCTCGGAAAAAGCCTTCAGGTACATCACCAATTACCTTGATGCGGTAGGTGTATGTACGTTCGCTTTCGGCTAGGTATTTGGCAAATGGTTTCATATTCGATATCCTGTTTACTATTTATTCTTTTTGTACGTTTTGGCCTTTGCCAATAATACGTTCCAGCAAATCGTTGCGGCTCAAAACCACTCCGTGTGCTGTTTGTGCGGCGGCTATGCCTTCGGGATCTTTGGCATCCAGGGCCTGTTGCTGTTGATCCAGGCGCATTTTCTTCATCTGTAGATCAATCATCTTGAGTTTCTTGTCTAGTTTGGCTGTTTTTGCTGTGATGGCGTGGCCCAGCATGTTCGATGCTACACTAAAGATTTCGCTGGCAAATCTTGAATCGACCTGAAAACCAAGATCCATTAAATCCTTGTAACTGCCAGTGGCCAAACCAGCAAGTTCATCCATTTCGGTGTCTGTGGCTTCAAGTCCACGCACAGCAGGCAACGCACCATCAACTTTGTCAATGGCGTCATCTAGTGCTTGTAGTGTTTCTCGATTGGTGGGAAGTGTGGGTAGAGCAATGTCTACTTCTTCCTGAGTTGGCGGGAGATCAAAAAGGTCTTCAAGTTTGCGTGTCATGCCAATATTTAGTGGCTCACGCTCGACCATTTACAAACATGTCATTCTCAGTAATAACTCTAAATGTGAGTCCGTTGCGTCGGGCCCATTTGGTCGCCGCGTCCCACTTACAGTAGTTGATCGCTACTATAGTGCGGTCTCGGCTGTTCATTTTTGACTCTATCACGCTTTGCTTTTTGGGTTTAATTTCAATCAGTTCAGCCCGCATTTGATTGTTTTTGGTACGGTATGTGATCAAAAAATCTGGGATATATTGTGTCATCTTACCTGTGAGTGGATGACGATAAGGGATGGCAATGCTTTCGCTAGCCCATTGTAAAATATGATCGTTTGAGTCCAGGAATCGCATAAATGACAATTCCCAACCGGATCTGTAGCGGGGCTCACCGTTGCCCACATACTTGGCACGGTTGACCACAGTGTATGTGCCTTGTGCCCAATGTGCCATTATTGTATGACGTTTCTGGCTGCGTAGTAGTTGGGTGCTACAGCAATGCCCACGCCCAACAAGGTAGCACGATTTCTGATGCTGTTGAGATAGTAGGCCATGTTGATGTTGAGACTCAGGCCCGGATTGTTGTTGGTATTGCCTGCTTGAAATGACTGTAGCAATGTCAACGGAGGAATATTTGTATCTTGAGCCACTCTAAACAAACTCACAGTAAAGTTGTCTGCGGCTTGTTTTGTGGTCATCACACTCTTGAAGTAACTGTTGACCACATCATAGTCGCCCACAGCAATGTTCACGTCATAGTCGTAGAATGTGTCAAACACTCGCACTGTTTGATCAATGTTGTAGTTGGTATAGTTGATGCTGGCCATAATCAATTAGTTAGTTGGAGGATTTTGTGGTGTAGGATAATACATGCCACTTGATCTGCCGGGAATTTGTCGCATGGCCGCAGGTATAGCAGAACCTTTGAGATAGTTTGTCCCCAGGGCAACTGTTTCGTTAACGGCAATGCTCTTGAGGTCTTTGCCCTTGAATGTGTTGTAGGCTGTGCCGGCTTTTTGTACAGCACCAATAATGCCCAATGGTCCGCCGCTGGTCAAGTCTTCTATGATGCCGCCGGCGGCATCCAACAAGCCACCCTGTCCCATGAAGTTGGCGCGACTGCCCGGACGACTAATTGGACTCAGTGTTTGATCGTAGTGACTGGGATCAGCAAAACCTTTGATGTTTTGATCTGGCCTGGCCTGGCCGATGGCTCCTGTGTAGTATTTCACAGTCTCATAAGCAATGGTCATGGTGTTCTGCATGGTGCCAGCACCTTCAGCATAGGAATACTGATCATGTGCAAAATTGGTTATCAAGGGATTGACCAACACATATGTTGCTGTCTTGTGTTGATCCATGCCGGTGATCTGAATGTCCAGAAAGAATGGCGCCTTACCCGAAGGGCCTGATGTGCCATCGTTGTAGGCTTCGCCAATGTATCCCCAATCGTTCACATTGCCCACACGTTGATTGTCATAGATGTCGCGAATATTGTATCCAAATCCTGTGACCTTGTTGGCGCTTTCACCTAGACTGCCATTGTTGCCATTGGCCAGTACTTCGTTATACTGTTGAGATGCATCTTTGTAGTAGTAGTTGTAGTAAGCGTACCACATCTTGCGCACATTGTCGCCGGCGTCATCGTGGAACACAATAGTTACAGGATCATAATTGATCTTGGTCTGTACCACACGTTTGCGATTGTATTGATTGAGAGTTTCGTTGGCAATTGTGAACTTGGGTAGATCCACAGTCTTGACCACATAACTCAATTGTGAGTTGCCAGACACTCCAAGATAGGCCCCTAACCCAGGAACACCTGCAAAATTGAGTGTAAAACTAACGTGAAAAAGGAACTTGTACCGAGGTTTAAGTTCAAATGAGTTGGGAGTAAAGACCTTGCTTGCGTGAGTGTAATCACGCAAGGCATTAACGTCTGTAAATCCTTGCCAGAATTGTTGACCAAATGTTGGCATGGCTCGGCCCTTAGGCGCCTAGGCCAACACCTGTTACTGCGCCACCAATGGTGCGACCAAGTCCTGTGGCAATAGCACCGATACCACCATCGTTCACACTTGTCTTGGTCTGTGCGGCGTTATCGTAAGCAATGTTCAAGTTGATTGTGACACCTTCGTTGGTACCATAGTTGAGTTCACCATAGTCAGCGCCCTTCAAGTAGCAACCATACAGTTCCCAGTTCTCAAGAACTGTGGGTGTGTCTGCACCGTTACCGCCATCAAGAATTTGAATTGTGGTCATGAACTTGTAGTCAATACCAGCCGCGGCACTTGCTTGTTCCAAAAAGTCCAGTTGTTTCTGCATTTGCTCTCCAACTAGAGTCATAACGCTACCCGATGCGTCATCACGTACTGAGCATGCGATATCAGCCCAGGTGTGACGACCGGCCAACTTCAGCGTTGAGTTGTAGATTGGTAATGCGATTTCTTCAAATGTTAGATTGGGTCTTGCCACACTGACAACTTGTTTGGTCATTTCTGTTGTGCTATTAGTTACACCAAAATTTTGAAACAATACTCTAAATCTATATTTGAGTTTGGGCATCAACAGGCCCTGGGCGCTCGCGGATTGATCGCTTGCCAGCGGAACTGTCATTTTGTTTAGTGATGCACTTGCCATTTGTTATCTCCTATATGTTTATTTACCTGAAACGGAGGCCGAAAAATCAGCCCCCAGTTTCATTATTGTCCGGCAGCAATTGCCCCAGTGTTCTTGATACGCAATGGAATATAGATGAATTCCACGGCTTTTACTGGCTCAATAGCAACGTCTACCCACAATTCATTGCGGTCAATACGTGCAGGAGTGTTGTTGCTCAAGTCACAAACAACCAGGTAATCATACAAGGCACGTTTGGCCACCAAGTCAATCATGAGACTGTTCACACTGTTGGTGATTTGATTGCGTGTGATTGTGTCGTTGGGTTCAAACAGGTACAGTTTGCCAATTTCTTCCAGGCGTCCACGCAAGAAACACACCAAGCGAGCCACGTTGATACGATCCAGTGCTGTTGTTGTAGCAGTGGTGGTCTTGTTGCCAAAGTTGGTAATACCAATTCCAGGAATAAACGTGATTGGATTAATGTTACGCTCGTACAAGATATCGCGCACTGATTGACTTACGCCAATCTGATTGAACTCGCCTGTTGTGGCATCGATGTAACCAATTGAGATAGCGTTGTCGACAACACCACGACGTGTGCCAGCTGGCGCCAACCATGGATAACTTGCGGCATCACTGCGCAGGATAGTACGAACCATCATGTGACTCGGAGGTTGAACCACTGTGTTGCCGCCAAGGTCGCTGGTCTGGCAACTGGGATAGAACACGCCGCAATAGTTGCTGGTCAAGATGTTGCCATCACCATTGGGTTGTCCCAGACCGTTGTTGTTGGTAGCAAATGCCACTAGGCTGTTGCCATCAGGGCCCAAACGCATTGGTGTATCGCCCACCACAAACAAGGTGTTGTTGCGCTCGTTGCTGAGTGCAATCATGTTTGGTGTCAATTCTGGGTAAGCAGGTGTGGCAATGATATTGTATTGTGTCTGCTCTTCACGTGCTGTGACACTGGTATCAATGCCTGACTTGAGCGCCTGCACAATAATTTGACGTTGTGCCAGGCGACCCGACCACATGCTTCCGTTGTCCTTGTTGCCACTTGCTGTGAGCCAGGTGTTGAGATTGATCAAATCCCAGTATGCAGTATTGCTTGGTGCAGTACCTGCTGAGGTAGCAACGGTGCAAACATAAATGCCGTTGTTGTAACTCACAAAGTCATTCACAGCGTAAGCCGTAGTTGCCGAGTATGCATCAATTGCATAGTCGGTGGCTGTGGTCGTAAAGTAATCCATTTGGAAACTCTTGACATTATAACCTGAACGACGTGTGTTAAACAACAGCATACCTTGTGGATACAAACTAGAGTTAGGAGCGTCTGGATCCAGGTAGTTACTGGTATTCAATGGTGTGCTTCCAGTGCCAATTGGTGGCAAAGGATCTGCCACTGGGTCTGTTGTTCCATTTGGTGCCCAACGTGCATCAGCAAACAAAACACCGTTTTGTGTGGTTTGATCAGTGGTATCAATTTCTACCCATTGTGCAACACCACTGACTGGTTGCCAGCGATACAATTTGGGATAGTTTTCTAAGTCACTGGTGTCGATCCATAGATCACCATACACCAAGGCCGACATTGCGGTGTTGGTTTGTGTTGTGGGTGCAGTGGCGCTGATGATAGGTCCGGTTGCATTGGTCAAAGTCAAATTGTAACCACGAGCATCGTTGGTCACGTTTCGATAACCCATCCACATGCCATCGTCTTGAATCATGATATCAGCCGCATCCACTGCACTGTAATACCACAAGCGACCATCTGCTGGATCTTGGCCCGGGGCGGTATTGCTAGATGTATGCGTAAATGTAGGACCATTTACCCAGTTACTGAGAATCAACAAATTAGCAGTGATATTACTTGGACGACAAAACTCAGTTGAATCTGTGAATCCAGCTGTGGCGGTGCCTGTTCCTACACTGTCAGCCAAGCCAATGGTTCCCCCTGAACTGTTGGTGTACACTATGTTACCAGCAGAATTTATAGTGGCACTCACATAAGGCACGTTTGCCGCACTGACCGCTGTTATATAATCTGTTGCTGTACCTGTGCCACCAACTGTGACCAGGGATATGTTGGTTGCTGTGCTGCCAGGTTGGCTGCCGCTCAAGAAGAAACTGACACCTGCAAATGCATTTCCGGTAGGAACTGTGGTTCCTGTGACCACAGTTGCACCCAATGCATAACGTTCATAAATCTCAAAAGCTGCTGTGGTCAATGGGGTGCTCAAATATCCCATGGCATTGTATTGAGCATACGTGGTACCAACAGGAATATTTTTACCGCCACCGGTTGGATCTAATGCATAATTTGCGTAAGCATCATTGAAATATACAGGAACTGATTGTGCAACCCAGGTGCCAAGTGCGGCGCTGTATTGTTTTAGAACCAGTTGCATTCCATTGTTGGCAATGCTGAGATTTTGCCAAACACTGCCGGTTGGTCTAGCATAAGCTGCACCTGCGGCTGTGATCCATTTTGGTTGTTCGTAACTGTATGATGGCAAATATTCTGGTGCGGCATATTCAGATGCTGTGATGCCCAGGGCTGTCAACAATGCTGTGCCAAGATTGGGGCCTGCTTGAATAGAAACAACACCATCATTGCTGAGAGTTGAACCATCATTGGCAGCGGTACTGTTGGCATAGATATACAGTTGATTGCTCACAGCACTGGCTGTGACTCCTGTAATGGCAGCAGTATTAATGGCAGTAGCAAATCCGTCCACAGTGTTGGTTGCACCAACAGTGACAGTGGTGCCATTGATGATCATGTTGGCACCAATGGTCAGTGAAGTTGGTGAGTTTGTGCCTTGCACTGTGGGGTATGACGCTTTCCAGGCATTGCTGCCAACAAGAACCCAGGTGTTCAAATAATTTTTGTAATAGATTGGATTGTGTTGTGAACAAGAGATTACTGCATAGTCGCCAATTGCGCCATAAGATGGTATAGGAGCGTAATCAGCAGTACCAAGAGTATCATCGTCAAAATTAACAACTTCAGTGGTGTCATTGACTACCAATGGTGTTACTACTTCAAATGCTTGAGTAGCGGCATTCCACTCCTGAATGCCCCACGATGTAATAGATGTATCCAACCAAAAAGAACCATTTGCAGGTGCACCAGTAGGACGAGTTAAACTTGCAGTGAGTGCTGTCAAATCAATGTTGGCACGTTGTACATAACAACGGTTTGTAACGCCCAGGGCTGAGTAAGCGGCAAGTAATCCGTACTCGTTGAGTTCGTATCCGTTGATGGGAGTACCTGTTGTGGTGTTGTAGAAGAACGGCACACCAAAAGTCTGTGCCAAATCGCGTTGACTGGTGATCAAATATGTTTTGTTTGCATTAGCGGCAAGAGTACCGGCTGCTACAGTGACGCCGTCACTGGATACTTTGTTTTGCGCTGTGGCCAGCAAAAAGTAAGGTACTGTGTTAACGGCTGAAGGTATGTATTGACTCTGGTCAATTACTGTTACTTCTACGCCTGGTGATGTTAAAGCCATAATGGTTTCCTTTTCAAGTTCTAATATTTACCGATTAGTAAAAAAAAGTCGCAATCATAAATACCTTTGTAAAGGTTTAGGAGAAAAATATGAGCGAATATGCTGGATTCATATATGAATGGACTAACAAAATTGATAACATGAAGTACATTGGTGCCCATACTGGATCAGAAGACGATGGGTATATAGGTGGAGGTAAACGATTCCGGAGTTCTCTAAGAGAACATGGGCTTGCAAATTTTGAACGTAAAATTCTTGAATATGTAAATGATGCAAGCAAAATAAAAGATCGTGAAAATTACTATCTTGGATTATATGATGTAGCAGACAATGATAATTATTATAACTCGTCATCTAGATCATCAGGCCTTCGAGTTAAACAACCAACTAAACAAGTTGCACGATCATTGTGCTGTGTTTGTGAACAAAGACCTGTGGCTGTAAATTATATCAAGGATGATATAACACATTACCGCACTAGATGTGATGCATGCCTGAAGAAAAAGAAAAATCCAAAACCGTTTGTGCCGCGGTGGAAAGCGGCAGGTTATAAAAAGAAAATGAGTTGCGATTGTTGCGGATTCAAAGCTAGATGGTCAGCACAAATGTTAGTGTTCCATGTAGATGGAAATTTGGCACACAATGATCTCAAGAATTTGCGTAGTGTCTGTAAGAATTGCGAAATAAATCTTCAACGTACAGACAGTGTTTGGAAAAAGGGAGATTTGGAGCCTGACAATTAATTTGCCACAAGTTGTTTAACCTGCTGGTACAAGTCATCTAGAGTGCCGTTGTTGTCTAGTACCACGTCAAACCGGGTGCCTACCCAAGCAGTTTCCGATGCATGTACACCATATTTTTCCAATTTGCGCTGACTCAGTGCCCAAGTTGAGTTGCCATTAGCACCACGATTTACACTCATTGCGGCATCATACCAAGCAGGTTCTGCACCACGAGTGACTCTGATGACTCGGCCGCCGGCGTTTTTGATAGCACGGATTTCATTGGGAAAGCGGCAGTCTGATATCACCACATCATCCTGGCTGTGACGCAGTTTGTTTTCTAGGCTGGCAATCCAGATGTCATCGTGGAAGCCGGCTCTGCATACTTCTGTGCCCCAGTATTGTAGGATCCAACGCGGTGTTAGTGTAGGTATGTGTAGGCGTTCCGCCCACCATGGATCCACTTGTTCACGCCATTCACGTGCTTGCTTGGTGCGACCTTCCAGCAGGGTTCTGTCCCAACCAAACACTTGACTCACAGCATCTTTTAGTGTGCTTGCAAAACTTTCTCTGCGAAAATGATGCAAGTTTACCAGGTAATCAGCAATGGTATCTTTGCCTGAACCAATAAATCCACAAATGCCAATAATCATATTTTTCCTATTAAAGTTTAATCCATTGTTCTATCAAATGTTTTTTTATGGGCAATGAATCAAAGAAATTTTCTTTTCTCGAACGATCCAACATAAGATTATATATTAAAAAATTTGGCCAAAGATCTTGTCTGTTCGTACTGTCAAAATAAGTTTTTACTTGCTTTAGACTATATCCCAGGGCAGTGCACCTATCCAACATGAGATTTAGATCTTCTCGGTATTCCGATGGTATAATTTGTATACTCAACTGCTCCGGGCCAAATAGTATGTTAAAACTAATGTTTTTAAAATCTATATCAAAGTTGGTTTTTAAATGTGCCAACGTTTCTTCAAGGAACCAAATGTTTAATGCACTCACAGTGACGTTGACATAGTATGATATTTTACTAGCAACAATTGTTTTGAGATTTTTACCAATAACTTCCCAGTCTGAGCCCGATCGTATGTGTTTGGCACGGTCTTCTACTGCATCGATGCTGAGTTGTAATTGAAGATTAGGAAAATTCTGCCAGAGAGAGATCAGGTCGACTTGCTTGTATTTTAGACTTGTTAGATTAGTTGAAATACGTATGGCAACATTGGTATGCCCTATATCCAACAAATTTTGTAAAACATCCACATGCTCTTGAGTCAACGTGGGCTCGCCACCGGCTATGACCACAGTTTTAAGATGAGATAAGTTTATCAATTTTATATTGTCTAATACCGACTTATTTTTGGTTATTGTTATAATGTTCCCAAACTCTTCTTCCCATTTTGAACTAAAATGTGGGCCGCAACTTCTGCAGGCAAGATTACAAATATTGTTTGATTTAACGTTTATTTCTTGTATGTGAACTTTATCAAAATCAGTTTGATATTGATCAAACGAGTCGGCTGCACTTTTTCCAGTTTCTAAAAAACTATAGTGACATTTTTTACAACCCTGGGGAATGTTTCCAGCGAGAAAATCATTGCGTTCTTGCTCAAACACACTTTCAACTGATGTGCCTATGTCTTTGAGATTGTCAAGTTCAAATATACAGCACGGGCCAACTTGGCCACTAGGCTGAAATGCTACACTTACCCAAGGGGCTTTGCATATAAACTTTGAATCACTCATTTTAACTCTTGGACATTGAGGTATTTAAGAGTGTCTTGAAGCATTCCGATTTGTCTGCGACAGTCTTCTAGTGCATGGTGGCTAGTGGGAGGTATAGGTAGTTCGGGCCACAGGCTGTAAATGGTCCTTGTGTCTCTAATTTTGTAATACTGCCACGGCAATCCCATTCCATAACTCTTGTAAGCGTGTTCTAAAATATTAGCATCATACGTGGGCCCATTCATCCACACTCTGTTGCATTGCCAGGTCAGTTTATGTAATTCTTTTAGTGCTTGGTCTAGCGGAATACGCCCATCTTCAGCGAATGCTTCTGCCTGTGCTTCTTTTTGAGTTGCCCACCAGTCTATGGTGCCCTGCTCAATCTTTCGATCTTCCTGGCTTTCTAATGTTATTCGAGCATAATATTGTCGTGGATAATACCCACTGCTCAATGGGTTAAAAGTTTGCGCCGCTATTGTAAGAATAGTGGCATCTGGTCCTGTTGCAAGACCTTCAATATCAATCATAATATCAGCCATGCACTTAGTATAGCAGACTTTTAGAGAAAGATCAAGTCTTAAATTAGCCGATGACCCAAGTTAACGGCTGCGAGGCATCCACATACATTTTGAGTTCTTCAATTTTGGCATCCATAATGGCTTGCCCTTCTGATTTCATTGCGGCACCGTTTAGTTGCCCGCCGCCCTGTGGTCCAGCAATGGTTGAGAACTTTTCACGTGCTTCGCCAATGATCATCTTACAAGCACCTACCATGTAGTCTCGGATCCATTGACTGATTTGGTAGTCACTCAGCAATTGAATTTCAGGTTTAATTTGATACACCCAAAGTAGCACATTTTCGCCAGTGCCTTTTGGGTCACGAATCAGTTGCAGTTTCTTTGTGACAGGATTCCAGGTGTAGTTCATGTATGCACCGAACATGCGTCCAGCCAGTTCCACATACTGTGAATAAAAATCATATGTGGCAAGACCGCCTGCCACGTTGAAGTTCATGAGGTACACATTGATTGAGGCCTGTGCAAACGGATCAAAGTTACTGGCAAAAGGCCCAGTTGAGTCGCCGAAAGTTCTCCGGAATATTTGACGCACACTATACACTTCTTGGGGCAAGGTGTAGATGTTTACGTCACGAATCAACTCCATAAAGATATATGCTTCTTCGTAGGCATTGTTGGCACGTTGGCGATAGGTGCCTATGGTGCGCTGATATGCGGCTTCGTAGTGTGCAGGGTCTAGTTCAAGATCGACTATTTGATCACCCATGGTTAATTTGCAATACTCAATAAGGTTTTGCTTTAACTCAGGTAGTAAGTTTTGTTCAGCCATTGGGAGACTCCGTTCCCCCTTATTTACCAGGCCTTTAGTACTATCAAGTTCTCAGTACCCCGGGCATTCCAGGGTGTTTCTGTAGTGGTTAGATCCCGGTAGATCTTTCTAGCGGCCGGCTTGCCTGCGGCTTGTATTGCTCGGACAACATCTGCAGGCTTGCGCACAGTTTTTTGTAGCGTTTCCACAGTACTGTATCCAATTATGCTGTTGTTTTTAATGGTAAACGCCTGTGTGTGACTGTCTGCTACCAAGTGAATCAACTTGCGTTTCTTGGTATCGTACAACCAGGCTTCGGCCTTGTCTACTAGACTTGCGGCAGGCAACCCTTTAATTTTGAGTTCAGCAAATTCCAAAACGTGTTTGAACTTGGCCGCACGTTTTTCAGGTGGGACCGCTTTGACTTTTCTTGGCTTGCGTTCCACTTTCTTGATCTGTACATAAGCACCGCAGTCGTTGATCACTGCTTCACAAAACTTCACACAATTACGCAATTGGATCTTGGTCAGGTATGAGTATGCTTCTACCAACAACGCATCCTTGCCTTCTACTGCTTCTTCAAACTCAGCCAGTTTGCGTTTCCAACGGTTGGCGATTTCGCTGATCATCTGCGGCACCACGTTCATGCCACGGATAACCATGATAGGCTTGTAGTCCGCTGACATTTTGGCACCTGCCATCATAAACTCATCAAACATAGCATCAAGTTCGGCTGCACACTCACCTACTTTTTCTCTCAGTCGATCTTGTATATTAGGCCGGGCCGGGCCTTCTATTGCTGGCTCAAATTCCGCCTCAACTGTTTGTTTGCTGGCAAGTATTTCTTTTAGCAAGTTGTCCAGTTTGATCTGTTCTGTTTCACTCAACTCCAAGCCTACCATTTTCATGCGACACAACCAGCCTGTGGTCAAACGTATGGCTGAATCTGGGATACTTTTTAGTGCTCGCACATCTGCCTTGCGGTCTTGTGACTCCAAATAATTCACAATCATTTCACGAGCATCTTTTTTGCCATAAAAATAGTTGTACCAGGAGAATGCTTTGCTCAGGGCGCTGATGCGATTTTCTGTAGGTTGCGTTTTCCACGGAGGCTCACCACCCATAACATTGGTATCAGAACTACGGGGGTTCAGCAGTTTAACGGATTTCATCAGGGCTCCTTGAGTGGTAATACAGTAATTATAGCACTTTGGGATTTATTGGTCAACCGCCCATAAATACTATTATGCCCCGCCTAAGCCTTTACCGCCCTAATAGAACTCGCGATTACCAATTTTTGGATCGTACCATTTCGGAGATGTACACCGTCGGGGGAATGGATATTTTCCTGCACCGATACATGGGTCCACAAACTGGCGGTGAGGATTCGGCATTTTCCGGTAATGGTGATGCTACCCAGCCCATTTACGATACCTTAGACCCGCTGAACATTCAAGATTTGCTGTTGCTAGAAAACCGTGATAGAATTTATGATCCGGACGTTTATGTCATGCGTGGTGTTTACAATCACCAAGATATTGACTTTGACCTAACACAGTTTGGCCTGTTCCTAAACAATGATACTTTGTTTATCACCTTTCACTTCAACGACATGATTGACAGCCTAGGACGCAAGATCATGAACGGTGATGTGTTGGAAGTGCCCAACTTGAAAGATTACTATCCGCTAAATCAGGCCATTCCACAGCCCTTGCCCCGATACTATGTGGTGCAAGACGCTGACTATGCCACAGAAGGCATGAGCCAAACCTGGTTGCCACACACCTGGCGTGTGAAAGCAACCCCAATGACCAACAATCAAGAGTTCAAAGACATACTCAAAAAACCTGTGGTCAGCGAAAACATCTGGGACAATGGCAACTTCTATCCCACCGGATGGGTCACCAACTACGGTGATGTATATTATCAGGCCAAGCAAAACGTGCCGGCCGGTACAGATATCAACGACACTGACTACTGGCAAGTGTATACTCCACCCACACAAAGCGACGTATTTTCAACTCGTCCCAAAGACAATCAAATCAACGATGCCATACTCACACAAGCAGATGTGGAAGTGCCAGTATCTGGTTACGACGTCAAACCTCTTTACGTTGTGGCTACATTAGACAATGGACAACCGGCCAATCCCACTTCACTGACCACAATCAACGGCGACACAGTTGACGGCACTCAAGGTGGCATGAATGTCACACCAAAAGCCGATGGTTATACTGTGGGCTACTTGACCGGCGATGGTGTACCACCAAATGGATTGCCAGTTACGTCGGGTGTACAGTTCCCGTTGGGTGCTGTGGCCGGCGACTACTGCTTGCGAGTGGATTATTTCCCTAATAGACTGTTCCGCTACGATAGTCGACGTTGGGTCAAAATAGAGGACAAGGTGCGCACCAATCTCAACAACGGGCCTGCCAATGATACTTTACGGTCGGGCTTTGTGAACAATACATACACTACGTCCACAACAGATCTTGGCAACATTCCACAACGTCAGAGTCTCAGCCAGATATTGAGACCACGTGCGGACAACGGAGACCAGAAAGGTTTCCAGGATCCCAAACCGCCGCCAGACACACAACCGGGCCAGAAATCGAGTTAACCATGAGTCAGATGTTCTTCTACGATGCGCAAATACGCAGATTTTTATTGCAGTTCACACGAATTGTCAGCAATTTCCAAATTGAATACGGCAACGAAACAGATGGCGTGAACAATGCCGCCTTGATACGTGTGCCAGTTCGTTATGGAGATGCTAGCCGTAATGCACAGGTGATCATTCAAGAGAACAGTCGTAACTCAATGCCGGCCTCACCACTCATGACTTTTTATGTTTCAAGTCTGGATTATGATCGTCCCCGAATGCAAGAACCTTACCATGTGAGTAAACTCAATGTACGTCAACGCACTTATGATACCGAAACTGACTCATTTGAAACCACACAAGGCAATGCGTTTACCATTGAGAGACTGATGCCTGTGCCCTACAAACTGGGCATTACTTTGGACATCTGGACGTCGAATACCAATCAAAAAATGCAGTTGTTGGAACAGATCTTGACCTTGTTCAATCCCAGCCTGGAAGTGCAAAGCACAGACAACTTTATCGACTGGACCAGTTTGAGTGTGGTTGATTTGGAATCAGTGACCTGGACTTCTAGAACTGTGCCCATTGGCACCGAAAATCCCATTGATATGGCCACCATCAAATTTAGCCTGCCAATTTGGATCTCAAGTCCGGCCAAGGTCAAGAAACTGGGCGTGGTCGAACGTGTGATCATGAGCATGTACGATGCTCAAGGTGATTTGAGCAATGCTGTTACAGACAATGACCTGTTGTTGGGCACCAGAGTCATTGTAACTCCCTGGAACTACGAAATTGTGGTAATTGGCAATCAAATACAATGCTTGCAAGGTCGTACCATTGTGCCCAATGGTGCCAATGAAGATTTAACTCCTACTGCAATTGTGGCAGGCAGTAGCCTGTTATGGCCGGCTGTGATCAGTGCATATGGTGTGCTACGCCCAGGTATCAGTCAAATACGTCTGGATCAAGAGGATAGCACCACAATTGTAGGTACCATTGTGATCAATCCCAACGATGATCGACTGTTGATCTACAACATCGACCAAGACACAGCACCACAAAATACTTTGTTGCCAATCACCGCTATTATCGATCCGCTGATTTCAGGACCCAATTACGGGCTTCCAGCACCCGCTGTGGGTCAACGTTATTTGTTGACTGATGCCACTGGCGCAAACATCAACACCTATCCAGCAGAAGCATGGCTGGGATCTGCAGGACAACCCCTGGTGGCAAGTGCCAACGATGTGATTGAATGGACCGGTACTTACTGGAAGATAGTTTTTAACAGTGTGGCACAAGCAGACACTGTGCAATATGTCACAAACATTACCACCGGTGTTCAATACGAATGGACTGGTGTTGAATGGGTTAAGAGTTATCAAGGTGTTTATGTCGGAGGCACATGGAGTCTAGTGCTTTGAAGGCAGTGGGGGTGTGGTTCCGTAGTCGGGACACCAAACGTTATCTTTATCTCTTACGCAACGACGCCAAGCATCCGGGTGCTTGGGGACTGCCTGGTGGCAAGATTGAAACTGGCGAAACGTTGTTGGGTGGCATGGAACGTGAATGTATTGAAGAACTGGGTTTCTTTCCCACTTACTTGAGATTGATACCACTAGAAAAATTTACCTCTGCTGACTTGGCTTTTGAATATCACACCTGGATTTGTGTGGTGGACACTGAGTTTGTGCCCAGACTCAACTATGAGCACCTGGGCTATGCCTGGATTGATGCCGGCACCTGGCCTCGGCCCATGCATCCTGGATTATGGAATACCATGAACCTTGATGCTGTGCAACAGAAAATTCAGCAGGTGGAGCAGACTTTATAGTCTACCAACCACAATCTCTATCACACCTGACACACCGTCAAAGTCTGCCAATGCTTTGCCCAACACCGTGCCCATGGCTGGCTGAGCACTGGCCTGTGCTGATCCATTGCCTGCTGACACCATCATGTCACCTTTGCGTATGGTGCCTGTGACTGATGTGGGTACACGACCAGTCAAGGCCACCGCCACTGTATAATCGGACTCCAGAGTTGAATTCATCAAGTGAGCCGGGTTGGTAGAAACCACGCCGGCTATTTTTGCACTGCCCTGTTGTTTGCTCAAGGTAACTTCGTGAGAGCCGCCAAAATCTAACACAGTACCTGGCGCATAATCAGCATCGGCTGAGTAAAGTTCTGCCAAGTCAGCGTATTGTGCTGTGGTAGCCTTGCCAAATATGGTATTAAAGTAGTTGGTAGCGTTGCCAATGTTGGCTGTGGCGTTGGCTGTGGAGGTTTGAATATTACCACTCACAATCAGCACACCACTGCCCAATGCCGCGGTACCGTTGATGATCACGTTGCCATGAATAGCATTGCCGGTGGAACTCATTAAGCCTGCTGTCAAGATGTTGCCACCTGTGACGTTGGCGGTTACTGCTAAACTTCCTAGCGTACCAACTGATGTAATGTTGGTTTGTGCGGCAGTGGTTAGTGTACCAACAATATTGGTCACTGATAGGTTGCCACCTGTGATGTTGCCAGTAGCACTTACCAATCCACCTGTCAACAAGTTACCACCTGTGACGTTGGCAGTTACTGATACCACAGCACCCAAATGGCTAGTACCAGTGATTGTGCCAGCGGCACTTACCAATCCACCTGTCAAGATGTTACCACCTGTGATGTTGGCAGCACTGGTAATAGTTGATGTGGCTGAGATCAGACCACCTGTCAACAAGTTACCACCTGTGACGTTGGCAGTTACTGATACCACGGCACCCAAATAACTTGAGCCAGTGATTGTACCTGTTGAACTGATCAATCCAGCAGTTAATAAGTTGCCACCAGTTATGTTACCTGTAGCACTAAATGCACCGGCGTATGTTAAAGGACCGGACCCGGCACGACCTAACTGTGTACCATCAGCATTACCAAACACAATATATCCGTTGGCAAAGTTTTGTTGACCACGAACACCTATTGTGTCTGCCAGGTTGATATCACCAATCCAGGCATCGTCGCCCACTTTAAAGTTGGTACCAGCACCATTATTGGTAGCGGCTATTGAATTGGCAACCAACCCTGCTGTGGTAAATGTTGCCACTGCGGCTGTGCCAGCAACACCAACTGTGACGTTGCCACTAGCAGCCACCACCACGTTGGATGTGCCGTTGGTTATGCTCGATCCGCCGCCGCCACCCGATATACCAGTTAGTTGCGACCCGTTGCCAATAAAGTACGGAGCACTGATGTTGCCTGTGGCACTGACACCGGCACTTTGTGGGAATGTTACTATGTTACTTGTAGCATTTGCAGTCATCATCACACCTGCGGCTGCCGCGGCGTTTTGATAGAATATTCTTAAAACGTTGCCATTATCTACATCCATGTTCCAGGTGGAGTTGGCTTGTCCAATTAGACCATTAACGTTGGCCCAGGCTATGACCAGTTGACCACCTTCTGATCCAGTGGAGTTAATTACTATGTTGTCATTTGCTGTTACTACTTTGCTGGCGATAATGTTGTTGGCTGATAGGATATTACCAGTTACAGATGCAAGTCCACCTGTCAACAAGTTACCACCAGTGATGTTGGCCGAACTTGTGATAGTTGATGTAGCACTAACAAGACCGCCTGTCAACAAGTTACCACCAGTTATGTTGGCGGCTGATGTAACAGTTGACGTAGCACTTATCAATCCACCTGTTAATAAATTACCACCAGTTATGTTGGCTGTGGCACTTACTACTGTGCCCAGGAAACTTGATCCAGTTACTGTGCTGGTGGCTGATATTAGGCCCGCAGTAAGTAAGTTACCGCCTGTGATATTGGCAGTGGCAGATATTAATCCACCTGTCAATAGATTACCACCAGTTACGTTGGCAGTAACGGCTAATGAGCCCAATGTGCCAACACTTGTGATATTGGTTTGAGCGGCCGTGGTAAGTGTGCCAGCGATACTGGTACCACTCAAGTTGCCGCCTGTGATATTACCAGTTGCGCTAACCAGACCACCTGTGGTTACATTACCTGCTGAGATGTTGCCTGCACTGATGTTGGCCACTGTGGTATTACCAGTTACGCTGAGTGTTCCTGTGGCCGATATCAATCCACCAGTAATAATATTGCCACCGGTAATGTTACCACTAGCACTTACAACTCCTGTAATGTATTCACCAGTTGATGCAAATACTGCTATGTTTGGTGTTGCAGCCACAGCAACAGTGATGTTTCCGCTGGCTGCTACTACAACATTTGATGTGCCGTTGGCGATATTTGAACTACTGCCTGTGCTTATCCCTGTAAGCAAGGCACCGTTACCGATAAAGTAGTTGCCGGTGATGTTGCCTGTAGCACTGAATGATGGTGCCGTGAGAGCATTGTTGATACTGAGGGTGTTGGCCGAGACTACATTGGCAGAAACCACGTTGGCCGAGATCACATTGGCCGTGGACAGTATGCGTGTCCACGTGTTGCCGACGTTGGAAAACTGATATGTTATGTTGTTAACAACAGCAGTTTGGCCGTTTGTCGGCGCTACTGGGAAGGCCATTTTCTATCCTTTATTGCATACTTATCACGATTTCGATAGTGCCTTCGCCGCCGTCAAAGTTCTCCAATGCTTTACCAATCACGGTACCCACTGCAGGATTGGACTTGGCCTTGGCACGACCATTCCCAGCAGATACCATCAAATCGCCTTTGGCGATACGGCCAGTGACCAAGGTTGGCACACGACCTGCCAAGGCCACAGCCACCACGTGATCACCATCTAAGGTTGAGTTCATCAAGTGAGCAGGATTGGTAGATACCACACCCGCAACTCGCTTGCTGGAAGCACTAGTACTTAGTGTTACTTCTTGAGCCCCGTCAAAATCCAACACAGTGCCTGGAGTATACTCCGCATCGGCCAAATACAATTCAGCCAAGTCAGCGTATTGTGCTGTGGTTGCCTTGCCAAATATGGTGTTGAAGTAGTTGCTTGATGATCCAATGTTACCAACTGCGTTGCCGTTGGCATTGACAATGTTGCCCAAGGTCACTGTGCCAGTTGACACTGTCAAGTTGTCACCAGTGATGTTACCGGTTACTGATACCACAGCACCCAAATGACTTGAGCCAGTTATGGTACCTGTGGCACTGATCAGGCCGCCTGTTAGCAAGTTGCTACCAGTTACATTACCACTTGCACTGAATGCACTATTGTTTTGTGTTATGCCAGTACCGGTTGGAGTTAGCACAACGTTGGCATTGGCAGCGGTGCTGGTGACCAAATGATCACCTGTGTCGTAGAAACCTCCAACAACTATGATATTGCCGGCCAAAATGTTACCAGTTGCGGATATCAGGCCACCTGTCAAGAAGTTGCCACCGGTCACGTTGCCACTGGTTGATATCACGTTGGAACCCAATGATGCCAAGTTGGAGTTGGTGTATCCTGCTGGCAAACCAGTCAACTGACTACCGTTACCAATGACATAGTTGCCGGTAATATTACCTGTGGCACTCACAACACCGGCAGTCAGTATGTTGCCGCCAGTGACGTTACCGCTTACACTGACCACGTTGCCTGTAATGCTTGGCGAAGCGCCTGCCAACACTGTTTGTCCGCCTGCTGGGTTGGTAATTGTAACCGCAGTTGCGTTGGCACTGATCTGACTGTTGCCCAGATAAATTGTGCTGTTGCTCAACCACAGGTCTTTCCAACGTTGAGTTGTTGAACCCAGATCGTATGTGATGTTGGCACTTGGCAATAGATTGGTTGCCAAGGTCAATGCACTTGAACTAAACACCGCGGTATTGCTGGTGCCGCCGATTGTGATGTTGGCATTGCCACCGGCATTTTGGATGTCAATCAGGGTTGTGCCGTTCTGAATACGGTCTGCAACAATGTTACCTGTTAGTGTGGCATTGCCAGTCACAGTCAAGTCACCTGTAATGCTCACTCCACCACTGTAGAACACAGCCACGTTGGATGTGCCACCAATTGTGGCTGCAATATTACCACCCGAACTTGCAACACTCATGTTGGTGGTGCCGTTGTTGATGTTGCTGGTGCTGGTGATAATACCTGTCAATGTGGCGCCGTTACCATAGTAGTTTTGAGCATAAACATTCTTGAATGTCTGGCTTGAACTACCAATGTCGTAGACAGCATTGGCGTTGACCAATATGTTACCTGATATTGACACATTGGCTACCACACCACCTGCAAATGCCGGACTTGATATGTCAACCCAGTATGGAGTAGTACCATCTGTAATGTATTCGTACAGCACATCTGTTGTGGTATTGTACCACTGCCAACCTGTGCTGGGACTTGAAGGAGGTGTTGTACTTGCTGTGTAGTTGATGATTGCCACACCGTTGGCATAGTAGTAGTTTGTTGCACTGACGTTTCCACCACGGATGTTGCCTGTGGCACTTATGATGCCGGCTGTGAGCAAGTTACCACCTGTGACGTTGGCAGTAGCACTGATCAATCCACCTGTTAATACATTACCGCCTGTGATGTTGGCTGTGGCCGACACTTGACCTGCTGTGAGCAAGTTGCCACCTGTGATGTTGGCAGCACTGGTGATAGTTGAAGTGGCTGATATCAAACCAGCGGTCAACAAGTTACCACCTGTGATATTGGCTGTGGCACTGATCAACCCACCTGTTACAACGTTGCCACCTGCAACGTTGCCAACAGCACTCACATAACCAGTTGCTTGCACGTTTTGGTTGGTAATGACATTACCAGTTGATGACAAGAATCCACCAGTTGATATTGATGATGTTGCGTAGATATTGCCGCCGGAGTTGATGTTGCCACTAGCACTTACTACACCGCCTGTGAGTACGTTGCCACCTGTGACGTTGCCGCTGGCCGATATCAATCCAGTTACATATTCACCTGTTGTGGCCCAAACAACAACATTTGATGTGCCATTCACACTGACTGTGATGTTGGCATTGGCCGAGGCAATGTTCACATTTGATGTGCCATTGTTGATGTTGGCCACTGAGGTAATAATACCTGTCAAGAAATAACCATTACCGTTGAAGTAGTTGCCAGTGATGTTACCAGTCGCTGATATCAAGCCACCAGTCAGTACATTACCGGCTGTGATGGTACCAGTTGAACTCACTATACCAGCAGTTAATACGTTGCCACCTGTAATATTGGCAGCACTTGTTATTGTACCAGTTGAACTGATCACGCCACCTGTTAATACATTACCACCTGTGATGTTGGCTGTAGCACTCACTTGACCTGCTGTGGTCAAGTTGCCACCGATCACATTGGCTGTGGCCGAGACCAATCCGCCTGTCAGCAAGTTACTGCCTGTGATATTGGCAGCACTTGTTATGGTTGAAGTTGCTGATATCAATCCGCCGGTCAATAGGTTGCCACCAGTTACGTTTGCTGTTACTGAAACAACTGAACCTAGGTGACTTGTACCAGTTATTGTACCAGCCGAACTGATCAATCCACCTGTTAACAAGTTGCCACCTGTGATGTTGGCTGTGGCTGAAATCACGCCACCTGTTAATACATTACCACCAGTAATGTTGGAAGTTGCTGAAACCACGCCACCAGTCAACAAACTACCACCCGTTATGTTGGCTGCGGCTGATATGTAGCCGGCTGTGAGCAAGTTGCCACCGGTAACGTTGCCAGAACCAATTACATTACCAGTTGCACTAACAAATCCAGTGGCAAGCAAATTGCCTGAGTCAATACTACCAATTACTGTAAGTGTAGTAAGATTACCCACACTTGTGATATTTGATTGGTTTGGTGTGGCTAACTTACCATAAAACGCACCAACATTGGTAACTATATTTCCACTAGTGAAGATATTGGCTGTGGCCTCTACAAAACCACCTGTTATTAGGTTTCCACCTGTTACATTACCACTAGCACTTACGACACCAGTTACATATTCACCAGTTGTGGCAAATACAACCACGTTGGCTGTGCCACCTACAGTGACAGCAATATTACCGTTTACTGTGGCAGCAATGTTTGAGTTGCCAGATGTGATTGGGAAACCAGCACTTGTGGCAGTAACACCTGTCAATTGGGATCCGTTACCAATAAAGAACGACCCTGTACCTGCTGTGATGTTGCCTGTTGCACTGACCAAACCTGCTGTTAGTAAGTTACCACCGGTAATGTTTGCCGCACTAGTGATTGTGCTAGTTGCACTTATCAAACCTGCTGTCAACAAGTTACCACCAGTTACGTTTGCAGTTGAGGTTATTCCACCAGTGGCACTTATCAGGCCAGCAGTTAATACGTTACCACCTGTGACGTTGCCTGTTGAACTGACCAAACCACCTGTTAACAAGTTGCCACCAGTTACGTTTGCTGTTACTGAAACAACTGAACCTAGGTGACTTGTACCAGTTATTGTACCAGCCGAACTGATCAATCCACCTGTTAACAAGTTGCCACCTGTGATGTTGGCAGTTGCTGATACTTGACCAGCGGTTGTTAAGTTGCCACCAATCACGTTGGCCGCACTAGTGATAGTGCTTGTGGCAGATATCAATCCGCCTGTGAGTAAGTTGCCACCAGTTAAGTTACCACTAGTGTTTAAACTTGAGCCAGTTGCCGCGCCAATGTTGGGTGTTGTTAAGTTTGCACTTGCCTTGACAATAATGTTACCACCACCGTCGAACGCCGTTGTGATACCATCTATCTTGGCATTGATTACTGTGCCATTTAAACTGATACCGGCCGCAGTATTGGCTGTGTAAACTTGGCTAGTGCTAAATGTACTGAACGTAATGTTTGATGTACCAAATGTAATCACACCTGTTGGAGAATTAACAATAAATGCTGTGCCAGCGTTGACGTTACCGCCTGTGGTAAAGAAGTAGTCATTCACACTCAACTGCTCAACACTGTCTGGTCCATACTCGTCAGTATCAGTTGAACGAACAATCACTGTGGCATTTGACCAAGTGTAAACGCCGTTGTATACTGCATTGCCTTCGTTCTTGACCAGGATACGTGTGCCTGCTGATTGAACGTTGGCTGTGTCAATCAAGTTGAATGTGCCAGTTGTGGTCAACGTTGCACCAATGCCGTTGCTTACACCATTGGGCTGAGCATAAGTGATTGTACCACCTGTGGCTGCGGCCAATGTTGTTGTAGTTGCCGCTGCCACTGGAGAGTGATATGCAATTCCAGTTGATGACAAAGTATCAACATAGTACTTGGTTGCCACGTCTTGGTTTTGTACTGGATCCAACACGTTGTTGATGTATGTGTTGGCACTCATTACCACGTTGCCGCTTGGGCCTAAAATCAAGTTGCCAGCAGTGACACCAATGGTCAGGTTACCCGACACATTACGCAGTTGGTTGGTGTTTACGTTACCAGCATTTAAGTTGCCAGTTGCGGATATCAATCCGCCAGTTAGATAGTTTCCTGCAGTACTGTTGCCCGAACTGGAAATCAATCCGTTGTTTAGAATGTTGCCACCAGTTACGTTACCTGTGGCAGATATTAATCCTGCTGTGAGTACATTACCACCGGTTACGTTGCCTGCGGCACTTGATGTACCGCCTGTGGCCAAGTTGCCACCAGTTATAGTAGCAGTAGCACTTATCAAACCTGCTGTCAACAAGTTGCCGCCTGTGACGTTGGCCGCACTTGTGATTGTTGATGTAGCACTGATCAGGCCAGCAGTTAATACGTTACCGCCAGTGATGTTACCAGTTGAACTTACTAGTCCAGCGGTTAATACGTTACCGCCAGTTACGTTACCTGTAGCACTTAGTACACCAGTAATATATTCACCTGTGGTAGCAAATACTGCCACATTGGCTGTGCCGCCTACTGTGACTGCAATGTTGGCGTTGGCAGTGGCTGCGATGTTTGAGGTTCCTGCAGTGATTGGGAAGCCAGCACTTGTGGCAGTAACACCTGTCAGTGCTGAACCATTACCAATAAAGAACGAACCTGTGGCTGCTGTGATGTTGCCAGTTGCTGAAATTTGTCCACCAGTCAATATGTTACCACCAGTGATGTTGGCAGTTGCACTGAGTGTGGTACCAGAAATTACGTTGGCGCCAGAAATATTGCCGCCTGATCCGCTGGTGCTGATATTGCCGAATGTGGCATTACCGGTGGCTGACACGATGCCACCTGTGAGTACGTTGCCACCTGTGATGTTGGCTGCACTGGTGATAGTTGATGTAGCGGAAATCAAACCACCTGTTAGTACGTTGCCACCTGTGATGTTGGCTGTGGCCGATACTTGACCTGCTGTGGTAATGTTGCCACCGGTCACGTTGCCTGTGACTGATACTACTGAGCCCAGCAAACTTGATCCTGTGACCGTGCCAGTTGCACTGATCAGACCACCAGTTAGAACATTACCACCTGTAATGTTGGCGGATGAAGTGATTGTGGAAGTGGCTGAAATCAATCCACCAGTCAATATGTTTCCACCGGTTACATTGGCAGTGGCCGATACTTGTCCAGCAGTTGTCAAGTTGCCACCTGTTACGTTGGCAGTAGCACTTACTATACCACCCGTTAATACGTTACCACCGGTGACGTTGGCTGTGGCTGACACTTGGCCTGCTGTGGTTAAGTTGCCACCGATCACGTTGGCAGTTGCTGAGACTAATCCACCTGTGAGTACGTTGCCACCTGTGATGTTGGCAGTGGCAGTCACTTGACCTGCTGTGGTAATGTTGCCACCGATTACGTTGCCTGTTGCACTGACTGTGGTGCCGGCTGACAAAGCATTGGTTGCAGTTACGTTGTTTGCACTGAGATTGTTAGCAGTAAAAATTGCTGTGGCATTTGAACTGAGTGATTGATCACCAAGTGTGAGAGTATTGCCACTCAAATACAAGTTTTTCCAGTACTGTCCTGGACCGCCAAGACTGTATGTTGCGTTGGCACTGGGTAACAAATTACCAATTACGTTGCCAGTGATACTGAGGTTATTTGTTTGTGTCACACCGGCGGTGACCAAATTGCCACCTGTGACGTTGGCAGTGGCTGAAATCACGCCACCTGTCAATACATTGCCACCTGTTACATTGGCGGTTGCCGATACTTGACCTGCTGTGGTGATGTTGCCACCTGTTACATTGGCTGTTGCACTGACAAGGCCTGCTGTGAGCAGGTTACCACCTGTCACATTTCCTGATGCACTGAGTACACCGGTGATATATTCACCTGTTGTGGCAAATACCGCCACATTTGATGTGCCGTTCACGCTGACCGTGACGTTGGCATTTGCTGCCGCAATATTCACATTACTTGTGCCATTGTTGATGTTGGCCACAGATGTGATTACACCTGTCAGGAAGTAGCCGTTACCAAGAATATAGTTACCAGTTACATTTCCGGTGGCTGATACCAAACCACCTGTGAGCACATTACCACCAGTGATATTGGCCGCTGATGTGATTGTTGATGTGGCCGAAATCAATCCTGCCGTGAGCAAGTTGCCACCAGTTATGTTTGCTGTAGCACTCACTTGGCCTGCTGTGGTCAAGTTGCCACCTGCAACGTTGGCAGCACTTGTAATTGTGCCAGTGGCACTGACAACGCCGCCAGTCAATAGATTGCCACCCGCAATGTTGCCTGTCACTGATTCAATGCCAGAAACAATCAAGTTTCCGCCATAAATGTTGCCTGTGGCACTGACCAGTCCGGCTGTGTTGATATTGCCACCTGTGACGTTGGCAGTCACACTGACCACTGCACCCAAGAAACTTGATCCAGTCACAGTACCGGTTGCAGAGACCAATCCGCCGGTTAATATGTTGCCACCAGTTACGTTACCAGTAGCACTTGCTGTGCCTGCTGTGGCCAGGTTACCACCTGTAATTGTACCACTAGCACTGAGAACACCAGTGATGTATTCGCCTGTGGTGGCAAATACAGCCACGTTTGGTGTTCCGGCGATGTTGACGGAAATATTGCCATTGGCCACGGCTGAAAGACTGCTGTTGCCAGCCGAAATTGGAAAGCCAGCACTGGAAGCCGCAACACCGGTCAGTTGTGAACCATTACCAAAGTAGTAACTACCGGTAATGTTGCCTGTAGCACTGATTGTGGTGCCTACAGTAAGAGCCCCATTTACAGCAATGGTGTTTGCTGTGATAACGTTGGCGGTAGAAAGAATTCTAGTCCATGAATTGGTTGCGCTAGAATACTGGTACGATACCTGGTTTACTACTGTTACTTGTCCATTTGTGGGTGATACTGGGAAGGCCATAATTTCTCCTGTTGGTCTTATACATTACTTATGCCAGATTAAATTTTTGCTTTTTAGCATGATCTTTTTAATTTCCTATATTTGCTTGCTCTGCAAGCCATTCTTCACGGGTCATTTTACGTGGTTGATCCTGTTGTTTTTGTTGTTCTAGCCACTGTTCACGGGTCAGTGTTTGGGCAGTTTGTTGAGATGCTTGCTCTCGCAACCATTCTTCTGTGGTCATGGTGCGAGTCACAGTGACCAAGTTTGTTGGTGTTGGCGTGTGAGTTGTTTTGACCTCAACTTGCGATGCCAGCCATTGTTCCCGTGTCATGGGCGTGGCAGATTGTTGCTGTTGCGCCAACCACTGTTCAGCAGTTGTTTTGGCTGCTTCTTGTGCCAGCCACTCTTCAACTGACATTGTGGGTGTGGTCTGTTCTGCGGTTTGTGTATGATCTGGAGAATAGCGTGGGTATTTGGCTTTTACTGCTCGTATTCTAGCGGCCATAGCCGGTGGAAACACACCGGCATGGTACAAGGCATCCAGTTGTTCTTGAATGGTGGGGTATTCTCTAGCACGGTTTCTTTTGTACTCATCCCAGTCATAGGCCTGTTGCAGCCGTTGTTGTTCTGCTTGTATTTGTTCCGTAGTTACTGGAGCAGTTTCGGGCTTGTGCCAAGTTATTGCCTGGTCATACAAACCCACACTGACTTCTGCACCAGGTACCAAACTTTGAATAGCGTGAAATATGGTTATCATGATGCGGCAATCTCCATGGCTATCAACCAAATATTTGTGCTGGTCAGTGTACTGCTGGCAGTAGACACCTTTTGCTGTAATTTATAAGTCACAGCACTTGCGGTTGCTGGTGCATCCATATAACTATAGGAAATAGCACCTATTGCGCCTGCATCTGTGCCGCCCGTGCCCGATGTTCCGGTGTTTTGAACTTGCAAACTTGTACTGGCGCCTCGTACCAATTGAGTATAGGAGGTAACGCCAAACCCTGATACCGCACTAAATTCACTGGTACCAGTGGCTATAATTAAAACTTTACTTGTTACACTAGATGGAGTAATTGTTACATTTGCATAACTGATGTCAGCATAACCAGTGCTGTTTGTTGTACTTCCGCCCAGGCTTGAACTCATTACTGTTTGTATCACTGCCCCCAAGGGCATGTTGTATCCAGGTAATCTATTGTTGGTGTAGAGATTTTGTGTGTAAGTGTTGCGGAAATATACTGAGTTGGTACCAATATCATAAGTGACATTGGCAACTGGCACTAATGTGCCAGAAATTGCCACGTTGGCAACTACACCACCAGCAAATGCAGGACTAGTTGTATCAACCCAATAAGTGCTGGTGCCATCGTTGATAAATTCATACAACACATCACTGGCAGTATCGTACCATTGATCTCCAACATCAGGTCCAGCAGGTGGAGACGTTGCGGCGGTGTAAACAATACCAGTGGGAATTGGAACGCCATTGGCATAACAGTAGTTGTCGGACCGTATTGCATTGCCATAAACATTACCTGTTGCAGAGACTAGGCCAACTGTTAGTATGTTACCGCCAGTTATGTTGGCAGTAGCAGTAAAAGTAGTAGCAGAAATTACATTGGCGCCACTGATGTTACCACTAGGTCCAGTAGTAACAACACCGCCACCAGTTACGTTACCTGTGGCCGATACAACTCCACCTGTTAATATGTTGCCACCAACAACGTTGCCAGAGACTGATACATTACTCAGTGTACCAACTTGAGTCAGGCTTGAATATAGTACGTTCGAACTTAGTGTGTTGCCAATCAATGCGTTAGCATTTACGCTGGCTGCAGCCACACCAGTCAACTGACTACCATTACCGATGAAGTAGTTTCCAGTTATATTCCCACTTGCGCTAACCACACCCGAAATGTATGCACCGGTATTAGAAATTACAGCAACATTGCCAGTACCATTGACCGCCATGGTAATGTTGCCATTGGCCGTGGCAATGTTTACATTGCTCGTGCCGTTGCTGATAAATGTTGTGTCTACCCCGTACTCACCAACATATCTGTAGCCCACAACATAGATTGTATTGGCTGTTCCTGTACCAATCGGAGTTGGTATGGTCGCGCCGTTGAAGTTTAAAACCCCAGACTGATAATCAAAGAACCAAGTGTCATCGCTACCGGAACCAGCACCAAACAACTTGGTACCTGCTGTTTGAGGGTTGGTCAACCCTGCTGGGCCAGCATACACCTGTACCAGGTAGTTGTCACCAAACTGTGTGGGAATCCAGTTGATTAGGTTGGTTTTCCAGGTTTGATTGTCAGGAGCAGTCAGGTCTTCCGTACATTGTACTGTGGGACTGTATCCAGCGCCACCACCGTCTTTGTAAACTTGCACCAGTGATGTGGTACTAGCAGGTGGTAAGGCAGGTATGTCTCCACTCTGTGTCCAAATAAGATCACCGCGATACAGCAGTGGACTGGGTATGCTTTCGTTGAAGGCTTGCTTAGATTCGGGCTCGGCTGTTTTGGTTACACCGTAGCCGACCTTTTTCCAAAGGTAATCAATCTTTTGTGATTCGTTGAACGAGGCGGCCATTAAGCGGCTACTCCTATTGACAAGGCTGTGATAGATTGACCAGTAGCCAATGCAATTCTAATTAAAATATTGGTGCCAGTACTGTTGGCGGCGTTTTGAGATCCCAGAGTCATTGTATAACCTACATTAGCAATTGCTGTATTTAACGGTATCACATCTGCACCAGTTAAAGCACAACCGTTTGAGCCGTTACCACCAGTACCACTGGCAGCGCCAGGAACTCCAGATCCAGCATACTGTGTGAATGCTTCTAACCATCCGTTGATGGTACTGGTAGGTCCAGGGAATCCAGGAGTAGGTGATGAGAATCCGCCCTTGTCTATGGTTGTTCCGGGTGCCGCAAGCCAAACACCAGCAACACCTGTAGTGGTTGTTAATCTGATATCAAAGTTTGCTAGACTTGGTCTTGCAAACGCAAAAGTAAAGTACTGTGTGCTGGTACGATTCCCACCTATTGACAAGTTTGGTCCTACTGGCAAATATCCTGTCGATAAATCAACTGCGTATTGTGTGAGTACTCCATATCGCACCACAGCTTCTGGTGTGCCAGCAATGGTCTGTGCTCCGGACCAAGCATTGGCTGTGTAATAATTAGTTGAGTCAGAAAATACTGGAGTATTGCCTGCTGTGCTCATCACAATACGTATGGCCGCTTGTGTGTTGGCAGTGGGTGTGCAGGCAATTGATTGCTCATTCACCCCGGAGTTTGCACCAGCATACATCTGTATCTTGGTTGGTAATTGCACTGTGGTACTGGTTCCAATCACATTGAGTATGTTGGCTTGCAAAGTACTCACGCTGTTGTTGCTACCACCAAGGTTAGCAGTCAAGTTACCAAAAGTATAGTTTGCAGTAACACCAATATTGGCTTTGACGTTGCTACTGGTCAACATACTGTTGCCGGCGTTGTTAATTCCTGCTAAAGATTTAGTTTGGCTTGCTGCCACTACTGCGCCCGAGCCTTCGTATACTGTTCCGCTATCAAGTATAAACGGATTGGTACTGGTAAATGTCTGTCCAGCCAAGTTTGCCACCTGTAGGTTAGCAATTGTAATTGTGGGTGATCCTGTGTTGTAGTAAGGAACGCCCGAAATATATCTGTAAGTTCCTGCTGTGGCTTCAACCATTGCTACGTTACCGGTAACCAGACTAGGTGCTGTGTTCAAATTGTCTTTGACAAAGCCCACATAGTTGGTGTTGCCTGATACTGAGTGTACCATTTTGTAGTTGTTGTAACCTGTGCTCAAACTGCTCAAAGCACAACTTACGTTGGCACTGAACACTTTGTAGAAGTAACTAGGTACCGCGGCATTGGCCACATGTAAGTCTTGGTCTGCTGACACCACCAAAGCGCCCGACGTTCCAACAGTGTTGCTCACATTACTAAATGTTACACTACCTGCGTTGGCATTGTTCACATAAGCATACAACGTACCTGTTACGGCTGTGTTTGCCAGTTGAACGTTGGCACTGGTTGTGATAGTTGCTGTTGTTGCAAAACGTGTGACGCTTGTGCCATTGGCTGGAATATTGCCACCTGATGCATCTGTTGCGCCGGCGGCCAGCAATGGACTTGTGCCTTGGCTGGCATTGGCAATGGTCAAGTTGGCAAATCCGCTAAGGTTTGTGGGTGCAGTTGGGTTGGCGGCAATAAAGATATAACCTGTGGTACTAAAGGTATTACTTTGTGCTGTACTGGTTATACCATTTGGTGTGCCGTTGGCTTGTAGTGACACGGTAAAGGCACCAGTACTGTTATAGGTATGTAACACATTGCCCACATTGCTTACGCCATTGCTGAATGTGCTGTCACCCCAGGTCCAGTTGGCAATGTTGCTGTTTTCACTGGTGTTCTGGAATGTGAATGTTGAGCGATTGGCACCGTTGTAGTCAGTGTAAAGATAGCCCACTCTGGCATTGCCTGTGTTGGCAGTGGCATTGGTAGTGACGTTGGCAGTGGTTCCAACAAAGTTGGCACGAGTCTGTGGTTCAATGGTGATTGTGATGTTGCCGCTCTTAAATGGGCTGGTGCTGTAACCGGTGTACAAGGACAAGTTTGCTGTGTATTGTTCGTACTTGTTACCTGATTGGTTGGCCGCACTCAATGCAAACAAGTGCGTGACGTTGGCAGCACTTGGGTTGCCAGCAAGACCCGATTGAATGTTGACGTTGCTGATGTTGCCGTCACCATAATTGAAACTGTACAACTGTTGTGCGCCAAAACTTGCTGTGTTACCAGGTGTGCCATTTGAATCGTTGCGGAAACTTATTGTGCCCACACCATTGATCACGTTGGCAACGTTGGCAGTGACAAATACATTGCCAGACTGTGACGAATAAACTTTAACGTTGGTGTTGGATGATGTTACACTTACTGGACTTGCGCCTGCATTGGCACTGTTACCAGTTAAATTAACTCCGTACAACACGTCAGTATTGGCTGTAGCGTTGGTGAAGGTATGGCTTGATGTGGTCCAGTTGTTGGCTGGAATTACTATGGTGCCATCGCCCCAGTTGATTGAGTAAGTCTCTGCATACTGACTTGTATTGGTTATTAACACGCCGCCTGGGGTGTCCAAACTTGTTCGGTTGGCAGTAAACGATGGTATTGGAGTAGGCGTATACAATGTTATCGTGGTAGACGCTGTGCTGGTTGATCCTTTTGCACCGTTGGCTGCATTTCCATTGTAGGTTCCATTGGTATTGTATGCAGTGTAGGTAACTGTGAATGTGCCACCTGATACATTGCTGAATGTATGCACCGCGTTGGCTGTTGTTACATTGGCTGTACCATCTCCAAATTGCCACAAGTAAGCATTGGCATTGCCAATGTAACGTCCGGTCAGTGCCACGCTTAATGGACTAGGTCCTGAACTCACATTGGCAGTGATATAGGCATTGCCCACATAGGTACTGTTGGCTATGTTCAATGCCACTTGATTCAAGTCATCCAGGCCGTCTGTGACAAAAGTTGCTGTGGTCCATCCTGGATAGGCCACGTTTTGTACAAGATTACCGTCTGTAGGAGTACCCAATGTAATTGTGTTACCTTGGCCGCCTGCGGCAATAACTCCAGTAAGGGCCGAACCATTACCAATAAAGTAGTTGCCAGTTATGTTGCCGGTTGCTGATATTTGTCCAGCGGTTGTTAAGTTGCCACCAGTAACATTGGCAGTGGCCGAGACCACACCAGCAGTTAGTAAGTTACCACCAGTAACATTGGCAGTGGCCGAAACTGCGCCACCAGTTAATACATTGCCACCAGTTACATTACCAGTGACACTTAGGCTTGTACCTGTTGCGGCACCAATGTTTGGTGTTGTAAGATTGGCATTGGCTTTGACGATGATATTGCCGCCACCATCGAATGCTGTGGTATTTTGATCTACCTTGGCGTTGATTTGAGTGCCCGTTAAACTTATACCAGCATCAGTGTTGGCTGTGTAAGTCTGACTCGAACTGAATTGGCTAAACGTGATGTTGCTTGTGCCAAAGGTAATTGTGCCAGGCGGTGCGCTAACAACGTAAGCACTACCAGCGTTGACATTGCCACCTGATACAAAGAAGTAATCGTTAATACTCAACTCTTCTGTACTGTTTGCGCCGTATTGATCTGTGTCAGTCGAACGAACAATTACTGTGGCATTAGACCAGGTATACACACCATTATAGACTGCATTTGCTTCGTTCTTGACCAGCACTCTGGTTCCAACTGTTTGGATATTAGCTGTGTCGATCAAGTTAAACGATCCAGTGGTGCTCAAATATGCGCCAATACCATTTGATACTCCGTTAGGCTGAGTATATGTGATTGTACCGCTGGTAGCCACTGCCATAGTTGTTGTAGTAGCGGCAGCCACCGGTTGGTGATAACTGATACCAGTTGTGGCAAAGTTATCAACATAAAGTTTAGTTGCCGCATCTTGATCTTGTAATGGTTGTGCTAACCCGCTAATAATAGTGTTGGCCAACACAATATTGCCAGCAGGTTGTAGATTTAGATTGCCTGAGGCTGTGGAAATTGTTAGTGCGCCACTGAGAGGTTGAATGTTGCTGGTGTTAACATTGCCGCCAATGATATTGCCGGTGGCAGTGATTAATCCAGAAGTTCTAATATTGCCGCCGGTGATATTAGCAGTTGCAGAAACTACGCCACCTGTTAATACATTACCACTTGTGATATTTCCCAATACTGTAGCCAGGCCAGCAGTGACTAAATTGCCGCCGGTGATATTAGCAGTTGCACTTACTAACCCACTGGTCAATATATTGCCACCAGTTATATCGCCACTTGCACTAACAACTGATGCTAATAAACTTGATCCAGTGACAGTTCCTGTGGCCGATACTAATCCATTAGTTAAAACATTACCACCTGTAATGTTAGCAGATGATGTAATCGTACCAGTTGCGCTCACAAGTCCTTGTGTGAGTAAATTGCCACCAGTGATGTTAGATACAGCACTTACTAATCCACTGGTCAATAAGTTACCACCAGTGACTGTGCCATTTGCACTCAATACACCAGTGATGTATTCACCTGTAGTAGCAAACACTGCTACGTTTGCTGTGCCACCTACACCAACAGTGACGTTGCCACCTGAACTTACAACAGTAACATTCGATGTGCCGTTGTTGATGTTGGCTACACTTGTGATAACACCAGTTAGTAGCGCACCATTACCAAGAATATAATTACCTGTAACGTTACCTGTCGCGGATACCAATCCACCTGTTACAACATTACCACCTGTGATGTTTGAAGTTGTTGTTACTGGTCCAGTTAGGCTAACCAGATTGCCAGAATATGTTGGCAAGTAGTTAGCCACATCAGCGTTGCTATATCCTGCTGGCAACCCAGTTATGAATGCCCCGTTACCTAGTAAATAATTGCCAGTTACGTTGCCAGTGGCACTTACTTCTCCAGTGATGTAGGCACCGGTATTAGCAAACACTGTTACATTACTGGTTCCAACTACTCCGACTGTAACGTTGCCATTTGCATTGACTGTGACATTGCTGTTGCCGTTTATAATTGCGGCGCCTGCACTTGCTATAATACCTGTTAGGCCAGCGCCGTTACCTATAAAATAGTTTGCTGACACGTTGCCGGTAGTTTTGATATTGCCTACAGCACTGATCATTCCGCCAGTGAGTAGATTACCAGTTCGAGTATTGCCAGTTACACTCAATGATGCAAGAGTTCCGATTCCTGTGGCCACAACTCCAGTTAGTAAACTACCATTACCAATAAAATAATTACCGGTCACATTGCCAATAACATCTAAGTATAATAGATCATCTACAACTTTTAAACTTGAATACAGTACATTAGAACTTAGTACATCACCAATCAAGGCATTGGCCCTGACATTTGATGCAGCCACGCCAGTTAACTGACTACCATTACCTATAAAGTAATTGCCGGTGATATTGCCAACAGCACTGATTGTTCCGCCGGTTAATATATTTCCTGCGGTGGCATTGCCTGACACCGAGACCGAAGTTAATGTACCAACGCTGGTAATATTTGGCTGTACGGCCGTGGTCACGGTGCCAGCCGTGGTTGCTGTGGTTGCTGTAGTTGCACTACCTGCTGTGGTAGCATAGGTAGCGTTGGCCACTGTACCAGATACGTTTGCACCAGCCACAGCATTTGCCGTATTAGCATATGTGGCAGTGGTGGCAGTGTTAGCACTGGTAGCACTACCAGCGGTAGTGGCATAGGTAGCATTGGCTACTGTACCTGTGACATTGGCACCAGCAACTGAATATGCTGTGCCTGCAGTAGTGGCATAGGTAGCATTGGCCACAACACCTGTGATGTTGGCAGCCGGTATGTTGATTAGTCCAGCACCTGATCCAATAAAACGGCCTTGAGTGGTAACGTTACCAATCACATCCAAATACAACAAATCATCTACGACTTTTAAACTTGAATACAGTACATTAGAACTTAGTACATCACCAACCAATGCGTTGGCATTTACACTCGAAGCTGATATACCAGTTAGTAATGCACCGTTACCAATAAAATAATTGCCGGCGATATTACCGGTTGCAGTTAATGAAGTTAGTGTGCCAACGCTGGTTATGTTTGGTTGTGCATTAGTGTAAACAGTACCTGCAACCAAGGCATTAGCAACTTGTCCAGTAACATTGGCACCCGGTATATTTGTTAGTCCAGCACCTGATCCAATGAATCTGCCCTGGGTGGTGACATTACCGATCACGTCCAAATACAGTAAATCATCTACTACTTTTAGACTTGAATACAACACATTTGAACTCAGCGTGGTTCCGGTCAATGCTGCGGCTGAGATATTGGTTGCGGTTATGCCTGTTAAGAAAGCACCGTTGCCAAGGAAATAGTTGCCGGCAATATTACCAACTGTGGTTATGTTACCAACGGCCGAAATCGATCCTGAGCTGATCAAATTGACGCCGGTGATATTGCCACCGGCGATGTTGCCAGATACTCCTAAAAATCCGCTGGTTATGATATTGCCAGCAATGACGTTGGCTGTGGTTCTGACAGGTCCTGTGAGACTGACCAGATTGCCAGTGTATGTGGGCAAGAAGGCCGCAACATTGGCATTGTTGTAGGAGGTGTTGGCAACAATCCCGGTGATTAGGGCACCGTTGCCCACAAGGTAATCACCGTAAATGTATTGAAATTTGTTGTCAGGAGCACCAAGATCATACACACCGGCGGTGCCAGGAACAATGGTGCTGTTGGCTGTGATATTACCAATACCGTTGCCGGCTAACGTAAGTCCCAGATTGGTAACGGTGGTTGTGACTATGTTGCCAGAGATTTTTACCTGGC
>Ga0214919_10001218_pt1 | contig 42799 bp, 48 predicted proteins | sample LL1503_MetaG_FD_177994 | JGI IMG/M metagenome (GOLD analysis project Ga0214919, IMG submission 177994) | Freshwater microbial communities from Lake Lanier, Atlanta, Georgia, United States - LL-1503 | ecosystem: Environmental > Aquatic > Freshwater > Lake | place: USA: Georgia | collected... | reverse complement strand
GTAGTGGCTGTCATCCATTCCACCAAATCGGCCTTGAACAGAGCGCCAAGGCCCATCAACATACAGCTCACGGTGCAGTTGCCGCCGATATAGTCTTTCACGCCGCGCGCCAATGCGGCGTCTATTACTGGGCGGTTCACCGGGTCCAAAATAATGACCGCATCGTCTTTCATGCGCAGCGTTTTGGCGGCATCAATCCAATAGCCTTTCCAGCCAGCCGCGCGCAGTTTGGGATAGATTTCGGTGGTGTAGTCGCCGCCCTGGGCGGTGATGATGATGTCGCAGCGCTGAAGGGCCAACAAGTCAAAGGCGTCTTGCAACGTGGTTTCGTTCTTGGCAAAGCTGGGCGCTGCGCCGCCACTGTTGGAGGTGGAGAAGAAAAGGGGCTCGATCAGGTCAAAGTCGCCCTCCGCCTGCATTCTGTCCATCAACACCGAGCCGACCATACCGCGCCAGCCGACCAATCCTACTAACTTACTCATTGCGTTTCCCCTTCATAAAAACAGTGTGTGACTTGACTGTTTTCCCGGCTCGTCTGGCCGGGGGGCGTACGACGAACCGGGCTGTGTCAGCCAGTCGTGGTTTTGGTAATCATTGCGCGTGCACCTACCGGGGCCCTAAGGAACATGGCAGGGTTCAAGATGAACTTGTGAGCGCGCAGCATGTAAAAGATTGTAACGGGCCTTGCCGCGGTATGCCTTACAGGCTGGTGCGGCTATTTTTGGCCAGAGGAGCAAAGGTCTTAGCTAGTGCCTTATGGCGAAGGCCATTGGGCTGAAATACATATTAATATGATAATTTATTGCCCGACAATACGCTGTTTTTTGCGAATTTTGGCGAATATGCATTCCCACCTCTTAACCGATTTCCTCTTGAAACTGGACCACTATGCTCATCCTAGAAACACTAGTCTCAGCACGAAAAAGCGTACTCTGTTGGCTTGCAACAGCTGATGCCCAAGGCCAGCCCAATGTTTCGCCCAAAGAGATATTCACTATTCACGACAGCGCAAACATGCTTATTGCCAATATTGCGTCCCCGACCAGCGTACGGAACATTGAATCCAACCCGCGTGTATGCGTGAGCTTTATAGATGTTTTTGTTCAAAAGGGGTTTAAGGTCTTGGGCACCGCCAGAAATATTCGCAAGCAGGACGCAGACTACGAAAAATGGGCCGCGCCCCTGCAAGCCATGGCCGGTTCGCGTTTTCCAATTCGCAGTGTCATACTCGTTTGCGTCAATAGCTGCCAGCCAATTCTGGCTCCCAGTTACCAGCTCTACGCGGAAGAAACCACAGAGCACGCTCAAGAGGCCTCAGCCATGCGTGCTTATGGCGTGCAGCCCCAAATGGATCGACCTTAGCCTAGCGCTTTCACCACTGCATCGCCCATCTCCCGCGTGCCGACTTTGGTGGTACCGGGGCTGTAGATGTCGGGGGTGCGTAGACCTTGGGTAAGTACGGCGTCCACGGCTTTTTCGATACGGGCGGCGGCTTCGGGTTGCTGCAGGCTAAAGCGCAGCATCATGGCTGCGCTCAGGATGGTGGCTAAGGGGTTGGCCACGCCTTGACCGGCAATGTCGGGGGCGCTTCCGTGGCTGGGCTCGTACAGGCCCTGGTTGCGGCTGTTCAGGCTGGCCGAGGGCAACATGCCGATGGAGCCGGTCAGCATCGAGGCTTCGTCGCTCAGGATGTCGCCAAACATATTGCCGGTCACCACCACATCAAAGCGCTTGGGCTGCTTGACCAGTTGCATGGCGGCGTTGTCCACATACATATGGTCTAGCGCGATGTCCGGGTAGCTTAGGCCCACTTCGGTAACCACGTCTTTCCAGAACTGAAAGGTTTCCAGCACATTGGCCTTGTCCACGCTGGTCACGCGGCCTTCACTGCCCGCTGCCTTGCGCGTGCGCGCGGCCTGGAAGGCGACATGGGCAATACGCTCAATTTCAGGCTTGCTATAGCGCATGGTGTCGAAAGCTTCTTCGGCGCCGGGGAAGTGGCCATCAGTAGCTATGCGACGTCCGCGCGGTTGGCCAAAATAAATGTCTCCTGTCAGTTCGCGGATGATCAGTATGTCTAGGCCGGAGATTAATTCGGGCTTGAGGCTGGAGGCATTGACGAGCTGCTGATAGCAAATTGCGGGGCGGAAATTGGCAAACAAGCCCAGGTGCTTGCGCAGGCCCAAAATGGCCTGCTCGGGACGCAGGGCGCGCTCCAGTGTGTCGTATTTCCAGTCGCCGACCGCGCCGAACAAAATGGCATCGGAGTCTTTGGCCAATTGCAAAGTCGAATCGGGCAGCGGGTGACCGTGTGACTCATAAGCCGCGCCACCGACGGGTGCGCTTTCCATGGTGAAGGACAGATCCAGCGCCTTGAGCACCTTGATGGCCTCGGCCACAATTTCGGTTCCTATGCCGTCGCCTGGCAGGATTGCGATTTTCATGTACGTGCTTTCTTATGGGAGATTTACATGGTGTGCGCGAGCCAGGGCTTGGTGGCCAGGCGCTGCGCTTCAAAGGCACGAATTTTGTCGGCGTTACGCAGAGTTAGGCCAATATCGTCTAGGCCGTTGAGCAGGCAGAATTTGCGAAAGGCCTGAACCTCAAACGCGATTTCTTCGCCCTGCGGACGGATGACGCACTGGCGCTCCAAATCGACGGTGAGCGTAAAGCCGGGAAAGGCCAGGGCCTCGCTAAACAGGCTGCTTACGACCGATTCCGGCAGCACGATGGGTAACAAGCCGTTCTTAAAACAGTTATTGAAAAAAATGTCGGCAAAGCTGGGCGCAATGATTGCGCGAAAACCATATTGGTCCAGCGCCCAGGGCGCGTGCTCGCGTGAGGACCCGCAGCCGAAATTTTTGCGTGCCAGCAGCACCGATGCGCCTGCGTACCGCGGCTGATTTAGAACAAAGTCGGGGTTGGGTTTGCGGGTCGATGGGTCCTGGCCAGGTTCGCCATGGTCCAGGTAGCGCCACTCGTCAAACAAATTGGGACCGAAGCCGGTCTTTTTGATCGACTTCAGGAACTGCTTGGGAATGATGGCATCGGTGTCCACGTTTTCGCGGTCCATGGGGGCCACGAGGCCCTGGTGAACGGTAAATTTTTGCATGGCGTGATTTCCGTTTAAAGGTATTTCCGCACGTCCACGAAGTGGCCGTGAATGGCCGCGGCGGCTGCCATCGCGGGGCTGACCAAGTGGGTGCGGCCCCCGGCGCCTTGGCGGCCTTCGAAGTTACGGTTGCTGGTGGAGGCACAGCGTTCGCCGGGTTCCAGGCGATCGGCGTTCATGGCCAGGCACATGGAGCAGCCTGGTTCGCGCCACTCAAAGCCGGCCGCCTTGAAAATTTCGTGCAGTCCTTCGCGCTCAGCCTGTTCTTTGACCAATCCCGAGCCGGGCACCACCATGGCCAGTTTGATATTTTTGGCTACTTTCTGGCCAATGCGTTTTACTACCGCAGCGGCCTCGCGCATATCTTCAATGCGGCTGTTGGTGCAGGAGCCTATAAAAACCTTGTCCACGAATAAATCATTCAGCGCCTTGCCAGGTTGCAGACCCATATAGACCAAAGCGCGCTCGATGGCGTCGCGTTTACTGGGATCTTTTTCTTTGTCGGGATCGGGCACCGAGCCGTTGATGTCCAGCACCATTTCGGGCGAGGTACCCCAGGTGACTTGCGGCAGGATGTCGCCGGCCTTTAGCTCGACAACCGTGTCAAAGTGAGCGTCCGTATCGGATTGCAAGGTCTTCCAATAGGCCACGGCATGGTCCCACTCCACGCCCGTTGGCGAGAGCGGGCGTCCCTTCACGTAGTCGATGGTTTTTTCATCTACGGCCACCAAGCCTGCACGCGCACCCGCTTCAATCGCCATGTTGCACAAGGTCATGCGACCTTCAATGCTCAGTGCGCGGATGGCGCTACCTGCAAATTCGATGGTGTAACCCGTGCCACCGGCAGTACCGATACGGCCGATGATGGCCAAAACAATGTCCTTGCCGGTCACGCCTTTCGGTACGATGCCCTCTACTTTGATAAGCATGTTTTTTGCTTTTTTGGCCAACAGGGTTTGCGTGGCCATCACATGCTCGACCTCGGAAGTGCCGATACCGTGCGCCAGTGCGCCGAAGGCGCCGTGGGTCGAGGTATGGCTATCGCCGCAAACCACTGTCATACCGGGTAGGGTGGCGCCCGTCTCTGGACCGATGACATGCACGATGCCCTGGCGTTTGGACAAAAAGGGAAAAAACGCCGCCGCACCTGACTCCTTGATGTTGGCGTCAAGCGTGGTGATCTGTTCTTTGCTGATGGCGTCAGTGATGCCGTCGTACCCCAATTCCCAGCCGGTGGTGGGGGTGTTGTGGTCTGCTGTGGCGACGATCGAGCTGACGCGCCAGACCTTACGACCAGCCTGGCGCAGGCCTTCGAAGGCTTGGGGGCTGGTGACTTCGTGTACCAAATGACGGTCGATATAGAGGATGGCGGTGCCGTCTTCTTCGGTATGAACCACATGTTCATCCCAGATTTTGTCGTAGAGGGTGCGTCCCATGGGGCTTTTCCTTGTTGGCGGTCGGACATTTTATGTCGCCGTGCCCCGAGCCATTGATCTTCAGGCGAATACGGCTGGTACAAAAAGCTTGCCCCGCAAAAGCGGGGCAAGCAGCGGGTGTGGCAGAGCGCTTAGCGGCGACCGATTTCCGGTACGTCGCGCTGCACCGAACCGGTGAACAATTGGCGCGGGCGGCCGATTTTGTATTCCGGGTCGCCAATCATTTCATTGAGTTGAGCGATCCATCCCACCGTGCGGGCGAGTGCAAAAATTCCGGTGAATAGCTTGACGGGGATCCCGATCGCGCGCTGCACGATACCCGAGTAGAAATCCACATTGGGATAAAGCTTGCGCGAAACGAAGTATTCGTCTTCCAGGGCGATTTTTTCTAGTGCCTTGGCCAGTTTGAACAGCGGGTCGTTTTCCAGCCCCAAGGCCGCCAGGACCTCGTTGCAGGTTTCTTGCATCAACTTGGCGCGGGGGTCGTAGTTTTTATAGACCCGATGGCCGAAGCCCATAAGCTTGACGCCTGAATTTTTGTCTTTCACTTTTTCCATGAATTCGCCAACTTTGGACACGCCACCTGAGGCCTGGATCTCCTCCAGCATGGTCAAGCAAGCCTCGTTGGCACCACCGTGAGCAGGGCCCCAGAGGCATGCCACGCCGGCCGCGATGGCCGCAAAAGGATTGGTGCCGGACGAGCCGCACAAGCGCACGGTCGAGGTGGAGGCGTTTTGCTCGTGGTCGGCGTGCAGGATGAAGATGCGGTCTAAAGCACGTTCGATCACCGGGTTGACCACATAGGGTTCGCAGGGCGTGGCAAACATCATGTGCAAAAAGTTGCCTGCATAGCTCAGGTCGTTTTTGGGGTACATGAAGGGTTGGCCGATGCTGTACTTGTAGGCCATGGCGACCAGCGTTGGCAGCTTGGCTATCAGGCGGATGGCTGAAATATCGCGGTGCCCGGGATTGTTGATGTCGGTGCTGTCGTGGTAGAAGGCGCTCAGGGCTCCAACCAAGCCGGTCATGATGGCCATAGGGTGCGCATCGCGGCGGAAACCCCGCAGGAAAAACTGCATTTGCTCGTTGACCATGGTGTGCTGGGTCACACGCTTGGTAAACGCCGCTTTGCCAGCGGCATCGGGCAAATTGCCGTAAAGCAACAAGTGGCAGGTTTCCATAAAGTCGCAGTTGGTCGCCAATTGCTCAATCGGGTATCCGCGGTAAAGCAACTCGCCCTTATCACCGTCGATGTAAGTGATAGCCGACTGGCACGCCGCCGTTGACAAAAAGCCCGGATCGTAGGTAAACATACCAGTTTGACCGTAGAGCTTGCGGATGTCTATGACGTCGGGCCCGACGCTGCCACTGTAAACCGGCAGTTCCACGCTAGGACTGCCGTTGCTAAAGGACATGGTCGCCTTGTTGTCCGCTAATTTCATCACAACACCTTTCAATGAGTATTTCTTAATAAAGCCAAAACTTCCCTGCAATCGCTATTCATTTCCAGGTCCGCCACTTCCGATTTGCGCCCCAGTAGTAAATCCAGTAAATCGTTGTCACTCAAGTCCATCAGTACGCCCAACGCATTGGCCTGACGTGCGTTCAAGGTATTTGCGTGTCGCGCGAAAAATCGCTCAATGAACAAATCATTTTCCAGCAGCCCGCGCCTGCAGCGCCAGCGCAACTTGCTGAGCGCGCGGGCATCAATGGGTAGCTCTGGGGTCGCGACTTGCATTGTCAAACGGCTCGCATCACCATCATCTCTTTGATCTTGCCGATCGCCTTGGTTGGATTCAACCCTTTGGGGCAAACGTCCACGCAATTCATGATGGTGTGGCAGCGGAACAGGCGGTAGGGGTCTTCCAGATTATCCAGACGCTCGGAAGTGGCCTGGTCGCGGCTGTCGGCGATAAAGCGGTAGGCTTGCAAAAGGCCAGCTGGGCCAACGAATTTGTCCGGGTTCCACCAAAAGCTGGGGCAGCTGGTGGAGCAGCTAGCGCACAAAATACATTCGTACAAGCCATTGAGTTCTTCGCGCTCCTGCGGGCTTTGCAGTCGCTCTTTTTCTGGTGGCATGTCCTCGTTGACGAGGTAAGGCTTGATCGAGTTGTATTGTTTAAAAAACTGTGTCATGTCCACGATCAAATCGCGGATCACCGGGAGGCCGGGCAAGGGCTTGAGCACAATCGTGCCCGGCAGGGTGCGCATATTTGTCAGGCACGCTAAGCCATTTTTGCCATTGATGTTCATGGCGTCCGAACCACACACACCTTCACGACAGGAGCGACGGAAGGAAATGGAGGGGTCAACGGCCTTGAGCTTCATCAGCGCATCAAGCAACATGCGTTCGGTCCCATCGAGTTCTACGTCGATGTCCTGCATATAGGGCTTGGCATCCTTGTCCGGGTCGTAGCGGTAAATGGAAAATTTGTGTTTTGACATAGGTGGGCAGTCTCGTCGCGTTTAGAACGTGCGGGTTTGCAGGGGGATGCTTTCAACCGTTAGCGGCTTCATTTGCACCGACTTGTACGTAAGGCTGTTGCTCGCGCTGTGCCACAGGCTGTGCTTGTGCCATTCGGTGTCGTTGCGGCCGTTGGGATGCTCGGGGGTGTCGCCGTAGTCGTTCACGGTGTGGGCACCCCGACTTTCATGGCGGGCAGCGGCCGACACCATCGTGGCTTGCGCGGCCTCGATGAGGTTTTCCACTTCGAGGGCTTCGATGCGGGCTGTATTGAAAATGCGCGACTTGTCTTTCAGCCCTATGGCTTGGGTGCGTGCGCGAAGTTCAGCCACTTTAGCAACCCCTTCGTCCATGCTGGCCTGAGTGCGGAAGACTCCTGCGTGCTGCTGCATGGTGGAACGTATGCTGTTCGCCACGTCCTGCGCGTATTCCCCACCGACCGCGTTATCCAAGCGGTTTAGGCGTGAGAGCGTCAGATCGGCTGCGTCTGCGGGCAGCGCTTTGTGTTCGACGCTCTCTTTATTGGTGGCTACGATGTGGTTGCCGGCCGCGCGGCCAAAGACCAACAAGTCCAGCAGCGAATTGGTGCCCAAGCGGTTGGCGCCATGCACGCTCACACACGAGCATTCGCCCACGGCATAAAGGCCGGGCACCGGTTGGCTGTGGTTGTCGCTGTCTTGCATCACCACTTGGCCATGGATATTGGTCGGGATGCCGCCCATTTGGTAGTGGATGGTCGGCACCACAGGGATCGGTTCGCGGGTGATGTCTACATTGGCGAAATTGTGTCCGATCTCCAGCACCGAGGGCAGTCGTTTGTGGATCGTTTCCTCGCCCAGATGCGTCATGTCCAGATTGATGTAATCCTTGTTCGGGCCGCAGCCCCGGCCTTCCTTTATTTCCTGGTCCATGCAGCGCGAAACGTAGTCACGTGGGGCCAAGTCTTTGTAATGTGGCGCATAGCGCTCCATGAAGCGCTCGCCGTGCACATTGCGCAGGATGGCGCCTTCGCCACGGCAGCCTTCGGTAAGCAGTACGCCCGCACCGGCGACACCGGTGGGGTGGAATTGCCAGAACTCCATGTCTTCCAAGGGAATGCCCGCGCGTGCTGCCATACCCAATCCGTCACCGGTATTGATAAATGCGTTGGTGGAGGCCGCAAAAATACGTCCTGCGCCGCCCGTGGCAAGCAAGGTGGTCTTGGCTTGCAGAATGTGCACATCCCCGGTTTCCATTTCGAGCGCGGTCACCCCAACCACGGAGCCTTCAGCATCACGCACCAGATCCATAGCCAGCCATTCAACGAAAAAGCTGGTGCGGGCCTTCAGATTTTGCTGGTACAGCGTGTGCAACATAGCGTGGCCTGTGCGGTCGGCTGCTGCGCAGGCGCGTTCGACTGCTTTTTCCCCGTAGTTGGCGGTATGGCCGCCAAAGGGGCGCTGGTAGATCGTGCCGTCCGCATTGCGGTCAAAGGGCATTCCCATGTGCTCTAGGTCATAGACCACTTTGGGTGCTTCGCGGCACATGAACTCAATCGCGTCTTGGTCGCCCAGCCAGTCTGAACCTTTGACGGTATCGTAGAAATGGTAGTGCCAGTTGTCCTCGTTCATATTGCCCAAGGAGGCGCCGATGCCGCCTTGCGCAGCTACCGTATGCGAACGAGTGGGAAATACTTTGGATAGCACGGCGACGTTCAAACCGGCGCGCGCAAGCTGCAGCGAGGCGCGCATGCCCGAGCCGCCGGCGCCCACGATGACTACGTCAAATTTACGTTTCGAAACTGTATAAGACATGAATTAGATTCTTTTAAAGAGACTTCAGACGCGCCATAGCACCTGAATGGCCCAACCGGCACAGCCCACCAACCAGACGATGGAAAAAACTTGCAGCGCCAGGCGCAGGCCAACCGGTTTGATGTAGTCCATCCAAATATCGCGCATGCCGACCCAGGCGTGGTACAGCAAGGCCAGAATCACGGTGAAGGTGAGCGTTTTCATCCATTGGGCGGAAAAAATACCCGCCCATACGTCGTAGCCGACTGGACCGCGCGAAAAAACCAGGCGCAGCACGATCAGCAAAGTGAACAAGGCCATCAACAAAGCGGTGACGCGCTGGGCCAGCCAGTCGCGCAGGCCATAGTGCGCGCCGGTGACGATGCGTCGGGATCCGAAATTCACTGCCATAACTGTATTCCTTAAAGAGTCGCTGTCGGTGCTTAATAAAGACCGAACAGTTTGGCGCCCAGCGCCAGTGTCAAGCCCATACTCAGGCTTAGCGTCCAGATTGCGGAGGATTTGCCGAATTCCTTGCTTACGGCATGGCGCATATCCATCCACAAATGGCGCAGACCGGCAATCAGGTGGTGCAAGAACGCCCAGATCAGCGCCATGGCCACCAATTTGACGAACCAGCCGGGCAGGGGGCCTGCGCCTTGGTTAAAAACACTTTTGAAGCGCGCAAACGAAATCTCCGAGGAAATCGAGGTGTCAAACATCCAAATGATGAGGGGCATCAGCAAAAACATCAGCGCCCCGCTGATGCGGTGCAGGATGGAAACGATACCCGCCAGCGGCAGTCGGTAGCTGGGCAAATCCTTGAATGCGTGGATATTGCGAAATTCAGGTCGGGGAGCTCGTGCAGAAGGTACTGGCGCAGACATGGATGGTGGTTCCTGGGGTGAAGCGGGGCACGAAGTTGCAGAGTCGGACTTCAAGGCTGACAAATTCTATTGCACTGCACCAATCTGACAGACTGCTTGCAGGCCGAAGTATGGAGGGCATTTATTTCAGTGCAATTCATTGCGGTAAAAGTGTTTGTCCGTCAGGTATAGACCCTGGCGCAGCTCCATGGGCGTGTCGTTGTAGGTGTAGGCCAGGCGCTCTACGCTGAGCAGCGGTGTCCCGGCAGGGACAGTTAGCAAAGCGCATTGCTCCTCATCAGGAAGCACAGCGCGTATTTTTTCCTCTGCGCGCACCATGCGCACACCGAACTCCGACTCAAACAAGGCGTACATCGGGCCGTCATAGCTGCGCAAGCGCTCTGCCGTCAATCCTTTAAAGGGGCCCGCTGGCAGCCACAAGTCTTCCAAAATGGTCGCTACTCCTCCGAAACCCAGGACCCTGCGCACTTGCAGTACGGCATCACCCGAGCGCACTGACAGACCGCGCGCAACCTCGGCACTGGCACGCAGGCGTTTGCAGTCGATGATGCTGCGCTGGGCCGGTCCTTCGCTCCCTTGGTCACCACTATCGGGAACCAGTTTCAAAAAGCGGTACTGAACTTGCTGCTCCGCATGGGTGGCCACAAAAGTGCCTTTTCCTTGGCGCCGCACCAGCAGGTTTTCCACTGCCAATTCGTCAATCGCTTTGCGCACCGTGCCCTGGCTGACCCGAAAGCGCGCTGCCAGCTCTAGTTCGCTCGGGATAGCAGAGCCCGATTTCCACTCCCCGGATTGCAGACTTTGCAAGAGCAGGGCTTTGATTTGCTGGTATAGCGGACTGAAGGCGGGGGCTCCTAGTCCCGTTGGCAGGCCGGCGGCGAACGGTGCGTCAAGGCCAGTTTGTGCTGCGGGAGCATCGAGGCTGGTGTTGCGGGCAGTAGTCATTGAAGTGTGTCAGCAGTCGGCATTCAGAGCGTTTGCAAGGGGCCCAATCATATCTTATATAAGACATAAGACCAATTGACCCGAATGGCGAATGAGGGTAAACTCGTAGCCATTGTTGCACGGGCTTGGCTGTGCAAAAGCGCAGCAAATAGTAGTCGCTTCGCCCCTTTTTCAACACTTCCTGGAGTTTTTATGAGTAAAAAGCCCGTTCGCGTTGCCGTTACCGGTGCCGCAGGCCAAATTGGATACGCCATTTTGTTTCGCATCGCCTCAGGCGAAATGCTGGGCAAAGACCAACCGGTGGTGCTCAGCCTGCTGGAAGTCCCCATGGAAAAAGCCCAGCAAGCCTTGCAAGGCGTGATGATGGAATTGGAAGACTGTGCGTTCCCCTTGCTCGCCGGCATGCAAGCGCATAGCGACCCGATGACGGCCTTCAAAGATGTGGATTACGCTCTCTTGATTGGATCGCGCCCGCGCGGCCCCGGTATGGAGCGTGCCGAATTACTGGCCGTCAATGCCGAAATCTTCACAGCACAGGGCAAAGCGCTCAACGCCGTGGCCAGCCGCGATGTGCGCGTGTTGGTGGTGGGTAACCCCGCCAACACCAATGCCTATATTGCTATGAAGAGCGCCCCTGATCTGCCGCGCAAAAACTTCACCGCCATGCTGCGCCTGGACCACAACCGTGCGCTTAGCCAGTTGGCAGCCAAAACCGGAAAAGCCGTGGCCGAAATCGAAAACATGGTGGTCTGGGGCAACCATTCCCCCACCATGTATGCCGATTACCGCTTTGCCAAAGTAGCCGGTCAAAGCGTGAAGGACATGATCAACGACCATGACTGGAACGCCAATACCTTTTTGCCTACCGTGGGCAAGCGTGGTGCGGCGATCATCGCAGCGCGCGGCGTGTCATCCGCCGCGTCTGCAGCCAATGCCGCAATCGACCACATGCGCGATTGGGCGCTGGGCACTAATGGCAAATGGGTGACCATGGGCATCGCCTCGGACGGGCAATACGGAATCCCGAAAGACACCATGTTCGGTTTCGCCGTGACCTGCGAAGGTGGCGAATACAAACTAGTGCAAGACCTGCCGGTGGATGCCTTCAGCCAAGAGTACATCAACAAAACGCTCAAAGAATTGCAAGACGAGCAAGCCGGCGTGGCCCATTTGCTGTAAGCCACCTGCGCGCTGGCGCGCCTTTGCCGGTGCGCCCATGCGCGTGCATGGACCATGTCCCATCCCCGCCACATCCTCTTAGGTCCGCAGGTCGGCAAGCAAGCATTGCCGGTGTGTGACCATTACAGCGGAGTGCCAGCGCGTATGCGCAAAAGCTTGCAACTGCAAGCGCAAATGACGCAGGAGATGGGCGCATGCGTTTTTGACGTGACACTGGATTGCGAAGACGGCGCTGCCATTGGCGCTGAGTTGGAACAAGCGCGCACGGTGACGGATTTATTGCACGAGTTTCAAAGCGCGGGCAGGGACCAAAACGCTGCGGTGCGCATCGGCGTGCGCCTCCATCCGGTGGATCACCCAGCCTTTGCCTTGGATGTGCAGACCATCGTGGGTGGCGCCGCGGCGCAACTGGCTTTTGTCATGCTGCCCAAAGTGGAGGCGCGTGCGCAGGTTGATGAGGCATTAGCCCAAATCGACCGGCAGGCTGGCGATATTTGCCTCCCGATCCATGTGTTAATCGAATCGCCCGCAGCGTTGCACCAGGTTTTCGATATTGCGGCGCACCCACGGGTGCAGTCCATCAGTTTTGGTTTGATGGATTTTGTGTCTGCCCATGGCGGTGCCATTCCAGCCTCTGCCATGGCACTGGGCGGGTCGGACGCTGCTTTAGACCAGTTTCACCATCCCCTGGTGCTGCGCGCCAAAATAGAAATTGCCAGCGCCTGCCACGCGCATGGCAAAGTGCCTTCGCATTGCGTGGTGACCGAATTGCGCGACACCGAGGCGATTGAAGCGGCGGCGCGTCAGGCTGCGCAGGCTTTTGGTTTCACACGCATGTGGAGCATCCACCCGGATCAGATACGTCCCATCTTGCGCGGATTTGCCCCCACTGGCTTCGAGGTCGAGCATGCCGCTGCGATAGTCCATGCTGCCGCGCTGCAGGACTGGGGCCCCATCGCCATTGAGGGTCAGTTACACGATCGCGCCAGCTACCGTTATTTTTGGCAGGTACTCGAACGCGCCCACCGCACTGCCGTAGCGTTACCGCTTTCGGTGCGCCACTATTTTTTATGAATCAAGAAGGAGTAATTCACATGTTAGACGCATACCGTAGCCATGTCGCCGAGCGCGCCGCGCTGGGCATTCCACCCTTGCCCCTGGACGCCAAGCAAACCGCCGCGTTGATCGAATTGATCAAAGCCCCCAACGCTGCAGATGCGCAGTATTTGATGGACATGCTCACGCACCGCGTGCCGCCGGGCGTGGACGATGCCGCGAAAGTCAAAGCCTCCTTCCTCGCTGCAGTGGCCCACGGCGAACTCAAAGTCGGCTTGATTTCTAAGCGCAAAGCCACTGATCTCTTAGGCACCATGGTGGGCGGCTACAACGTGCACCCGCTGATCGAGTTGCTCGACGACGCTGAAGTGGCTCCTGTGGCCGCTGAGGCTTTGAAGAAAACCTTGCTGATGTTCGACTTCTTCAACGATGTCGCTGAAAAAGCCAAAGCGGGCAATGCGCTCGCCAAGGCCGTGATTCAAAGCTGGTCCGAGGCTGAGTGGTTCACTTCGCGTCCTGAAGTCGAGAAAAAAATCACCATCACCGTCTTCAAAGTACCCGGTGAGACCAACACCGACGATCTGTCGCCTGCGCCCGATGCTTGGAGCCGCCCGGACATTCCCTTGCACTACCTGGCCATGCTGAAGAACACCCGTGAAGGCGCGCCTTTCAAGCCTGAAGATGACGGCAAGCGTGGCCCCATGGCCATGATTGAAGAGCTGAAGAAAAAAGGCCATTTGTTGTCTTATGTGGGCGACGTCGTCGGCACGGGTTCATCACGCAAGTCGGCTACCAACAGCATCATCTGGGGCTTTGGTGAAGACATTCCGTTTGTGCCGAACAAACGTTTCGGTGGTGTGACCTTGGGCGGCAAGATCGCCCCCATTTTCTTCAACACCCAAGAAGATTCGGGCGCTTTGCCGATCGAAGTGGACGTGACCGCGCTCAATATGGGCGACGTGGTCGACGTCTTGCCCTACGAAGGCAAGATCGTGAAGAACGGGCCCAATGGTCAAGAAGTCGTCACCACCTTCCGGCTTAAGAGCGATGTGCTGTTTGACGAAGTGCGTGCCGGTGGCCGTATCAACCTGATCATCGGCCGCAGCCTGACCGCCAAGGCGCGTGAGTTTCTGGGTCTGCCCGCATCTACCGTGTTCCGCCTGCCCACAGTGCCTGCGTCGACCAAAGCCGGTTTCACATTGGCTCAAAAGATGGTCGGTCGTGCGGTCGGTTTGCCAGAAGAACAAGGCGTTCGCCCGGGCACCTACTGCGAACCCAAGATGACCACCGTGGGCTCGCAAGACACCACCGGCCCTATGACCCGCGACGAGTTGAAAGACCTGGCTTGCTTGGGCTTCTCGGCCGACATGGTCATGCAATCGTTCTGCCACACCGCGGCTTACCCCAAGTCGGTGGACGTCAAAACCCACCGCGAACTGCCTGCTTTCATCAGCAACCGAGGTGGTGTTTCATTGCGTCCTGGTGATGGCGTGATCCACAGCTGGCTCAACCGTTTGTTGTTGCCCGACACCGTGGGCACCGGTGGCGACTCGCACACCCGTTTTCCCATTGGCATTTCTTTCCCCGCCGGTTCCGGTTTGGTGGCCTTTGGTGCAGCCACAGGCGTGATGCCTTTGGACATGCCCGAGTCAGTGTTGGTGCGTTTCAAAGGCGAGATGCAGCCCGGCGTGACATTGCGCGATCTGGTGCATGCCATTCCGCTTTACGGCATCAAGCAAGGCCTGCTCACGGTGGCCAAGTCCGGCAAGATCAACGAGTTCTCGGGCCGCATTCTGGAAATCGAAGGCCTGCCCAACCTCAAGGTCGAGCAAGCGTTTGAGTTGTCCGACGCGTCTGCCGAGCGTTCGGCCGCCGGTTGCACGATCATGCTGAACAAAGAGCCAGTCGAGGAGTACCTCAAGTCCAACGTGGTGCTCATGAAAAACATGATCGCCGATGGTTATGCCGATGCCCGCACACTGGCGCGCCGCATCGAGAAGGTCGAAGCCTGGTTGGCCGCGCCCAACCTGCTCGAAGCCGACAAGGACGCCGAATACGCGCACGTCATCGAGATCGACATGAACGAGATCAAAGAGCCGATTTTGTGCTGCCCCAACGATCCGGACGACGCCAAGTTCTTGTCCGAAGTCGCCGGCACCAAGATCGACGAGGCCTTCATCGGTTCGTGCATGACCAACATCGGTCACTTCCGCGCCGCCGCCAAGTTGCTGGGCGGCAGCCGCGACATCCCGGTCAAGCTGTGGGTGGCCCCACCGACCAAGATGGACGAGAGCGAGTTGATCAAAGAAGGCCACTACGCCAACTTCGGCGCCGCCGGTGCCCGCACCGAAATGCCCGGCTGCAGCCTGTGCATGGGCAACCAGGCTCAGGTGCGCGAAGGCGCCACGGTGGTGTCCACCAGCACGCGCAACTTCCCTAACCGCTTGGGCAAAAATACCAACGTGTTTTTGGCCAGCGCCGAGTTGGCGGCGATTGCTTCCAAGCTGGGCCACATCCCCACGGTGGCCGAGTACCACGAAGCCATGGGCATCGTGAACAAGGACAACGCAGCGATCTACAAGTACCTGAACTTCAACCAGATTGACGAGTACGTGGAGAACGCGAAGGGCGTGACCGCCTGAGTACGGGCTTGTTGAATTGGCGCCGATGCGCAAGACGGCGAAGACGTTGAGCCAGCCCCAGACTGGGATGAAGCGGCCCAACCGGCGCCAGACTTTGAGGTCGATCAGCGCATCAGTTGGTAAGTTGAGTTGAGTTGGTAAGGGACGGCGACAGCAGTTTTGCCAACGCTGCGGGGCAGGGCTGCGCCTGGCGCCGCCCAAAACGAGTCTTGGCAGCAAATCTCGAAAAACCTCGGCCAACTGGCCCGGTGTAGGCACCCTTGCAGACCCCAATGTGCGGGCTAGTGATGCTCCATATTTGAGCAAATGAGGTTAGATATGTGCAGCACCTTTGCTCATGCGGTTGGATTTCCTATCTGTCTTCGGCAAAAGGAGATTGTTGCCAAGGCCCGAAGCTATGGATTGGTGCGCAATGGGCCTGACGGTAGGCCCGCAGTAGATGTGCGCACGGCAACCCAGGCCCAAATGTGGGCGGCCATGGACATTGACCACAAGTTGACGGCTGCCGAAGAGGTATTGGCCAAGATGGCTCAGAGCGAGCCCAATATAGGGTTTGTTCGCAAAGCCATTGCTGTGATCCGGGCCTGGTTGAGAAAGCATGTGCCCGAGTTGCGGTTGATGAAGCTGACCGATGCGGAGATCATCACACAATTCATACTGCCCGCTAGAGCGTTTGTGGAGCGTGGACCCGGTGGTGGGCCAAAGGGCAAGATGTCGTTTAGCCGGTCCGATGATGCTGTGCAAAACGAATTTTCTGAGGCAGAATCTCGCATCGGTGGTGTAGAGGCCTACGAGAAGGCCCGCAACAATGGCGACACGAAGTTGACCTACCGCCAATGGGTGCAAGTTCGCACCCCTAGTTTCAAGAAATGGTGGGGATATGACTGGGAAAACAGTGGACGAGATACTCAAGGAGTTGGAGAAGCCGGACGGTTCGCATCTGGAGCAAGACCCGGAGATACTGGCCAGGCGCCAGGCATGGGCGGATATGGAAATCAAGGCGCACGATATTCTGCTCAAAATCAAGAGGGGTCTCTTGCCCGAGAGTTCACGTTTATCAATGATCGAACAGGTGAGCCAAGAGTATTCCTCCACGGTACAAGAGATAGATTTACGGTTTTCGACGAAAGCCACCCCAACAAAAACGACTTAGGCTGGCTGGGGCGGGGGCACTACTTCACTTCTGATGACGTCATTGCTGACCTGTACGCAAGGAAAAAGGAGGGTGTCGGGGAAAAACAAACAATGGAAGTGTTTGTTCGACCAAACAATCCTGCTTACTTGACCTTTGAGCAAAAGATTGAAAACCGCAGGTTGACAGTCGCAGAAAATAAAGCCTACACCGATGATTTGAAGGTAAACGGCCACGGTGGCGCTGCAATTCTTTTTGAGGATGGCACCATTGAGTTGATGACCTTTGACCCGGCAGGCATCAAATCTGCCAGCGGCAACAACGGCAGCTTCGACGGCAGCAATCCCGACATTCGTTTCAGCCGCACCCTGAGCGCCCCCCAGCTAACAGGCCAGGTTCGCGACAAGCTGAACGAGACTTTTAATCACCCCGGCAAGCTGAGTTGGTGGCACAAGACCGTGGGCAGCCAGTACAACCTAGCCGAGCGCAATCCAGCGTTCAAAAAGGTGTTCGATGCTGCACAGGACTTCATCAACGATGTGAGCTACTACGCTACCGACGCAGCCAACCTGGCTCCCAAGATACTGCCCAAGCTGGAAACCCTGAAAGACCTGACCAAGAGTGCGATCAGTGCTGCCGATAGCAAGGCAGTGGCCGCGCCCGTGTTTGAGGGCACGCTGTCATGGGCACGGGATGCAGACGGCAAGCCTACCCGCATTGAGGCGCTAGAAAAGAGCTATGAGAACCTGACGGTTGACCAGAAGGCCCGCATGCTGATGCGTAAGGATGTGGTGAGCGAAGCCCAGCTGAAAGCCTGGAAGTCCAGCAAGCTGGACGTGTACGAGGGCGCGGTCAACAACCGGTTTGACGCCACTTTCTTGAAGGCAGGTGTGCGCTGCGACAGATGCTGAATTGAAGTCAATTTTCAAGCTGACGGACGAGCAGGCAGGGCTTTACAACGAGTTCCGTTCCGCAACCGACGCCAGCCTGGACAACATGGCCAAGGCCCAGATGTTGCGCGAGGCGGGTAAGGATGTGCAGGACATGCGCGATTTTGTGATGGACGCGCCTGACTTGGACACTGCTGCCACGATACTTCGAGATGAAATTCTCAACTTAGCCAAAGAATTTCCAGACCGGTCCGATGTGCTGGCAGATGCTGCTGCTGGTGTGCTGGCGACGACTGCCAAGGTGGCAGACCTTAAAAAGCAGGGCTACGCCCCACTGAGCCGCTTTGGCCGCTTTACGGTTGATGTGGCAGTGGACGGCTTGATAAGTACGTGGAGAACGCGAAGGGCGTGACTGCCTGAGTACGGGCTTGCTGAGTCAAAGAAAAGGCCCAAGGCGCAATCCTTGGGCCGTTTTGCTGCGTAGACCCGGCGCAGGAGAAGCCCGCACAATACTGTGTATTTGCACAGTATTTATGCCAGCCACCTCCAAACCCAAGCGCTACAACCGGCGCCACCCCGAGCGCACGCTGCTCTACCAAACCGTGGCCGAGCACTACGAGAGCTGGCTTGAACTGGCCAGCGCAGGCCAGTTCGACGGTCAGGGCGACCACCACAGCCCCAGGCCCTTCGTGCGCCAAGCCTTCGAGAAGTACCTCGAATGCGGCATCTTCGCCCACGGCTTTGCCCGCGCCCGCTGCGAAGACTGCGGGCACGATTTTCTTGTGGCCTTCTCCTGCAAAGGCCGGGGCGTGTGCCCCTCGTGCAACACGCGGCGCATGGCCCAGACAGCGGCACACCTCACCGACCACGTCTTGCCTTGCCTGCCGGTGCGCCAGTGGGTGCTCTCTGTCCCCAAGCGGCTGCGCTACTACATGCAACGCGATGGGGCAACGCTGGGCATGGTGCTGCGTATTTTTCTGCGGGTCATCGCGCAAAGCCTGCAAGCCAACAGTGCCGGTGCGAAGAACTCAGACAAGGCAGCATTGCACATTGGCGCAGTCGCCTTCATTCACCGCTTCGGCTCCAGCCTCAATGAGCATGTGCACTTTCACGTCTGCGCAGTCGATGGCGTGTTTGAGGAAGTGACGGGCGAGGGGGGCGATGGTGCTGATGCTGACGCTCAAGCCTGTGATCAAGCCCGCTCGTCGGGTGTCATCTTCCACCCGGCCACCGCCGTGGATGCGCATGCCGTGGGCCAAGCGCAGGCCACCTTGCGCCGCCGCATCCTGCGCGCCTTTGTCGGGCGCGGTTTGCTCAAGGGTTTCGAGGCCAAAGAGATGCTGGGCTACCGCCACAGCGGTTTCTCGGTAGACACCAGCGTTTGCATAGCAGCGCACGACCGCGCGGGCCTGGAGCGGTTGGGCAAAGCGGGCAGCGAGATAAGCGCAGTGCAAAAGGTAAACAGGCGAAGAACTGCACCTCACGCCACTGGAGTTGATCGAGCGCATTGCCGCGCTCATTCCTCCCCCGCGCACGCACCGTCATCGCTACTTTGGTGTGCTACCTGTGGGCGGTGTTGATGGCCCGAATCTACGAAGTGTTCCCGCTGCTGTGACCTCTGTGTGGCGGGCAGATGCGAATCATCGCCTTCATCACGCACAGCGCCGACATCCGGCACATACTGGAGCACATCGGGGCAGAGACAAAGCCGCCGCGCATCACCCCGGCACGCGGGCCGCCGCTGTGGGATGACGGTGATGCGCAAGCCGGTGAAGCCGTTGAGCCAGTCCCACACTGGGATGAGGCGGCCCAAACGGCGCCTGACTTTGAGGTCGATCAGCGCGTCAGTTGGTAAGTTGAGTTGGTAAGGGAAGGCAACAGCGGTTTTGCCAACGCTGCGGGGCAGGGCTGCGCCTGGCGCCGCCCTAAACGAGTCATGGCGACAGATCTCGAAAAACCTCGGCCAACTGGCCCAGTGTAAGCACCCAAGCAGACCCCAATGGGCAGGTTTTTGATGCCCCATACTTGAGATAATGATGTTAAGAGCATGCAATACTTGTGCTTTTGCGGTTGGTTTTCCTATCCGTTTGTAGTCGTGCGTTGGGAGACCTCCAAAACTATTCGCACCCGCCCACAGGCGTCTCTTAGACAGCTAATCGGACCGCCTCAGGAGACTGCGCAGCGATGCGAAGTAGGGTCTTTGCCGCACCCGAAGGAGTGCGTCTACCCTGCTCCCAATCTTGCAAGGTTCGAACGGACACCCCCAGCAGGGTTGCAAACTCTAGTTGCGATACGCCTACTTTCGAACGCGCTTCAGCTGCAGGAGTCAATGCAACAACCGTCGTTCTAGCGGCCTTACCCGCCTTCATTTGCCTCACCGAGGTCAGAAGGTCTTCCTGAAATTGCGCCATTTCCTTGTCAATTGCCTTTGCCATTTTCCACCTCACTTTTAAGTTGGGCCAAAAATTCAGCCGGAAGATTGTCGAATTTGGACTTGGCATACACGATCAGCAGCCAGATTCGTCCTTCAATTTCATTAAAGTAAACCACTCTTGCACCGCCCCGCTTTCCCATGCCTTGGCGCGTCCAGCGCACCTTGCGACAGCCACCGGAGCCCGGTACAACATCACCGGCATACGGGTTGGCTGCTATCCAGTTGATGAATTCAACACGCTCAGATTCCGACCACACTTCATCGGCATATTTTTGGAAAATCGGAGTTTCTGAAACCGTATTCATTCACCGTATTGTACGGCATTGCCGTATTTTACGCAGCGAGTTGCTATGCACCCAGGTGTGCTCAAAAACGATTTGCCCGATGCCTTACGCATCAGCGCTTAACGCACTTGGCCCTAGACGGACCGGCGTGGCTACGCTGACTTGCGAATCCCACGCACTTTAGACCCAGGACTGTTCGGGCTGGACGCCCTGCATCAGCCTACGCTGTTCACCATTTATTGTTAAAAGTTTGCAATACTTGTGCTCATGCGGTTGGATTTCCTATCCGTCTCCGCCAACCAAGATGGACGCTGCTGAACTCACGCGCGAAGGTCACTACGGCGTGTTTGGCGCTGCCGGTGCACGTACCGAGATGCCCGGCTGCTCGCTGTGCATGGGAAACCAAGCGCAGGTGCGCGAAGGCGCGACGGTGGTCTCCACCTCCACCCGCAACTTCCCTAACCGCCTGGGCAAGAACACCAATGTGTACCTCGCATCTGCTGAGTTGGCGGCGATTGCGTCCAAGTTAGGTCGTATCCCGACGGTGGCCGAATACGCCGAGAACATGGGCGTGATCAACAAAGACAGCAGCCAGATTTACCAGTATCTGAACTTTGACCAGTTGGAAGAGTACGCGGATGTAGCCAAGGGCGTAACGGCCTGATTTCAAACTCAAAGCCTAGCCGGTTTAGTCCGCAGCAAGGCGGGCACTGGCTAGGTTTTTTTACGTCTATTGCGATGGGCGCACCGCGCCTATGCCTTGATGGGATGTGCCAGTAAAAAGTCGCGTACTGCCGTAAAAGACGCTTTCCGCATTTCTTCGAAATAGCCATGGCGCCCGCCGGGGATCAGGTGCAACTGCGCGCCCGCAATGCGCTGTACCAGCAAGTGGGCATTGGCAGCAGGGTTCACCTCGTCGTCGCTTCCGTGGATGACCAGCGTGGGCGCGCTGATGCGGGGTAGGGTTTCCCAGGCGTCATGGGCCTGGCTGGCTTGGTAATGCAGGCGCCGAGCATGGGGCGGTAGCGGCGCATTCCACAGTCCAGCCATCTCGTCTACCAGTGCAATGTTTTGAGCCATCCAAGCGGGGGTGAAAGAGGTCTCCAGCAATGCCTGCCGGTCGTTGCTTCGTAAAGCGTTGTCCACGCTCGCCGGCCGCGCGATACCGTGCGTCCCAGGCGTGGTCGCACCCAGCACCAGCGCGCCTATGCGCTCCGGAAAATCGATGGCCAACCATTGGGCCACGCGCCCTCCCATGGAAATACCATAGGCGTGGGCGTGGGCCAGGCCGCAGGCGCCCAGCACCGCTATCGCGTCCTCCGCAAAACCGCGTGTGCTGTACGCTGGTTTCTCCGGCTTGTCGCTTTGGCCCGTGCCACGATAGTCCCATACGATGACCTGAAAATGGGCCGCAAAATCCACCGCCACACGTTCCCACTCGCGGTGGTCGCAGGATTGACCGGCCAGGAGAAGCAGGGCAGGCCCCTGGCCTTGACATTGGTAAAAGAGGCGCGTGCCGTCTTGGCAGGTGGCAAAAGGCATGGTCTTGTAGGCTAAATGAATCGGCTTGCGTAGATTATGCGGTGCCGCTTGCGGCGCGCGCATAGCTTAGACACCTCCTTTGTCCCCGCGCCTACCTGCGCGCGCAGCAAAGCGTAAATGCCGGGCGATTGGGTCCGGTAGGGCGCTTAGACTGCGACCTCTTTTGTCCCCTTTTTTACACGGCCATGACCCCTACAACGCTTTTGCAGCACTACGACAGCGCCGCCTTGTGGCCCGCCGTTCTCTCGGATTCATCTGCCTACACCCTGTCTGCCGCCTACCAGGACGCCCTCGCATTGCGTAGCTTGCGGTTGGCGCGTGGGGAAAAAGCTCGGGGTTTCAAGCTTGGCTTTACCAATCGCAGCATCTGGCCTATCTACGGCGTCTATGCACCCATCTGGGGCACTGTGTATGACAGCACTTTGCAGGTAGGTGAGGGCGAGACCCGATTGCCGGTAGCCGGGCTGTGCCAGCCGCGCATTGAGCCGGAAATCGTGTTCGGCATGCGCCACACCCCGGTGGCGGGCGCGAGTTTGGAGGACTTATTCGATGCCATCGAATGGCTTGCGCCCGGATTTGAATTGGTACAAAGCCATTTGTCGAACTGGAAATTCAAGGCGCCCGATGCGGTGGCCGACGGTGGCCTGCACGGGCGATTGGTCGTGGGCCCAAGGCTCGCGCTGCGCAGCTTCGCGACCAATGCATCAGAGCTCGTACAGCGCCTTGCCCAAAGCACTGTCCGCTTGGTATGCGACAGCAAGGTGCAATTGCAGGGCCAGGGCAGCTTGGTGCTGGACAGTCCCTTACAAGCTTTGCATCACTTTTTGGCCGACTTGCACGCTTGCCCTGGTGCACCCGCGTTGCTGCCTGGCGATGTAGTCACCACCGGCACTTGGACCGATGCGCTGCCGGTGCAAACCGGTCAGACCTGGCGCGCTGAGTTTGATGCGCCCATCGCCGCCTTGCAACTGCAATTGGTTTAAATTCTTGCTGATGAATTTCGTATTTCCCAGCGTTGTGGCGCGCTTCATCCTGAGCTTGAGTACTATCGCCCGATCCCATGAACGGGATGCTTTTGAGGATGATCTATGCCACTGAGCCCTGAACAATTGGACCACCTACGCAGCAAATACAGCGGTAATGCTGCTGATATGCACGACCCGCGTTTTCAGAAAGTGGCCCAGACTATTTTTTCGGAGGGCGGTACACGCGCAGCACCCTATAGCGGTATTCCCACCTTGTTGTCAGCGCCGGCATTTGCGGTAGACCCCAAAACGCCGGATTTTGGTAACTTGCAAGTGGCGCTGATGGGCGCACCCATGGACTTGGGTGCGAGCAATCGGCCCGGCGCGCGCTTTGGCCCGCGCGCACTTCGTGCTATCGAGCGCATCGGACCTTACAACCATGTGCTCGAGGTGGCGCCGGTCCATGCGCTGCGCGTCGGCGATGTAGGCGACGTGCCGTTTCGCAGTCGTTACAGCCTGCCGATGTGCATAGAAGACCTGGAGCAGTGGTACCGGCACGTTGCAGCGCAAGGCGTGCTTCCTCTGACGGTAGGCGGCGACCATTCCATCACCTACCCGATCATGAAAGCGCTGGGTGCAAAGCAGCCGCTGGGCATGGTGCATATCGACGCCCATTGCGACACCGGTGGCGAGTTTGACCAGACGCGCTTTCACCATGGTGGCCCCTTCCGCCTAGCGGTGCTCGATGGGGTGTTAGACCCGACGCGCTGTATCCAGATAGGTATCCGTGGATCTTCTGAATACTTGTGGGAATTTTCCAAGGACGCCGGCATGACGGTCATCCATGCGGAGGAAGTATATGCGCTAGGTGTGGCTGAAATCGTGCGCCTGGCCCGTGAAGTCGTTGGCGACGGACCGACCTACCTTAGCTTTGATGTTGATGGCCTGGACCCGGTCTATGCGCCGGGAACGGGAACTCCAGAAATTGGTGGCCTGACCACGCGCGAGGCCTTAGCGGTTTTCCATGGTCTCAAGGGCCTTAACATTTGCGGCGGCGATGTGGTGGAAGTGGCGCCGCAGTACGACCCGAGTACCAACACGGCGCAAGCTGGCGCGCAAATGTTGTTTGAAATTTTGAGCCTCATGGCTTTCAGTCCCACACTAAAACCTTAGGTGGCTTGGGTCCTCAAGCCTACTGCAGCGCAGAAGGCAAGCCGTTTTTACGGACTAGGCTCAGCCCTGCGCCGCTTCTGGCGCAGGGTCCCGGTAATAAACCTCTACTGCGCCTTTTAGCGTAATCATTAAAGGCTTGCCTTTGCGGTCGCGCGCCTTGCCTGCAGCCACCTTGATCCAGCGCTCACTAATGCAGTACTCCTCCACATCGTTACGTTCCTTGCCGTTAAAGCGAATGCCAATGTCATGTTCAAACACCGCCGCGACATAGTATTTACTTTGCGCGTCGGTAGACAAACGGTCGGGAAGTGGGATGGGTGTGGGGGTCATAAAGCGCGTGCTGAAGGTTCTGGTTCAAGGCGCATTCTCGCAAATCGCCAAAGTTAACCGTGAAACTCTAATGGGCGCCCGCTTGCTCGGCTTGGGCAGCTGCCGGCACTGGCACTGGCACCGTTGCTGATAGCTCGTCCGGCAAAAATCCGCCGGACTGGCGTTCCCACAGTGCCGCGTAGAGCCCGCCGAGTGCAAGCAGTTCGGCGTGGGTACCGCTCTCGACGATGCGCCCCTCGTCCAGCACGACCAAGCGGTCCAAGCGCGCGATGGTGGATAGACGATGGGCAATGGCGATAACGGTTTTACCGTCCATCAGGCCAAGTAGCTGTTCCTGAATCGCCATTTCGACCTCGCTGTCCAAGGCGGAGGTGGCTTCATCCAGGATCAGTATGGGTGCGTCTTTCAAAATCACGCGCGCAATAGCGATACGCTGGCGCTGGCCGCCCGATAGTTTGACGCCGCGCTCTCCGACGCGCGCCTCCAGCCCCTTGCGTCCCTTCATGTCCTGCAGTCCTTGAATGAATTCCCAGGCCTGCGCTTTGCGTGCCGCCGTTTCAATTTGTGCATCGCTGGCCTGTGGCTTGCCGTAACGGATATTCGCCGCGATGGAGCGGTGCAGCAGCGATGTGTCTTGTGTCACCATGCCAATGTTTTCACGCACGCTATCCTGCGTGGCAAGCCCAATGTCCTGGCCGTCGATCAGGATGCGACCTTGTTGCGGTTCGAAAAAACGCAACAGTAGATGAACCAGTGTGGATTTGCCTGCCCCAGAGCGTCCGATCAGGCCGATGCGCTCGCCGGGGCGGATGTGCAGGTCTATTTCCTTCAACACCTGTTTGCCGCCCTGGTATGCAAAACTCAGCTTGTCAAATCGCACTTCGCCTTGGCTGACGAGCAAGGTTTGGGCGTCGGCCTTGTCTGCCATATTCAAAGGCTGGGCAATGGTTTCCATGCCTTCTTGTACTACGCCCAGATTTTCAAAAATTCCCGCCACTTCCCAAGACACCCATCCCGCCGCCGTGGTGATTTGCCAGGCCAGAGGCAGGGCGGTGGCAAAGACGGCGACATCCAGACTGTGCGCCTGCCACAGGTATAAGCCGACCGCGGCGGTGCCCGCTAGCAGCAAGGCGTTCATCATCCATAGCGTAAATATGAACAGTGTCACCATGCGCATGTGCTGAGAAACCGCATGCAAATGGGTATGAATGACATCCCGTACGTGGCGGTCCTCATCGCTGGGGCGAGCAAATAGTTTGACCGTCAGGATATTGGTATAGCTGTCCACCACCCGGGCCACCAGGCGCGAACGCTGCTCAGAACTGAGTTTGGACAAGTCCCGCATGCGCGGCACAAAGTAGTACAAAAAACCAATGTAGGCGGCAAACCAGCAAACAGTAGGAATTGCCAGACGCCAGTCGGACAGGCACATGAGCACCACCGTAGTCAGCCCATAAATCACGATGTACCAAACGGCGCGCACCCCGGATACCGCGCTTTCGCGCAGGGAATTGCCGGTTTGCATCACCCGGTTGGCAATACGCCCGGCAAAATCATCCTGGAAAAAAGGCCAACTCTGGCGAACTACATGCCAGTGGTTTTGCCAGCGCACCATGCTGGTAAACGCCCCCATCACGGCGTTAAAGCGCAACAGGCTGTCCAATAAAAGCGCTGCCGGTCGCAGCACCAGTAAAAAGACCAGCATCCACAGCAGCATGGGGGTGGCCTCGCGAAGTGCGCTTTCCCGGTCACCGGCTGTCATGAGCCCGACCAACTTACCGATCAGTACCGGCATTACCGTGTCGCTTAGCGCAACCAGTAGGCAGCTAACGAGCATAGCCAGGAACAGACTTTTTGATTGGCGTATGAAATGCCAATAAAAGGCCAGAAGCTTATTGGGCGGGCTGTCCTGCGGTGGAAATTCGGTCGGCTGGATACGCGACTCGAAAAATTGAAAAAGGGCCTGCCACATGGCACTACTTTATCTTAGGCATGCGAGCGTTGGGCGTCTGGGGGAGCAAGGCCTAAGGCGCGGCGGGCCCCTTTGATGTAAAGCGCCTTAGCCACAAGCCCTACTTCGCAATGGATGGCGAACTCCGAAAATCACACCGTGAATTCAAAATAGCGTTGAAAGCTAAACGCAATGCTAGCCATCAGTACGGTGGTGCCAAACATCAAAGAGGCGCCTAACCCCAGCACTGTAAGGCCGTTAGTTTGGCCTGCGGCATCTTCCGGGTCTGCCTGCGGGTTAAAGCGTGTGTTCCATGTCGGTGCATCCATCAAACCATAGCGGATGGCCATCAGTGAACAGGCGGCTAGAGCAAAGCCGCCAAAGGGAATCAGAGCCCAGCTCCACAAGTCGTCCAAACCCAGCGTGCGAGCGCGTGCAACGCCGTACCAGCCCACCAGCGAGGGCACCAGGGTGAGCCAGGCCCAGCGGTCGTAGCGTCCGGCTAGATAGAAGCGTTGCAGGCCCAAAGAGCCAAGTAACAGCGTAAGCCAGACTGCCAAGGTTTTGTTTTTCATAGCGTGCATTGTCGTTGTTGGCGACTCTATGGTGCCGGACGTCCGAATGCCAGGTTCAGGCCTTGGAGTCGCGTGTTCAAAACGCTCCCAAGGGTCAGCGGGATAGTAAAAACAGCGTCGGAAGACTTAACGCCCTGGGGTCGGGCGCCGCAATCCGGTAGCTTCCTAGGAAAAGGCTCGGGCCGTCCAAATCCAATTCCAGCGCTTAGCACGCGAGGTGATCAGGCGGCTGCCGGCCACTCGCACCAAGTGGACATTGCATCAGGACCACGTCGAGCCAGCGTTCGAACTTCCAACCGCAGGCGTTGAGCACGCCTGCGTGGGTAAAGCCGCAAGCGCTATGCACCCCAACAGAGGAGTGGTTGCTAGAGTCGCCGATGACCGCTATGAGCTTACGTACACCAGAACGCTCGGCGCTGGACATCAGTTCGGTGAGGAGCATGCGCCCCCAGCCTTTGCCGGCGGCCTGCGGGCTCAGGTAGAGCGAGTCTTCGGCAGAAAAACGATAGGCAGGACGTGGTTTGAACCAGTTGCAATAGGCAAAGCCGGCAACTTCCCCTGCGTCCTCCAAAACGAGGTAGGGCAGGCCCTTGGACAACACGTCCGCCCGCCGCGCCTGCATGTCCACTTCGGTGGGTGGGTCGATTTCGAAAGTGCCTGTTCCGTGCAGCACATGGTGGCGGTAAATACCGGTGATTGCCGCTATGTCGGCGTCCGTGCTGGGGCGTATAAGAGGCATGGTTTGGGAAAAGATATAATCGAGGGCTATTCTGAGTGTCACTGGCCGGGTGGTCAGTTGCGTGTCTCAACTCCGAATTTTATGGTTGAAACTCATTTCAATCTCCCCAAAGGATGAATCATGGTCGTTATTCGACTCGCCCGTGGTGGTGCTAAAGCCCGCCCGTTTTTCAGTATCGTCGTTGCCGACAAGCGTACCCGCCGTGACGGCCGCTTCATTGAGCGTATCGGTTTTTACAACCCTATCGCTACCGCCAATGAAGAGCGTATTCGTATTGCACAGGACCGCTTGACCTATTGGAAAGGCGTTGGCGCTCAGGCTTCGCCCACGGTGGAGCGTCTGATCAACCAGGCCGCTGCCAGCGCGCCGGTCGCAGCCTGAATAGTCCCTCAAAGGGTTTGCGCCGCACGGTGCTAACCCTTTGCGGCAGATCTTATTTCGCATGATCGCAGGCTTGGAGCCCGCTGAGCTTCCGGCAGATGCCATCGAGGTGGCGCGTATCGGCGAGGCCTGGGGCGTAAAAGGCTGGTTCAAAGTACTGCCATTTAGCGCCCAACCCGAGGCGCTTTTTTCTTCCAAGCGTTGGTATTTGCTGCCCACCGAGCGCGGCACTACTAGCTTTGCGGGCGTAGTAAAAATCGCCATCAAAGAAGCCAAAGAGCATTCCGACACAGTCGTCGCCAGTGCCCACGAGGTGCTGGACCGTGACGCTGCCGAGGCTTTGCGCGGAGCGCGAGTCTTCGTCCCGCGCTCCAGTTTCCCCACTGCCGAGCCTGACGAGTACTACTGGGTGGACTTGATTGGCCTGGACGTCCTCAACCGGCAGGATGAGCCCATGGGTTGCGTGCGGGAGCTGCTCTCGACCGGTGCGCAAACTGTCTTGGTGCTGGAATTTTCAACAGACGGCAAGGTTCAGGAGCGCATGATTCCCTTTGTTGCCGCCTTCATTGACGAGGTGGACTTGGCCGGGCGGCGCATTCGCGTGGACTGGCAAAGCGACTATTAAGGGGTGGCCCATGCGTTTTGACGTCATCACCCTGTTCCCCGAATTGTTTGAACCTTTTTTACGTACGGGCATCACACGGCGCGCTTTTGAGTCGGGGCAGGTGCAAGTCTGTTTGCACAATCCGCGCGATCAGGCGGAAGGCAATTACCGTCGTGTCGATGACCGGCCTTTCGGTGGTGGCCCGGGCATGGTCATGATGGCCGAACCTTTGTCGCTTGCACTGGAGCAGGCCCAGGCGCAGCGGTCGCAAACCGGCAAAGTCATTTTGTTTTCTCCGCAAGGCCGCGTGCTGGACCACTGCACGGTACAGCACTGGGCGGCCAGCGATGGGGCGGTATTGGTGTGTGGTCGCTACGAAGGCCTGGACCAGCGCTTTGTGGACCGCTATGTCGATGAACAAATCAGCCTGGGCGACTTCGTGGTTTCCGGCGGCGAGTTGCCGGCCATGTTGTTCCTGGACGCGATTGCCCGTTTGCAGCCCGAGGTATTGAGTGATGCGCAAAGCCACCAGCAGGACAGCTTCAATCCCGCTCTGGACGGTTTGCTCGATTGCCCGCACTACACCCGCCCTGAAGCGTGGCAGGGGCAGGTGGTGCCCGAGGTGCTGATATCGGGCCACCACGAGCGTATTGAACGCTGGCGGCGTGATCAGCGCGTGTTGCTGACGGCAAAACTGCGCCCTGATCTGATCGCCTCTGCCAGGGCGGCAGGCGCGCTAGACGCGGCGGACGAAAAATTGCTGCGGGGTATGCCCTAAGGCTGCTGGTGTTCACGTTAGGTTGCTGGGAGGAGCCGCGCCTTACCTAAATTGCTATACTGTTGGGCTAACCGATCCTCTGCATGGCCATATAAGGCGCAGCAATGGTGCTGCCACGACAAGGTGACCCTACTGGGCCCCGGCGCTTGCAAGATCACGAAAGAAGCTATGAATCTAATCCAAATTCTGGAACAAGAGGAAATCGCGCGTTTGGGTAAAACCATCCCCGATTTCGCCCCTGGTGACACCGTCATCGTCAGCGTCAACGTCGTCGAGGGCACCCGCAAGCGTGTCCAGGCCTACGAAGGCGTCGTAATTGCCAAGCGCAATCGCGGTTTGAATAGCGGCTTCATTGTTCGCAAAATTTCCAGCGGTGAAGGTGTGGAACGTACCTTCCAAACCTACAGCCCTCTGATTGCCGGTATTGAAGTAAAGCGCCGCGGTGATGTGCGCCGTGCCAAGCTCTACTACTTGCGTGACCGTAGCGGCAAATCGGCGCGTATCAAGGAAAAGCTGCCAGCTAAAAAGACTGCCACTTGATCGGCTCTTTTGCCATCATGAAAACCGCCCCGGGCTCTCCCGCCGGCGGTTTTTTTACGCACTGAAATAGCGCATTGCGGCATCCAAAGCATGAGCAAAATACCGCCGTTTGACCCGCGACAGGTGCCGTTTCAGATGCTCGACGGGCATTTGCCTGCGGTGCCGGATGCACACTTTGCGACCCATGCCCTTGCCCGGCGCTTCAGCGCCCCACCGGTTTGGGAGCCCGAAATTCGGGTGGAACCGCGCTTTATTGACCGGCCGCCAACTGCTGCCTCTGTTTTGGTAGGTTTGGTCATGCATGCCCGCCCCACGGTTTTACTTACGCAGCGCACTGCTGACCTGAGCAGCCACGCTGGGCAAGTTGCTTTTCCGGGCGGTAAATCGGACGAGCAAGATGAAGATGCCGTCGCCACCGCTTTGCGCGAAGCGCAGGAGGAGGTCGGCTTGCACCCCCGCCATGTCAGTGTTCTGGGCAGTCTGCCGCACTACACCACGGGTAGTGGTTTTGTAGTGACGCCCGTGGTCGCGTTGGTGGAACCCGGCTTTGCATTGCAGCCCAATGCTGGTGAAGTCGATGCCGTGTTTGAAGTGCCGCTTGACTATTTAATGAACCCGGCCCACCACCGGCGCCACACCTTGCAAACGCCGATAGGTCCGCGCCACTGGATCTCCATGCCTTACCAGGACGGCTTGCAGGAGCGCTACATCTGGGGCGCAACGGCTGGGATGTTGCGCAATTTATACCGGTTTTTACTGCCGGCTTAGGGGTGGTTTTGGCTTGGCCCGTCGGTATGATGCGGTGACATGAGCTTTTTCTCGATCCTCTTTGCTTTGTTGATTGAGCAGGCGCGCCCGCTCAAAGACGAAAATTTTTTGCATACCCAGGTGCGCAATGCCTTGTCCTGGACGGTCCGCCAGTTGGACACCGGCCAGGCATCGCACGCCCGTTTAACCTGGGTCGTAGTGATCCTAGTCCCGGCTGTTCTTACCGCATTGGTGCATTGGGCCTTGCTAATTTGGCTTGGCTGGATTGCGGCTGTGATTTGGAATGTCGCCATCCTGTACTTGACCTTGGGATTTAGGCAGTTCAGTCACCATTTCACCGATATCCGCGATGCGCTCGACGCTGGGGACGAAGATGCTGCACGCGGTTTGTTGGCGCAATGGATGCAGATCGATGCATCGGACCTACCTCGCAGCGAAATCGTCCGCCAGGTCATCGCACACTCGGTTCTTAATGCGCACCGCTGTGTTTTTGGGGTGTTTGCCTGGTACTCGCTATTGTCCGGTTTGGGGCTGGGACCCGCCGGGGCGGTGATGTATCGCATGGCTGAGTATTTTTCTGCTTTAGCTAAACGACCGGCGAGCCCGCATGCTCTGTTGCTCAGTCCCGCACTGCGCGACTATGTGGCGGTCTGGTGGCACCGGGTCGATTGGATTCCCGCGCGCCTGACGGCCATGGGTTTTGCTTTTGTGGGCAGCTTTGAGGATGCGATTGACCGTTGGCGTAAATATGAAGCTGCGATGCCCGGCGATAACGATGGCATCGTGCTGGCAGCCACCGCCGGTGCAGTGCATATTGGTCTGACCGAAGTGGACTTACAGAACGCCGCCCCTGCGCCTCGCCTGGGCCATTTGCGCGCCATCGTCGGCCTGGTCTGGCGCACCGTGGTGATGTGGATGGTGGTGCTGGTCTTGCTGTCCCTGGCGCGCTTGCTGGGTTAAATCGCTTGCCTGCGGGGGCGCTGGCGACGGCCCTCAACTTTACGTCCTGCCGGACTGGATTGCGTGTCCAGGCTCACAATCACGAAATGACGAAATGAGAGCATTCCAGCCTAATCCTAGGTGCTGCTCCCGGCATAAGCTGCCGCCTCAATAGCGCTTTTGCGAAAGCTCTTCAAACAAGTCTTTGTAAATTTTGTAGCGCACCGGGCTGATGGGGCTGGGCTCGGCGGCGCAGGCGCTGCGCACGCCACAGCCCGGTTCGTGCAAATGCGTGCAGTTGTAGAACTTGCAATCACCGGCTTGGGCTTGTATGTCGGGCATCAGTTTCCCCAGATCCATGGGCGCGATGTGGTGCAGGCCAAACTCCTGAAAACCGGGCGAATCGATCAAGGCCGAGTTTTTTTCCGCGTCCAGCCAGTACCAGGTGGTACTGGTGGTGGTGTGCTTACCTGCCTGCAAGGCGATAGAAATTTCCTGTGTAAGCACGTTGGCTTGGGGCACCCAGCGGTTGATTAGCGAACTCTTGCCCGCGCCCGATGGACCCAGCACCAAGCTGGTCTTACCTGTCAATAATGCGCGCAATCGATCGGTGTCGTCATCGGCCGATTGTGCAATGGGCGGATCGCTTGAAGGCTTGAAAGCGGTCGCCAATACTGCGTATTGCATGGCGCGGTAGGGTGCCAGCCGCTCCCAGGAATTAGCGAACAAACTACCTAGATCGCGTTTATTCAGCACGATCAGTACATCTAATTGTTGTGCGGCGGCAGCAATTAAGGCGCGCGATAACTGGCCGTCGGAGAACTCCGGCTCGGCGGCAAGGACGATGACTACCTGGTCGATATTGGCTGCAAAGGACTTGGTACGGATTTCGTCCTGGCGGTACATCAAATTACGCCGAGGCAAGACCTTTTCTATCGTTCCTTCGTCTTGCGTGGCCAGCCAGAGTACCCGGTCGCCGACTACTGTCTGGCTTTTTTTGCCGCGCGCGTGGCAGATAACTTTACGGCCCGATGGGGTTTCCACCCAAACATGCCGGCCATGACCGGCGATCACCAGGCCTTCTTGCACACTGGCTGGCTCAGCCAAGCGCGTTTCCTTCCTTATCGGGGGTTATCAAGGCATCGACTAGTGCGGCGCAGCGGAAATCGCGGTGTGAAATACCTGCCACATCGTGTGAGCGCCAGCGCACGCTGCAGCTTCGGTAGGCGAGCAACATATCCGGGTGGTGATCCTGCTGTTCAGCCATATAGGCCACGGCATTTGCAAAAGCTAATGTTTGCAGGTAGCTGTCGAAACGGAAGGTTTTTTCGATCGCCAGCGTGTCGCCGTCACCCCACAGTTTCCACCGGTCCAAGCCGGCCAGTTGCGCGACGACTTGCGGGCCGCTAAGGGCTTGTCCTTTGCCGGGATGAGGTGTGGGTGCTACTGCGTTCATTCAAGTGCTAGCTCAAGTAGTAGCCAGCATGCGGCCTAGGCGTTCAGATGCCGGCGGGTGCGAGTAATAAAACTTCACATACAGGGGATCCGGCGTGAGTGTGGAGGCATTGTCCTCGTATAACTTCAGTAAGGCGGAGGCGAGATCGGCGCCGCGCGTTTGCGACATTGCATAAGCATCGGCTTCAAACTCGTGTTTGCGTGAAATCTGGGCAAACATGGGGCCAAGAAAACCAGTAAACGAGGGTAAGGCCAACATAAAAAGCAGCAAGGCCAGGGCGTCATTAGCACCTGCTAAGTTGGGCATCACCCCCAGGCCGGTGTAGAACCATACTTGCGCGCTGGCCCAGCCTAGCAATGCAAAACCGACCAGACTGATTCCGAAAATCGACACGATGCGTTTGAGAATATGTTTGTGCTTGAAGTGTCCTAATTCATGCGCCAAAACCGCATCAACTTCCTCGGGCGTTAGGCGGGCAAGCAAGGTGTCGTAAAACACCACGCGCTTTGACGCCCCAAAGCCGGTGAAATAGGCGTTGGCATGAGCGCTGCGCTTGCTGCCGTCCATGACATAGAAACCTTGCGCCTGAAAGCCGCAGCGCTGCATCAAGGCGCGCACGCGCTCCGTCAATGTTGCATCGTCCAATACTTGGAATTTATTGAACAAGGGCGCAATCCAGGTCGGATAAATCAGCATGGCCAGCAGGTTAAAGCCCATCCAAACGCCCCAGGTCCAGGCCCACCAGAGGGAGCCCGCCGCAGCCATTAGCCAGAGTACTAGTGCCAGCAAGGGTCCACCAATTAGCACACCTAAAAGCAGGGACTTAATCAGATCTTGCACCCACAGCTTGGCACTGGTTTTATTAAAGCCAAAGCGCTCTTCAATCACAAATGTGGCGTACAACGAAAAAGGCAACTCCAGAAGTGTGTTGATGGCGGTAAAGGCGCCCACCAGGGCCAGTTGCTGCCACAAGCCCGCGCCCATGCCGTCTAGCAACATGCCGTTTAGTGTCGATAAGCCACCCAGTAGGGTCCAGGCCAAAGTGAGGGCTGCGCCCCAGGCCAATTCGATAAGGCCAAAGCGTGTTTTGGCCACGGTGTAATCGGCCGCGCGCTGGTGCGCTTGCAGGGCGATCGTGGAAGCGAAGGCCTGCGGTACGGTGTCGCGGTACGTAGCTACATGGCGGATCTGGCGCGTAGCCAACCACAATTTCAGTAACAGGCTGCCTGTCAGCGCCAGCGCAAAAATCAGGGTAAGCGTGTCGGAAGGATTGAGCGCGGTGTCTTGCATGGGGCTGCAGTTTAGGCCATAGACGACAATCTAGCGCATGCACGACACTTCAAACCCCCTTCCCAAATCTGACAAAAACCTGGTCTGGCTGGACTGCGAAATGACCGGCCTGCACCCCGCTCAGGACCGGATTATCGAAATCGCCGTGGTCGTCACCGGCCCGATGCTGGAGTCGCGCACCGAAGGCCCGGTGTTTGTTGTTCACCAGTCCGATGCGCAACTTGACGCCATGGACGCCTGGAACAAAGGCACGCATGGCAAAAGCGGCTTGATCGACAAAGTGCGCGCCTCGACATTCAACGAGGCGCAGGCTGAAGAGGCTTTGCTCGCATTTTTGGCGCAGTACGTTCCCGCTGGCGCCTCGCCGATGTGCGGTAACACCATCGGGCAGGACCGTCGTTTTCTGGTCGCCTACATGCCGCGCCTAGAGGCCTTTTTCCACTACCGTAATCTGGATGTCAGCACCTTGAAAGAACTGAGCCTGCGCTGGCGGCCGGAGGTTTATGCCGGATTTAAGAAGCAGCAAAAGCACACCGCGCTGGCCGACGTGCATGAATCCATCGACGAATTGGAACACTACCGCACCCATTTTTTGAAGGTGTAATGCACTGGGTAGGCGCAGGGCGTCCAAGCGTATAGGGACCCGATTGCGAGGTAAGCGCAGTCCGCGTATCGGTACAAACCCGAATCCGTGCAATAATCGAGGGCTTCGCTAATCGGCGGTACGGCAAATAGGCCGGAGCAAGCGAAATTTGCACATCTCCCAACATTCACCGGGTCCAAGTTAAGAGGGCCCAGCCGCACCGGCAGCGTAGCAGACGCACCTGGCGCAGCCTCCGTTTGATGGTTGATGTTTTTTAACCATTGACGGAACGCCCACCTTTCGGGTGGCGTTGCTGTGTGAGTGAAACTATGACTGATTCTTTGATCGCTTCGGGCGAATTCGCGCCTGAGAACACCTTTTCCACCCAAGATGGCGAGGCTTTCCAGCCGGACCACAGCGCCGTGCATTCGCTGGCTGAAGAGACCATTGTGGCTTCGGACGAAACGCAGAACATTGCTGCCGAGCCCAACGGCTTTTTGACTCTGGACCTTGCGCCTGAGTTGATAAAAGCCTGTATTGACCTGGGTTACACCCAGCCCACACCGGTGCAAACCAAAGTGATTCCCCTGGCTTTACCCACTGAAGGTGCAGACAAGGGCGCTAAAAAATACATCGACCTGATGGTATCCAGCCAAACTGGCAGCGGCAAGACCGCCGCGTTTTTGCTGCCGGTATTGCATACCTTGCTGAAGCAAATGGCACAGGCTGAAGCCGACGAGCGTCAAGCCTACGAAGAAGCTGTGGCGCAAGCCGCTGCTAAAGGCGAAGCCCCCCCGAAGCGACCCAAGCGCAAAGACCCAACCAATGCGCGCAATTTCAAAGCGCCCACGCCCGGCGCGCTGATTGTCTGCCCAACCCGCGAACTGGCTCAGCAAGTGGCGCACGACGCTATCGACTTGGTGCAACATTGCCGCGGCCTTCGCGTGGCCAACATCGTCGGCGGAATGCCTTACCAGTTGCAAATTGCGAAGCTGCAAAACGCCAACCTTGTTGTGGCCACTCCCGGCCGCTTGCTAGACCTGCAGCGCTCCATGCAGATCAAGCTGGACCAGGTGCAATTTCTTGTCGTGGATGAAGCTGATCGTATGTTGGACCTGGGCTTTTCAGACGATCTGGCCGAGATCAACCAGCTCACCATAGACCGCAAGCAAACCATGATGTTCAGCGCCACTTTTGCGCCGCGCATCCAGCAGTTGGCCGCTCGCGTGATGCGCGAACCCCAACGCGTGAGCATCGACAATCCGCAGGAAAAACACGTCAACATCAAGCAGGTTTTGTACTGGGCCGATAACGCCCAACACAAACGCAAGCTGTTGGACCACTGGCTTCGCGACACTGGCATCAACCAAGCGATTGTGTTTGCAAGTACGCAGATCGAGTGCGATGGCTTAGCCAATGACTTGCAGCAAGATGGCTTTGACGCCGTGGCCTTGCACGGCGCGCTGAGCCAAGGCCTGCGCAACCGCCGCCTCATGGCGCTGCGTCAGGGCCAAGTACAAATTTTGGTGGCTACCGATGTGGCGGCGCGCGGAATTGACGTGCCGACTATTACCCACGTTTTCAACTTTGGCCTGCCCATGAAGGCCGAGGACTACACCCACCGCATTGGCCGCACCGGCCGGGCAGGGCGCGACGGCCTAGCCATCACGTTTGCCGAACTGCGTGATCGCCGCAAGATTTTTGACATCGAGGCCTATACCCGCCAACCCATTAAGGCTGAAGTGGTGGCTGGCCTGGAGCCCAAGCAACGCATTCCCGAAGCACCTCGCCCCGGCTTTGCTGCGCGCAATGGCGGTGGTGGCCGCGATGCCCGTGGCCCTGGCCGCGGTTTTGCCGGTCCGCGTGAAGGCGGCTTTGGCGGCGGAGATCGCCGTGGTGGATTTGCCGATGCTGGAACCCGCGAATTCCGTGGGGCGGCCCGCGAAGGTTTCAGTTATGAGCGTAAAGGTGGTTTTAACGATCGCTTTGCCGGTCAGGGCGCGCCACGCGGCGACTTTGCCCCGCGTCGAGAGTTCGCGCCCCGCCCTGAGACTGGCGCACCCCGTGGTGATTTCGCGCCCCGCCGTGATTTCGCTCCTCGTGCCGATGCCGGTGCTCCACGTGCCGACTTTGCCCCGCGCAAGGATTTCGCGCCACGTGCCGACTTCGCTCCCAGGAAGCCAGCCGCGGGCAAGCCTGCAGCCTTTGCCAAACCCGGCAACGGTGGCAAAGTTTTTGTGCCGCGTGATGCGAAAAAACGTCCTGCACGAAGTGCAAGTTAACTAGCTTGTGTAAGCCCTTTGCAGGGCTGCGCCAGCATGAGGATATTCAGACAATGGCCGCATTTATTGCGGCCATTTTTTTGCGGCAACAACCGCCTGTCAGCGCATCGGCAATGCAGCCTCATAATCAAGCGCAGATCACCCATTCTGCATCGGGTTGCTGTGACCCTAACTTAGATGATGGATTGAGGGTTATTCCAAAATCGTCTCAGCACCGGCAATATGAACAGCGAGCAGGCAACCGTTTGGCGTGTAGGAACTGTGCTCAGTGCCGCGGCGCAACCATACCAAATCCCCTTTACGGTATTGGGTTCCGTCGTTATCGATTAGCTCACCTTCGAGAGTGAGAAATTGTTCATTCCCATTATGTGCATGGGGTCGGGTGCTCAGACCCACTGGCATGAGGTAAACATGAAACCCAATGCCTAAAGGCAATTCCGAATCTAATTGCAATATGGCGTCGCCATCGGAGCGTCCATCTGGGTATACAAAGGGTGTAAAAGACGCTTCAAAAATATTGGCAACACGCCTATCGCGATCTTTGATCGATTGAATTGGTTTGATGGGTATTTCCTTCTTTACGATTTGATTAGCCCAAGGCATGGTAGGCCACCACTAGCAGTCATACATTGGCTGCTGGAAATAGAATTTTCTACAGAACACGGGTAGGTCAATCAGATCATTATAAAAATCTAAGTTCAGACCGTATCCGCGCAAACAAGTAATGAGTCCAGGCTCATAGGCTGAACGCAGCAAATCGTAGGAATCTATAAGACGTCCGGCAAACATGACATTTTTTTGTAAATACGCGACTGCAAATGGCCGCTGGCCTACCCCCATTGTCAAACTTGCGATGGCCAAGGAATAAACCAGGCTCACGCTTGCGCGATCCGATTGCAAGCTGATCTGCAAGGCCTGAAGCAAAACACCGAACGCGTGAATTGACCCAAATGCGAAACTCAGCAATAGGGCGCCGGACAAGGTGCGGATGTCAGAGCCGTGGGTGCGCGCAGTCAAGTCACGGCCTATCAGTCCTGCGCATTAGGATTGCGCCGGACGGTTTTGCGATGTAATCTCTTTTCCTGAAGAAAAATCAAACTCAGCTCTGCGTATACGCGCACCTTGGTAAGCGTCCATGGCCGCAACCATCCAGATAAAGAACAATCCTGCATGTTGCACCATGAAACAACGCCACGCAGGATAGGCGCGTGCAGCACATACGCTGGCCGGTATCAGGTTCATACTGACCCAGCCAAACAGTACTGCAAAAAAAAGAAAAGTGATGGCGCGCTGCGGCATCCTGTTCAGCAACTGCCCGCCCGAGGGAAGCATGAAGCCCACGACCAAAACCCATCTCGGATGTAGTGGCTTAGATGGAAACGCTTCATTCATGTGGGCTCCAAAATTTTAATTATGTTCGCCAAGGTGCCGAGTTTGGTTTCCAAAAATTCCGCCGGCACTTGAAATGGACCAAAGTAGCTGTTACGCAGCACCATGTAATGGGCCTGACTTGATTGCGCGATTTGTACCACGTAGCGCATTCCGTCAGGCCGTAGGGTAAGGCACTTGGAATAGGGATCCTGTAGTAGTTCGGCAATTGGCAGATCCAACTGCTGCAATATTTTTTCGACGTCTGGGAAACTACTCTTGAGAATGCTTGCCTGCGGCCAATGGTCTAGCAGTTCATGTCGGTAAGCTAAGTCGCGCGATGGAGAGAACACTTCAACGCCCGTCGGGCGAACCAGCACATCCATGATGCCGTTGATACCAAGCGCGCAGCGAATATCTACAAAAAGCCACAGTGGGGGAAGGCGTCGCGTTTGTAGCGTGTCGGCCATGGCCCAGAGGTTGATGGGACATTGACGCCCTGCAAGGATGATATTCGCATCCACGCGAGGGTAGTGAACCCCTTCTTGCGTTTGCTGAACATCCTTTAGCAAAGGCAGGCATTCCTCCAGGAGCGAGGAGCGCTCAAGTCTCAATTGCTGACGATGCCTGACCATAAGCCAAGCTAGCGCACCCATTGCGACTACAAGAAATGCCCAAACCCCATAAATTTCAAAAGATGGCACAGGCTAATTTTTGTTTAGTGCGCATAAACAAACACCAGGGGCCTACCATCGGCTCCTGCAGTTTCAATAGCCGATGGGGCGCGGCCAATTCATAGTGAACTGATCTCCACGGCGCACATATTTGTAACGATGCAATACAAACCAAGCGGAAATAATGATGAAGAAGGCCATGATGGCCAGCAAATTGCGCCCATAGCCGAGGAACACCGCTACAAAAGTGATTGCGCACAGGGCGGCCAAGGTGAGTGTCGGGATTGGGTGAAAGGGATGCACGTAACCCCGCTCGATGGTTCCTAAGGGCCACATACGGCGAAAGCGGATCATATTGATAGGCATAAATGTGTAGCCCAGCAGTCCCGCCAAAATGGAGAAGGTAACGATCTGGTTCAGCATGATTTGGCCTTGAATCTGGGTGTAGCCGGTCAGACCAAAAGCGCAGGCTATCGGCACCAGAAAGACAATCGCGCGGTAGGGGGTGTGGTAGCGCGGATGCACTGCCCCAAACCAGGCTGGCAGGTAGCGATCCCGTCCCATAGAAAACCAAGCGCGCGAGGCGTCGTTGATACACCCATTGGCAGAGGCCATTGCCGCGAAGGCCGAGCCCACCCACATGAGTACCTGCAGACTCCAATTGCCCGTGAGTTTGCCTGCGTCATACATAGGCGTTGCTGCGATACCCAGGTATTCCCAGGGTATCAAGCCTGTACATACGTACCATGTAATGACGGCGGCGATCACAAGAGTCAACATGCCGGTCATCGTGCCAAGCGGAATAGCACGACCGGGCGAACGAACTTCCTCTGCTGACTGGCAAGTTCCTTCGATGCCCAAGTAATACCACATTCCAAACTGAAGACTTGCCAGTACGCCAAGCCATCCGTAGGGCAGGGTCTCATTGGAGAAAAAAACCTTGTGTTGAAGGAGCTGGGTTCCTGACCATGGGCCTACGTGGAAAAGGAGAAGCAAAATTGCTAAAAAAGCAAAGCCGGTGATCACTATGTTTACGGAGAGCGTCATGAAGACGCCACGGTAATTCAACAAGGCCAGGATCAATATGGAAAGCGTGACAAACGGGCGGGCCAATTGCTCGGCCTGTTCTGGTGAGGCGCCGCCAAAGTCTGCTGCCAAAGACTTCATGAGATCGCCGACCACAATAGCGTCAGCCGCTTCCAGCATCGTGTAGGCCAATACCAAATACAAACCCACGTTAAAGGCCATCAACGGCCCGACGATATGCTTGGCTTGCGTGTATTGCCCACCGGCAGCGGCCACGGTAGAGGTCACCTCAGAGTCGATCATGGCTACACAGGTGTATAGCAGGCCGCTCACAAAACACGCTACCAACGCCGCCCAAGGACCACCGTTGTCAATCGTGAAGTTCCATCCCATAAACTCCCCGACCAAAACGATTCCCACTCCCAGCGCCCATACGTGCGCTGGACCCAGTACACGGCGCAGTCCGATATGGGGCACATTCGATGTAGATGTTGACATGGTTTTATCCTTTTACGTGATCATGACTTTGGACGATCGCACCTATTCCTGGCCTTCACGGGAACTGGTCAAGTAGTCCTCCGGATATTCCTTGCCAACTTTCAACAGATCAGCCACCATCCATATCGCAATGAGCGCTGAGAGTACCCAAGCGCCGTTGGACAAAATTTCCCAAAAGTTCATGATGACTCCTTTGATTGCGTGCCGGTCGGCGAACCGAACCGTTCGTTGATCACTTCGCGCAGTTCTTTGTCGGATGCGCGCACCAAGAAAACAAAATATCCAATCACCACAATGGCCGTGAGAATTAGCATGAACCAGTCGATTTCGTAGGACTTGGCCGCGATGGCCGCCTTACGCTCAGCTACTTTGGTATCGTCCCAACCCAGTGCTGTAAATCGTTCGGTTTTTAGTTTTTGTTGTTCCGGCGTCAGTCCGTCGCCGGTGGGCGCGGCGGCAACTGCGGCCGCTGGCGCCGCGCTTATGCTGGCCTCAGCGGCTGGCGCAGGTGCCTCCGTCACCGCAGCGGTTTGGGCTGCGGGTGCGGGGGGTGGCGCGGCACTCAAAACAGTCAGGTACAGGCACACGAGTAGCGTTGCTGCTACCAAAGCGACCACGAACAGACTGTCAAATAATTGACCCGCAGAACTTTGCTCGGGGGGGTGGTATGGGGATGGTGACGCCATAAATTTCCTCCTGGTTAATTTGAGTGATGCTGCTTGTTCGAAACCGCAATGGCATCGAGGTGCTCAATGTCTTGGCGGTAAATGTGGTCCTTGGCGTGCTCGTAATGTTTAACCATCGCAATAATGGATGCGGTGTTGAAAACACAGAGGGCGAAGGCGCTGAGGTAGACCAGTCCCATGAGCTTGCCTGGCGGACCTAGAGCCGCGACCTGATTAACGACGAACCAGACGGCAAGCCAAGCCCCTATCAACAAAACGTAGGCAAATAGGCGGTCATTGCGGAACATAGTGTCAATACGTTCACGCATGCTGTTTTCTGCATTCATAGGAATTTCTCCAAAGAGTTTTTGAAAGAGCGTTACAACTTTGCAAGTTTGTTTCCTGTCGGTAAATTGGTGTATACCCTTGGGTTGGAGCCAATGCAGCAATAAATCTGGCTTTTAAGGCCGATGATGCAATCTGATATCCGGTATCCGGCGAGGTGAGTGCAAGCTGCACTGTTTGCATTCACAGTCATGCTTGCGCATAGCCTTGCCAAAGTGTTTTTACGCCTCGAGGAGGCGATTGCCACCAAATAGGGCATGGCTATACTGAACAGGAACAAAGAAAATTAGTCTGTAATTTATGACAAACAGCCCATCCTTAGAAGTTTTTCTCGGTAAGGCGATCCGTGAAAAAAGATTGGGTCACGGCCTGACGATTGCAGACGTTTCCGAACGGGCCGGCATCAGTCGCGGGATGCTTTCAAAAATTGAAAACGCACAGACCGCCACCAGTTTGGACACTTTGCAGCGCATTGCATCGGCACTAGGCGTTTCCTTGTCGATACTGTTTAGAGATTTTGGTATTGAGGGGGGCTCAGCCCAACACGTCCCCAATGGCGAGGGCATGCAGGTAGTACGCCGCGGCACAAAAAGCGGCCATACCTACCATTTATTGGCTTACGACCAAGGCCCGACCAAGACCTTCGAACCGTTTCTAATCACGATTGACAACCAAAGTGAAGTTTTTCCGGACTTTGAACATCCGGGGACGGAGTTCATTTACATGCTCGAAGGGCGGATGGACTACCGCCATGGGGAGCAAATTTACTCTCTGGTGCCTGGAGATTCACTGACTTTTCGAGGTGAAGTTCCCCATGGGCCAGGTGTTCTACACGAGGTTCCGATTCGCTTCATCACAGTGATCGTTTACCCAATCCGAGGAGATATTGAGTAGCTTTTTCGATTTTTTTGTTTATTCTTAAGAATAATAGTTGCATTCAAAGAATTTTCAATGCATACTCTCTCTTAGAACTTTAGAGAATTTTCATGCCTTGGAGACTCCTCAAATTTGCCCTATCGGACCGACATCCAGAGCCACGGATGTTCACACCGCATGGGGAATTGAAGTCCAGTTACGACGTGGTCATCATCGGG
>Ga0214919_10001217_pt1 | contig 42831 bp, 61 predicted proteins | sample LL1503_MetaG_FD_177994 | JGI IMG/M metagenome (GOLD analysis project Ga0214919, IMG submission 177994) | Freshwater microbial communities from Lake Lanier, Atlanta, Georgia, United States - LL-1503 | ecosystem: Environmental > Aquatic > Freshwater > Lake | place: USA: Georgia | collected... | reverse complement strand
TGAAGAAGACATGCTCAGCAAGGTCAAGAAAGACTTGACACACTATCTGGACCGACTAGAAAAGAAAGTGCGTGTTGATCGCGCATTAAAAGACAAGGCCTTGGATGCTGTGGAAAAACGTCAACCTGAAGAAATTGAAGAGTTTGCACCAAGTGATGACGATGATCAAGGGCCTGACGAAGAAGAAATCTTACGTAGACTGGCTGCGATGTGGTGGAACGGCACAGAACAACAAATGGCCAAGGCTCAAAATACTCTGGCCGCAATGGGCTGGGAAATTGGACAAGACGAATCCGGCGATGATGATGCAGGTGTGTTCTTGGTACAAGCCGGCGACGTCAATGGCAATAGTTATATGGCGTTTAATCACAGTGATTTAGATTTGCTAGATGAACTTGATTACTCTGCTTCGTCTGGTACTGCGGCACAACCAACTGCTAATCAGCAGGCACAAGCCGCTGGCAATGCCATCAAGCAATTTACCCCTCAATTGGTCAAAGGTGTTGCTGCTGATGTGAGAAAATTCAAAGGCCAAGACCCAACCAAAGATCCTGCATACGCTAAATTGTCCCCGGCACAGCAACAACAGTATCTTCAAGCACAAAAAACCATTGATGCCGCTGATGCAGATGAATTAGAAAAGTTTGATGCTAATCAAGCGGCATCAAATATTCAAGGAATGGCCAAATCTGTGGTCAATCCAGCCAACATGCCTGATGTCACTTTGAAACCAATACAGTATGCTGATGGAGTAGCGCCGAGTGCCCGTAAAACAGCGGCCGATTATCCTCCGGCTACTGTTGGAGGCAACCCAGCCGCAACACCGGCTACTACACCACCGGCTACTACACCACCGGCTACTACACCACCGGCTACTACACCACCGGCTACTACACCACCGGCTACCTCTGCAACAACGCCCGATACACCTGCTGCCACGTTTGAGATGGCTGACGGCCTAGCCCTGGAATGCTGGGGAGATGATCACCAAGGTTATGAAATTCGTCATGGAGAAAAGACTTTGCCCAGTCGTTTCCGGAACCTAGATGATGCCGGCATGGCAGTAAAACTGTACCAGGCTCGACGCCGAGCACAACAACGCAACTCGGATGCGGATTACATAGAAGAACGATAATATGCTGATCAACGATTTATACAATAACAAAAAGCCCAATCTCTCAGAAGGTGTGGAAGATCAGGTAGTGTTCTCAGGCACAGGTGCCAATGGTGTCAAATATGAAATCATCCAATCTGGAGATGACTTTATGATCCACGCCAATGGTAAGCACATTGATTCTTATGGTAGTCTACAAAGAGCAATCAGTGTGCTCAAGAACGAAGTACCAGGGTTAAAGAAAAGCATGGCAGAAGGCAATCCAGTGCCTGGGCAAAATTTCACAACCGCACAAGGCCAACAAATGAACTGGAATCCAACCAGCAAGAGTTGGCAACAACAGGCTCCAGTCACACCAAATGATCCTTACACAAATATAAGCAACAAACAAACGATGAACACCAAAGATGTAAATGGTACCCCAACAACATCTTATTCAAGTACTACAGTGGCAAAAGATCCTGCAACTGGAAAAACACAAACCATGACATCAAATGATCATGGTTCTTTTTTAAACGGAGTAGATGAAGATCAATTAGACGAAGTTAGTTTAGGCGACTATCGTAAAAAAGCACAATTGAGCAAAGCCACATCCAAGATAGACCGATTCTTTGGTCGTGATGATCCTGAAAAAGTTGCTGCTGCCGATCGAACCATTGCCAAAAGAGAACGGGGCATGGCACGTGCAGATGCCAGAATCAAACCATACACAGCACCTCCAGTAGATCAGGACAAACAACGACGCGATCTAGCCGACAAGTATCCCAACATTGATGAGTTGGTTCGTCAAGCCGAACTGCGCAGAGATCCTAACTATGAGTATGCAGATGGACAGGCCTACTACAATGGTCGCGATGCTGAACACAAATATCACAAACTCAAGCAAATTCAACGCATGATACGTGGCGCAGAGTTGGACGAGATGGATTTTGGCGGTGTAGGTCAAACCACAGATTCAGCCACCGGCGATGTGACCACAAGTTTTAATCAAGGTCCAGTATCTGTGTCACAAACCAAAACACCAGGTGGCTACACAAAACAAACTGACCAACAATTCAATTTAGGTACAGCAACCATGGGAGTTAAAACTACTGGGCCCAATATTGGCGCAGGTCAATTGGCCGGAACCACCACTGCTACTGCAACCAACAATCAAACTGGACAGGCCAAACAGCAAGTCAGAGGAGTTGGCTTCGGCGGCGCTACCGGACCCAATGTAGGCAAAAATTATGTGGGTGCTACCAACGATGAATTGGCCAAACATGCTGCCGACAGTTTTATGGGTGCCAATGAAACCATAGACCGTATGAAACATCTAGCCGGCATCAAACCTGCCGGATAACCGATCACACCTACCTTAGGACCGTGTGACCCGGCTGCTGGGTGAACTGAGCGATTCGCTACCGTGATGTTCAAAGTGAGCACATTCCCATTGACAATGCCAAAATTTGTGTTATACTAGTGTTTTAGGAGTACACATGGATACCAAAACATTCAACGGCGAACAAAAGATCAAACTCACCCAAATTATCAACGAAGGTATGGCCGTGATGCACGAAATTGACACATTGCAAGGCGGCTTGACCGATACCATCCGGGCCATTGCAGAAGAATTGGAAATCAAACCAGCTGTGTTGAAAAAAGCCATCCGCGTGGCACACAAGGCGGAATTTGGCAAGACCAAACAAGATCAAGAGCTGTTGGAAACAATTCTTGAAACAGTGGGCAAGACGCTATAAATATTGCTTTCAACAGCAACGAGTCGTTCACGCTACGAACATGTATCAAGGCCCAACCGGCCACAAACGGAGACCAATGAGTTATATTGACGCACTATTTGATCGTGAGCACGATCGCATTCACGTGGTAGAACGCAGAGACGGCAAGAGGCAGTACAAGGAATATCCTGCCAATTATGTGTTCTACTACGACGACCCCAGAGGCAAGTTTCAGAGCATTTACGGCACACCTGTGTCAAGATTCAGCACACGCAACAACAAAGAGTTTCGCAAAGAAGTTCGAGCACAAAGCGGGCGACAGATCTACGAATCGGATATCAACCCCATATTTCGTTGCTTTGAAGAAAACTACAAAGACCAAGACGCACCCACACTGAACACAGCGTTCTTTGACATTGAGGTTGCGTTTGATCCAGTGCGTGGATTTTCGCCTGTGGAAGATCCTTTCAATCCCATCACTGCCATATCGGTATATTTGAATTGGTTGGAGCAACTGGTCACACTGGTGGTGGCACCGCGCTACATGAGTCCCGAGACTGCTCGTGAGATCTGTGGGGAATTTGAAAACACTGTGCTGTGTGAGTCTGAAACAGAAATGTTGAAGATGTTCCTGGACCTGATTGATGATGCAGACATCTTGAGTGGTTGGAACTCAGAAGGCTATGACATACCCTACACCATAAACCGTATCACTCGAGTGCTCAGCAAAGACGACACTAGACGTTTTTGTTTGTGGGGACAGTTTCCCAAGAAGCGCATGTTTGAACGCTTTGGTGCTGAAAACGAAACTTACGACTTGGTGGGTCGTGTGCATATGGACTATATGCAACTGTATCGCAAGTACACTTATGAAGAGCGACATAGTTATAGTCTGGATGCCATTGCTGAGTACGAGCTGGGTGAACGTAAAACACAGTTTGAAGGCACACTGGATCAGTTGTACAACCAACACTTTCGAACCTTTATTGAATACAACAGGCAAGATACATTGTTGTTGGACAAGCTGGACAAAAAACTGCGCTTCTTGGAACTGGCCAGCGAACTGGCCCATGCTAATACTGTGTTGTTGGCCACCACAATGGGTGCTGTGGCAGTGACTGAACAGGCCATCATAAATGAAGCACATGAACGTGGCATGGTTGTGCCCAATCGTCAACAACGACTGACAGACGAGGACACACAGGCTGCAGGCGCTTATGTGGCATATCCCAAGAAAGGATTACATGAGTGGATTGGGTCCGTGGACATCAACAGTCTATATCCGTCAGCAATTCGTGCGCTAAACATGGGACCAGAAACCATCATAGGTCAACTGCGTCCTGTGATGACTGACCGATACATCCGGGACAAAATGGCCAAAGGTGATTCATTTGCGGCTGCATGGGAAGGTGTGTTTGCTTCGTTAGAATACACAGCAGTGATGGAACAGCAACGTGGCACCGAGATCACCATAGACTGGCAGAGTGGTGAAGAGACTGTACACTCAGGCGCTGAAATTTGGTACATGTTGTTTGATTCAAATCAGCCTTGGATTTTAAGTGCAAATGGCACCATATTCACCTACGAAAAGAAAGGTGTTATTCCTGGCTTGTTGGAACGCTGGTACGCAGAACGTAAAGAAATGCAGGCCAAGAAAAAGGAGGCCAAAGATGCCAAAGAGATTGCTTTTTGGGACAAACGACAACTGGTCAAGAAGATTAACCTCAACAGTTTGTACGGTGCTATTCTTAATCCTGGTTGTAGGTTTTTTGACAAGCGAATTGGCCAATCAACTACCTTGACTGGTCGAAGCATTGCCAAGCACATGGATGCGTATTTGAATGAGTGTATCACAGGTGAGTATGACCACGTGGGTCGGGCAGTGATCTATGGTGACACAGACTCGTGTTACTTTTCAGCATGGCCAGTGCTGAAACAAGAAGTTGCTGAAGGCCGCATGGCTTGGTCAAAGGAAATCTGTATTCAGTTATACGATAGCATTGCTGACCAGGTGAATGACTCATTCCCAGCATTCATGGAACGTGCATTCCACTGCCCCAGAGACATGGGCGAGTTGATCCGGGCCGGTCGTGAAACAGTGGCTGACCGTGGTTTGTTTATCACCAAGAAACGCTATGCTGTCAACGCCATTGACATTGAAAACAAACGACTAGACGTCAATGGTGCCATTGGCAAGACCAAGGCCACTGGCTTGGACTTGAAACGAAGTGATACACCCAAAGTTATTCAAGACTTCCTGTTGGAAATTCTAAACAAAGTGCTGGCTGGCGCCGAACGTGAAGAGATCATTGAGCGTGTGCGTGAGTTCAAGTATGAATTCAAAGAGCGACCAGGCTGGGAAAAAGGCAGCCCCAAGCGTGTGAACAACTTGACCAAGTACGGCAAGGAAGAAGAACGCTTAGGCAAAGCCAACATGCCAGGGCATGTGCGTGCGGCATTGAATTGGAACAACCTGCGACGAATGAACTCAGACAACTACAGTATGCAAATTGTTGATGGCATGAAAACCATTGTGTGCAAGTTGCGAAGCAATGCTCTTGGATGGACAAGTATTGGCTATCCCACAGACGAAATGCACTTGCCACAGTGGTTTAAAGATTTGCCATTTGATGACTCAGAGATGGAAGCCACTGTGGTGGATCAAAAGATTGACAACTTGTTGGGTGTGTTGGACTGGGACTTGGCCGCAGCCACCAACACAGAAAACACATTTACATCGCTATTCTCATTCGAATGAAACTCAGTGAACTTGTTGGCTACTTGAACTTGTTGGAAAGCAATGCTCTTGCTCCTGACTATCATGCGGCTGTGAGAAAGTTTCATGAGATAGGACATGTAGTTGCCAATCATGCTGTGCAGATTGACGAGTACGGTAGTGCATTTACTGAAAAAATCAATGCTATTGCTCGTGAGTTTCAACATGCACAAACCGCACTAGACAATCTCAAAGCCAATGTGCGTGAACAAATTGCTGAACTAGAACCTGCACAGTATCAAGCCAGTCAGCGACTGTACGAAGAAGAAATGTGCTATGAAACCAATGAGTATATTTTGAATCGTCGGCTCAGCATTGATCCTGACAGCCGACTGTTGCTCACAGGACGACTGCTACAGTACACAGACTGGCGACTGCCTGGATTGATTATTCGTCCCGGGCGTGAAAAGTTCATTGAAGACCTGGTGCCGCTGGATCCATTGTATGTAATAGATCAGCATGAAGAATTACTGAATCCTGCTATTCAAGCATTTACCCCAGAATATCAACGCCGATTAAGACCGTATGTGATCAACGACTATGAACATGTTGATGCACTATGGCAATTGCCTATCAATCAATATGGGTTAATATTTGTCTACAACTACTTCAATTACAAGCCTATGAAAGTTGTACGTCAATATCTTGACAGCATGTTGACCAGACTACGTCCTGGCGGTATTGCTATATTCACATTCAACGATTGTGATTGGGCACACGGTGTAGCATTGGCTGAAAAGAGTTTTATGTGTTACACCCCCGGAAGAGAAATACGAGCCTATTGCGATCAAATTGGCTTTGAAATTCTTTCAATAAATCGCGGACTAGGCGATCTTGCATGGATGGAAATACGTCGACCTGGCGAAATTGAATCAATTAGAGGCGGGCAGAGCCTGGCCAAAATAATTGCAACTTAGTAAAAAAATCTATATAATCATACAACATAGGAGTATACATGAGAGATTATCTTAAAGACTTGGTAGAACACACACACGATCTTGGCTGTATTGACTTGATCAAAATCACTGGCGATGACAAAGCCACAGGCATTGTGGGCGTGGCTGAAGATTTGAGTGTGGTGCTGGAAGGCGAATTCAAAAATCCACATCCAGATTTTATTGGCACATTTGGCATGCCCAACTTGAACAAATTGAAAATTTTGTTGAATTTGCAGGAATACAAGGAAAATGCCAAACTCAAATTAACAAAGAAGGCCACGGGTGCGCCTGATGGCATTGAATTTGAAAATGCTGGCGGAGACTTCCGCAACACATATCGCTTTATGGCAGCAGAGATTGTAAACGACAAACTCAAAACACCCAAGTTCAAAGGTGTAACATGGCATATTGAATTTGAACCTACTGTGGCTGCTATTCAAAGACTGCGGATGCAAGCACAGGCCAATGCTGAAGAGCCCAACTTCCAAGCCAAGACCGAAAACGGTGATTTGAAGTTTTTCTTTGGCGACCACTCAACACACGCAGGCAACTTTGTGTTTCATGCAGGTGTGAATGGACAATTGAAACGTGCTTGGTCATGGCCGGCTCAACAGTTTATGGCCATCATGGCGCTGACTGGAGACAAGACCATTCGTATCAGCGATGATGGTGCTGCCAAGATCACAGTGGATTCTGGTGTGGCTGTTTACAACTACATTTTGCCTGCACAAAGCAAATAATGGAAACAAAATTACGAACCTTGGCTAGAGCAGTTATCTGGCGCATAATTGCCACAGTTATTACAGCCATATGGTCTGGATGGAATGCCGCCATCATTATCAACATAATTTTAACTGTGCTTCATTACGCACATGAAAGAATTTGGTTAAAAATCAAGTGGGGTCGAATTGCAAGATAATCTAACAGCCAAGCAAAATGATTATGCTGTGTTCTTACCAGCCATATCAGGTTTCTATGCCACGTTCATAGGCAAACAACGCAACGAGTCGTATGTGGATCCTGCACGTTTTCCTGCAGGTCTCACTGACATGGAACAAATGAACTGGCTCAACAGCCAGAAAGCATTGTTTCCATATCGATGGAGTTTGTATTCCGGTGGACATGCCAACTTGGACTTGACCAAGCAGGACTGGTCAGAGGACATGGTTCGTAATAGAGAGCCTGGCACATTTGTGTTAGGCGACTCTGGCGGATTCCAGATTGCCAAAGGCCTGTGGGAAGGCGACTGGAAGGCCAACTCAGGTTGTGCCAAGGCTGAAAAGAAACGCAGTTCTATCTTGAAGTGGCTGGATACTATTTCGGACTACGGCATGATTCTTGATATTCCCACATGGGTTATTCACGACAAGAAAGCCAGTGATGCTTGTGGTATTCGAACACTTGAAGAAGCAGTGGATGCCACCAAGTTCAACAACGAATACTTTATGGCTCATCGTCGAGGAAAGAAAAACGGTGGTGCCAAGTTTCTAAACGTGTTGCAGGGCGACAACCACACATCAGCAGAAACATGGTATCAAACCATGAAAGAGTACTGCGACCCTGCAAAGTATCCAGACACACACTTTGATGGCTGGGCCATGGGTGGACAGAACATGTGCGACGTTCATCTTGTGCTGAAAAGATTGATCGCACTCAAGTATGATGGATTGTTGCAACCTGGTGTGCATGACTGGATGCACTTCTTGGGTACTTCAAAGTTGGAATGGGCTGTGCTACTCACCGTGATTCAAAGAGCAGTTAGAAAATACGCTAACCCCGAATTTACTATCTCCTTTGATTGTGCCAGCCCATTCCTCGCCACAGCCAATGGACAAGTTTACTTTGAAAATGTGTACGAGCATGATTCAAAGTGGAGTTATAGAATGGCTCCTAGTGCAGATGACAAGAAGTATGCCACAGACACACGCAAGTGGCGAGACGGAGTAATTGCCGATGGCATTTATCCACGCTGGGAAGATAGCCCGATCAGCGATATGTTAAAGATGAAAGACATCTGCATCTATGCACCAGGCGATCTAAATAAGAATGGCAAAGAAGGCAAGACATCGTGGGACTCATTCTCATATGCATTGTTAATGGGCCATAATGTTTGGATGCACTTGACTGCTGTGCAAGAAGCCAATAGACGATTTGATGCCGGAGAACATCCTGCTATGATGCGTCGACAAGGCGGAGACTATGCCAAGTTTGAAGATATTGTGGAAGCCATTTTTGCCGCACCCACACGTGAGGATTCAGAAGCCATTATTGAGAAATACAGCAATTATTGGATGGAGATTGTGGGCACACGTGGTTTCAAAGGCAAGAAAGCCATGAATGCACGTACACAATTCAATGCACTGTTTGAATACGAACAAACTGAACAAGAAGATTTTGATTCTAGTAAACTTGATAAATTGGAAGCCACAGTATGAACAGAGTAGGACACGATGATGTCAACTTCTTTACCGGAACAGAAGTAGAACGCACACCAGCATTTGGTCGACGAACCTTGTTCGTTGTGGGTGTGCAGCCAGTGGACGCTATTGCCGCCAAGTTAGAAGATGTAGACCAACACATCTTCTTTGGTGCCAATCACAGTTTCAATCCTCAGTCTCCAGAAGAGTGGCGTGAGTGGGAAAAGATGATCACGTACTTTTTGGAACGTGGTCGCTTGTGTACCTTGGACATTCCCATTAGTGCAGTGGAAGAATTTAATGATGGCGGCTTGTGTGACTTCCGCAACTTTATTCCACAGATTCGAGTAAGTGTACCGTATACAAAACTGTGGAATTATAATACAATGTTAAAAATAGATGACAAGGACTTTGACGCTACCAATCCCGGCGTCTGGTGCCACAGTCTACACAGCCTAATGAGCCGTGAGACTTTTACTAGTTGGGATGACTACAAGGAAGATCAACCACTATGAAATGGTTAGACAACTGGATATTACGACGTGCCAAGCGCATTAGACAACGCAATGAAACAATATTATCAATAGATAAATTATCAACTGGTCTCTCTAATAGCAACGACGATCGACCCAGTATTGGCAGTAGCCGGCACAGAATGAACTTTACTGTGTATCGTGCCAATGGTGGTGTGTTGGTAGAAGTCAACAGATATGATGAACGCAAGGACCAACACTACTGCGAGTTGCACATCGTCACACCAGATGAAGACCTTGGCAACGCCTTGGGCAAGATTGTGACATTTGAAGGATTGAAATCATTATGAATCAAGAACAAAGAGCCACAGTGGATCGGGTGATGGAAAAAGCACAGCGACAAATTTGGATTACCTGGCAAAAAGAAGGCATACATAAATACCCAGCTGCCTTGACAGATCCTGCACTTGCTGATGTACAATTTCTTGGTTATCCTCATCGTCACATGTTTCATTTCCGGGTGTGGATCGATGTGTTCCACAATGACCGGGACCTGGAGTTCATCCAATTCAAACGATGGTGTGAGTCGCTGTATAGTGGTCAAGGTGCCGTTCTAAGTCTTGACCACAAAAGTTGCGAGATGATGGCAGACGATCTATATACTCAGATAGCTTCACGCTATCCAGGACGTCGGGTGCATATTGAAGTCTCTGAAGACGGAGAAAATGGCGCACTGATCCGATACGAACTTACTCAACCTCTCAACAACATTGTCATCTAATGAGATCTCATAACCACTACCATCCTGTTGATACGCTCATTCCAATCGAAATATCTGGTATGGAGTATTTTGGAACTGAACAATACCTTGAAGATGTTGAAACTATTGTCAATCGCGAAGTTAATTCTTATCAAATTTTAGGTAGATTAAATGGTATGTGGGAAGGCGAGTTAGATGATGCTGTAAAAACTGCAACCAAAGTGCTGTACTGTGATAGACTTGAGTTCAAAGATTATCTCTATGAAGTTAAAAATTTTGATAATTTTCCAATTTTAAACAAAATGCCTGAGATTATGGGTTTTGAAAAAGGCAAGTTCTATTCTCAAATACAATTACAACGTCCTGGTTGTATCATGTCCAAGCATTATGATCCTATTGAAATCTTTCAATCATGGTTTGGCGAAATTGAAAAATGTATTAGAGTACTAGTTGCATTGGCCCCATGGGAATATGGTCAATTGATAGGTTTCAACAACGAGATCTTGACAAACTGGAAACAAGGTGATATAATATATTGTGACTTTCCAAATACTTGGCATTTTACAGCCAATTGCAGCTGGCACAGCAGACCACTTCTTCAAGTATCAGGAGTGGCTAATGATGAATTATTGAGTTTGGTAAAAAATAAAAATTACCGCACTTTTGATATTTGATTTACAACTTTTATTACAAAATCTTAGGAGAACAACATGGCAAGACCCACATTCAAACCCAACCCCAAAGTCACAGAAATCTTTGACGACTTGGAAGTATTCCAAGAGTTCTGTCAGGACTATGGATACCGCTACAACGAAGCGGATCTATACAACTTCAAAACTTATGCCTGGCAGCAGTTCAGCAAGTGGCATGCTGGCAAGTATGCCAAGAACATGTGGGATGAGGATACTCGACGCTTTGCAGGATACCGCACATGAGAAAACTATATTACATGGGATTAGAAAGTTACGAGGCCCGTTACACACTACAACTAACAGAGTGGAATCGACGTGTGTTTGACCGTCGAGGCCTGGATGTAGTATATGTGCCTGGTACTACTATTGACAACACACAGAGCATCAGTGTTGGACAAGTACTGGATGCACATGGTCGCAGTTACTTTTCAATGAGCCAAATGATGAACTTGGTTCAACTCATGAAGAATGGCGAAGTAACTGCGGAAGATGTCATCTACTTTGAAGACATGTTCCAACCAGGCATTGAAAGTCTGCCATATATCATGGACCAGATTCCTGCAGAGCAACGCCCTCAAGTTTGGGTGCGCTGTTTGGCACAGGCCATTGACCCTGATGATTTTGTTCATGTGTGGGGTATGGCAGGCTGGATGAGCACTTATGAAAAGATGGTCAACCACTTTGTCACAGGTGTATTGGCCACCAATGAAGAAATGGTTGCTCACATGCGTATTGCAGGTTGGACTGCTCCAATCTACAACATCTCTGGCTTGGCATTTGGCAAGGAAGAAGTGCTGGAACGCATTGGTGGTGTCAGCAACATAAAGCCATTTGAGGATCGTCCACGGCGTGTGGGATTTGCAGCACGTTTTGACCAAGAGAAGCAACCAGGCTTCTTCATGGACTTGATCGACATGTTCCACGAACAAGGTCCAGTGGGTGTGGAGTTTTGCATCTATTCTGGTGGTGCATTGCGTAGCAACAATCCAGAGTATGTGCGCAGAGCACGTGAAATGGAATCTGCTGGTAGACTCAAAATCTATGATAACATCAGCAAGAACGAATACTACTCTCATCTCAACAACACTCGTGTGTTGTTTAATTGTGCGCTACAAGATTGGGTGTCTAACACTTTAAGCGAAGCAGATACACTAGGCTGTAATGTTCTGTTTCCTGCTTATCGCAGTTTTCCTGAAACTTTTGCCAATGACCCTAACAGGCTCTATGTACCTTGGTCAATAGATGATGCCTATCACAAAATGCAGAACCTGTTGCGAGCACCACATCACAACATGGGCTTGATCTCGGACTGGAACAACGGCACAGTTGATCGTGTTGTGGACATTATCACAGGAGCAGGTGAACAGTGGAATCGTGCAGGTAATAGATATCGTGATCACGTAGCACACGAAAAATATCAAGTGGTAAAGGTTGAATCATGACAAAAACTGTTGTTGTTACTGGCGCCGGTGGATATATCGGTGGACAAACTGCGCTGATGTTGGCTGACTTAGGACATCGTGTTGTAGGTATTGACAAAAACAAATGCCCTAAAAGACTGAAATCAGTATTCTACGATTACATTGAAAAAGATTTTGCTCACAAAGATTCTTTAGTCAAACTGCTGATACACGAGCCTAGGGCAATTATTCACTGTGCTGGCAATAGCCTGGTTGGTCCCAGTGTCAAACACCCGGGTCGTTACTTTGAAAACAATGTGGTGAACACGCTGACATTGTTAGACCAAGTGCGCAGAAGCATGCCTAAAACCAGAGTTATTTTCAGTAGCAGTGCCGCAGTGTACGGCGAGCCTGTCATGACCCCTTGTCATGAAGTGGATCCTTGTGAGCCCATATCACCATATGGTGACAGCAAGCTCATGGTGGAAAAAATCATGGCAGCATATCACACAGCCTACAAATTGGACTACGTGGTATTTCGTTACTTCAATGCCTGCGGTGCCGACAGTCGAACACAACACGGACAAGAATCAGGCGCCACACATATCATTGCCCGAGTGTTGGAAGCCTTGAGAGATGATGCAGAATTTACGCTGAATGGCGTAGACTTTGCCACACCAGATGGCACATGTGTGCGTGACTACGTGCATGTGGAAGACATTGCTCGAGCACATGTCATGGCATTGGATGCTGAGATTCCACCAGGCGTGTATAATTTAGGCAACAACAACGGTGTTAGCAACAGAGAAATCATTGCCGCGGCTGAACGGGTGACTGGTCGGAAATTAAAAGTGGTCATAGGTGATGCCAGACCGGGAGATCCGGCTGTGCTCACGGCCAGTGCTGCTAAATTTGGCATGGTTGGCGATGGTTGGCGACAGTTTGAACTGGATGACATGATACAGCACGCCTGGAATTGGTATGTTCGAAAAGATTCTTGAGTTTGAAACTAGATTAGCCAAGTTCACCGGCGCACCATATGCAATCATGACTGATTGTTGTACCCATGCCATTGAAATGTGCATGCGACACGATCGTGTAGAATATTGCGCATTCACCCCATACACTTATTTGAGCATACCCATGCTCATGCACAAGCTGGGCATCAAGTATCATTATGAAGTTGGTAATCCCCCACAATGGGTCGGTGAATATCGATTCAGAAAAACAAGAATCTGGGACAGCGCCAGGCGCTTAGAACAAAACATGTATCGTCATGGACAGATCCAATGTTTGAGTTTTGGACATGATAAACCCTTGCCCATAGGACGCGGCGGTGCCATACTGTTAGACGATGAGGAAGCATATCAAGCAATCCTACGCATGCGATATGATGGTCGTGATCTCTCTGTTAAACCTTGGGTCTCACAACAACAATTTCGAGTAGGCTATCACTACAAGCCCACCATCGAAGAAGCGCAACGCGGGCTCAAACTGTTAAAACGTTACGTCAGCGAACCGCCACGTGAGGTTGAATATCCTGACTGCAGACAAATACGCATAGTTGAATGAGTTGCATAGTTCGTAATAGGCCGGGCATGTTGCGATATGGTGCAGCTCATTACATCACAGATCAAATGTACACACCAGGCTATTGTGAACAACAGATAGAACGTGATTGTGAACGCAGTGGCATCAGCACCAAAGAGTTTGCTGACAGCAAAATAATATTGTCATTCTTAGACGAGGGCTTTGGTCCTGAAGAGATTGCACCACTCACTGACATATTACTACGCACACATCCGGACCGATTCATGGTGCTGTTCAATGCACACACGGATGTTGTCCGATTACCATATCCGGCACAGTGTTTTACCGCTTGGTTGATAAATCGAAATGAATATAAGTTGGATCAATTCAATTACAATTTTGATATTGCTCTTGATCGTAAATTTTTGTGTTTGTTACGCAGACCCACTTTAAATCGAGCACGACTTGCACGATTTTTGTTGTACAACATAGGGTTAGACAATGTACGATTAAGTTTTGGCAGTGGCGCACAGGGCGGACTGGAACAGTATTCTAGCATAGTAGGCTGTGATTTGCCACTGTTGGTAGATGGTGTGCTGACAGATAGAGTGCAGGAGTTTGACATAGCCAATTCTTTGTTCAATTCCTGTTTGTTCAACATAGCAGCAGAGACCAGCAGTCAAACCGAAACAAATTGGCGCAGTGTGTTCCTCACTGAAAAGACTTGGAAGGCCATAATGCAACGACAAATACCCATATGGGTTGGTGTGCCTGGTCTAGTTAATCAGGTCAAGGCCTTGGGATTTGATACATTTGATGATATTGTGGATCACAGTTACGACAGCGTACTAAATGAAACTCAAAGACACCAAACGGTGTTCGATCTAATACAACAAATAAACCAACGCTTCAGTTTGGCAGATTGCCAATCACTGCGGCAACAACTAAAACCCAGATTGCAAGACAATTTTGAGCAATTGTTAACATACTTTCGAACAAACAGACGTGAAGTTTTCAATGCTGTCTTGGAGTTTGATTATTCAACCACTTGACGCTGCAATCTAAATAGTGTACAATTACGCACAGGAGTAAACATGGTATACAACAAAGCATATGAAAGCAACGATGAAGAAGTCGTTGACACAAGTAAAAACTTATCGCAGGTCATTCGCAATAAAATGCGTAGAGACAACAGACGCTTCTGGGCTGGAGATAATGTCAGCGAATACATCACACCTGCAACCAAATCTGCCTTGATCGATGAAGCCACAGAAGCATTTGAACGAGTACTAGATGCGCTGTTGATCGACAGGGAAAACGATCCTAACTCAAAAGGCACAGCACGGCGCTTGGCCAAAATGTACTACAACGAAATAATGGCAGGTAGATATGAACCAGCGCCGGACGCAACCGCTTTTCCCAACGACTCAGCAGACAGATATGAAGGTATGCTCGTTGTTCGTAGTGAACTTCGTAGTATGTGCAGTCATCATCATCAGCCTGTATCCGGTGTGGCCTATATTGGAATCATCGCAGCCTCCAAGCTCATTGGACTGTCCAAATACACCCGTATCGCGCAATGGTGTAGTCGCAGAGGTACCTTACAAGAAGAACTGTGTATTGACATAGCCAACGAGATCATGGCGGCAACTGCATCACAAGATGTTGGTGTGTATATACAGGCCATACATGGTTGTTGCGAGAATCGCGGTATCATGGCACACAGTTCATTGACTCAGACCACTGTGTTGCGGGGTGCGTTCAAAGAAGATGACAGTGTGAAAAAAGAATTCATGGACAATATCAAACTACAACAGGAGTTTGCACCAAGATGACCATAATCACAAACATCACAGGCGAGATTCGATTGCCTTGGGAACCAGGGCTTTTGGAGTGGTTGCAGGAACACTATCCTGCTAGCCAATATAGAGTGGTAGAATTAACTTAAGGAGAAAGAGCATGGCAAAGAAATTAACTAAATTGGACAAAGTAAACGAATCAATCAACATCAACCGTTATGACAACGGCTTCATGGTTGAAGTGGGTGGACGAGACAAAGAAAACGATTGGAAAACCGCCAAAGTTCTTTGTGCTACAGAAGCAGAAATGCTGGACGTGGTCAAAGAGTGGAATTCAATGGAACTTGACTCTTAAGGAACTGTCATGGCTGTCTGGGAACTATCAACCGAATACAAAAAGAACGCAATCGAAGTACAACTGTGGTACAAAGATGGCGTCACTATCAAACGCATTGAAGGTTATCGCTGGGGCACCTTTTACTGCGAAAGCGACGAGCGTCCAGACATTGATCTGCGCAACGAAGGCGACGGCTACGAACTAGCCGACTACGACTGGGAACTGGACAGCTTGGATGATGGTTGCTGGGCCGACTGGGAGTTTCCTGACAGCATGAGTGAAGAAGAACGCACCAAGATTGAAGAAGCCTGGGACAACGAGTGGTACGAAGGCATGGAAGCCCTGGGTTGGAGCAACGACGACACTGAATACTGGTTCCAAGGTCCACTGAAGTTGGTGAACAAGGACACCGGCGAAGAATTCTCAGTGTTGGATGCTGATGGCAATATTAAGCCTGAAGAAGATGCCATATCACAAGAAGAATTAGAAGCCGGCTTGGAAGAACTAAAACGTGAGTTTGAAGAACTCATGGCGGCCGAAGAAGAACCAACATTGACCAACTGGTTCCCTTCGGACGTGAATCCTGTGCGTGAAGGACGTTATCAAGTCAATGACAGCAAAAATCCACACTGGCCGTTTCCTACCTATGCTGAATGGGATGGTAAAAAATGGAGTGACGCTAGTATTGAACAGTGGCGCGGACTGGCCGAAGACCCAAACAAATGAGTGTATGGACTGATTGGGATCCACTAGAAGAAATCATAGTAGGCGACTGCTATGCTCCTGGGACTCTTAATTGGTTTGTTGAATCCGAACTGCAAGATTCATTCAACATCATACTGGCCGAGACTAAACAAGATCTCGATGCGCTGGCAGTCTTACTGCAACAATTGAATGTGCAGGTACACCGTCCACAAGTACACTCTTATCAACACAGTATAGATGTATCAACATTTTCAGCACAATGCCCCACAAGCCCAATAGTGCCAAGAGATCAATATCTAGTATACGGTGATACAGTATACCAAACGTATACTAGTATGACAGATAGATATTTTGACAGTCTTAGTTATTATAATATTTTTCGAAAATTGTTTGATCAAGGGCATAATTGGATTAGTCAGCCACCGCCCAATCTCAGAAACTTGCCACCAGAAAAAAACTGGGGCAATCAAGGGTCGCTGATTTATAATCATCTGTATCACAACCAACTACTGTGGCACACTGCCACAATGTTCAAGTGTGGCGATAGATTGATTACCAATACTACAGGTCCAGGTAGTCAGGCAGGATTAGAGTGGATGCGTAGAAATTTGCCCGCAAACACTGTGATAGAAAACACCAACACCGCCATGCATAACTGGGGTCATATTGATCATGGGTTTTTTATGATCAATGACGACACGGTAATCTGCGTTAATCGTGAGTTTGTTCCAGAATGTTTACGTAACAAAACTATACATGAGATACATCAGTATCTACCTAACGAAACTGTTGATTCTGTTACACCATTAGATTGCCTGCTTGATCCCAGCAAAGGATATTCTCAAGTGGTAGCATTCAATTCTAATGTGTTGGTAGTTGATTCCGAAAATATTATTTTTGATAAACACATGCCCGAACTATTTGAATTTATGAACACAATAAATGTAAAATGTCATATGTCACCAATGCGACACAGAAGTTTTTGGGCCGCAGGCACACATTGTGTGACATTAGATATTCGACGTCGTGGCGAAAAAAGAAAGATTATTAATGAAGTATGAAACATTAACAGAAGCGCAGGTAGCAGGTGTAGCACCATGGGACCGGGTGGTTGAACGACTCACAGACTTCCATGTTGCTGTGTTTGAAGATCGATTCCCTGTTGCCCGTGGTCATTTGTTGTTTGTGCCACAGTACAACACAGATGCTGTAATCTATGACTGTTTTGAAACTGCCATGCGTGAAGGTCGTCGAATGGTTGATGCTGGTGAATGTGATGCATTCAACATAGGCATCAACATGGGCACAGCCGCTGGGCAAACTGTGATGTATCCACATGTGCATCTCATTCCCAGACGACATGGCGACTGTGCTGATCCTGTGGGCGGTGTGCGTGGAGTTATATTTGGCCAAGCCAACTACAAAGCAGCCGGCTATCAAGATCCGGCATAAGTATTTCTTTCAGCGGCCTTTGAGCATCATCCCGCTATACAAATTCTGCTGCCTATGCTAAAATTAACATAGGAGAAAAAGCATGACACCCGTAACTTACAAATATACCAGTACCAAAGAATATCACGATGCATTTCCATGTGCATATCGTCAGTGGCGAGCTGACAGCCACTGTAACTTGATACATGGTTACAGTTTTTCAATGAAGTTCTACTTTGGCACAGACACTTTGGATGTACGCAACTGGGCTGCCGACTATGGCGGTCTCAAAGAACTCAAGTCAGTGTTGGAAGATCAATTTGATCACACATTGTTGGTGTCTCAAGATGATCCAGAATTTGAAACATTCTTGTTGTTGCAGGAAAAGAAACTGGCCAAATTGACCATACTGCCCAGAGTGGGTTGTGAAGGACTAGCAGACATGCTGTACAAATATGTCAACGGTGTGTACATACCCGACTACTGGGGTCCAGGCGAAGCTGATCGCTTGTGGTGTTACCGAGTAGAAGTTCGTGAAACACAAAGCAACATGGCTTTCCGTGAAGGCCATAGAGAATGGAATGAGGATTTATTTGCATGACACCTGAGTACGATATTGCAATGTTGTTGGCCACACGAGGCCGTACTGACAGCCTGGGCCGCAGTGTTCGCAGTTTAATTGAACTGGCTGATCATCCTGAACGACTACAGTTGATGTTTGCATTTGACAATGACGACTCAGCAGGTACTGAATATTTCAAGAACGAACTACAACCATGGCTAGATGAACAGGAACTCAACTACACTGCCATGCAGTTTGGGCGCCAAGGTTATCATAGGTTACACATCTACAACAACAAACTGGCTGAACACACTGATGCTCGCTGGTTGATGATTTGGAACGATGACGCTGTGATGCAAACACAAGGGTGGGACACAGAAATCATGCGGCACGAAGGCGAGTTTAAACTGCTGGCGTTTCATACACATTTGGATCACCCTTACAGTATCTTCCCTATTTTACCTCGCAAGTGGTATGAATTGTTGGGCTACATCAGTCCACATAGTGTACAAGATGGATGGCTGAGCCAGCAAGCATACATGTTGGACATCTGGGAACGCATACCTGTGTGGGTGTTGCATGACCGTGCTGACATTACAGGCAACAACAACGATACTACCTTTAAAGAACGTGCATCACTGGAGGGTCGCCCGTTTGACGAAGCAGATTTTCACAGTCGAACACAGATTGAATTGCGTCATAGAGATTGTGCTAAACTAGCCACATACATGCGAAACAATGGAATCAGTATTGAGTTTTTTGAAAACATTTTTAAAGGCACACAAGACCCGTGGGAGAAGTTGGCCAAAAATGATGTAAACAAACAAATGGTACAGTTTGACAATCCTCATGCACACTTTACCAAGTGATTAAATACTAGATGACTTATAAAATTGCCTTTGTCCAGCCCAACTTTCAACAAGGGCCTAAAGAATTCAACGCCTATTACTTGCCGTATTCAGCAGGTGTGGTATGGAGTTACAGTTATGCTGATGAAAAAATTTGTGAACGATTTGAAGCCACTGATTGGATCTGGCAACGAGAAGCACTAGAAGAAGTATCCCAGCGACTGGCCCGTAATGACATAGTGACTTTCAGTACCTATGTGTGGAACCATCGCTACAACTACGAAGTTGCTAGACGAGTCAAAGAGATCAACCCCAATGCACTGACCATATTTGGTGGGCCAGAACCTGCAATCACTGATCCTGAGCTGTTCCGCAAAGAACCGTTTATGGATCTTGTGATTTGTTACGAAGGTGAAATCACTTTCAAACGCATACTTGAACATTTTGAACTCAAAGACTGGGAATCAATTCCTGGGTTGTTGATCAATAGAAATGGTGAAGCTGTAAAGACTCCTGATGCAGAGCGTATTGAAAGTCTGGAACAAGTGCCCAGCCCATACCTGTCAGGCATCTTTGACCGGATGATTGCAGAGCACCCTGAGATCACATGGCAAGGTACATTAGAAACCAATCGTGGTTGTCCTTATGCTTGTACATTCTGTGACTGGGGCAGTCTCACATACAACAAGGTCAAGAAGTTTGAACTGCAACGTGTGTTTGATGAATTGGAATGGATGGCCAAACGCAACTTTGACTGGATTTCAATCACTGATGCCAACTTTGGAATGTACCCTGAACGTGATGGTATGATTGCTGACAAGATCATTGAGATGCAGGAACGCTATGGTTCACCCCGAACATTCTCAGTGGCCTGGGCCAAGAATCAAAAGAAAGAAGTCATCGACATTGTTAAGAAACTGTTGGATGCACGTGGCTTCAATCAAGGACTCACACTCAGTGTACAGAGCTTGGACCATGACGTACTGGAAAACATTCGCCGCAAGAACATGGAAATGAACAAACTCAATGAAGTGTTTGAACTGTGCGATCAACGCAACATTCCTGCATACACAGAACTGATCTTGGGCTTGCCTGGCGAGACCTTGGAATCTTGGAAAAAGAACTTCTATCACTTGTATGACTTGAATCAGCACACCGGCATCACTGTGTTCCAGGCGCAGTTGTTGGAAAACGCTGAAATGAATCTGTTGCAGAAAAAACTGTTCAAGATCACTAGCCAACCTGTTACAGACTACTTTGCTGGCAGTTACAGTGTGGAACACATTGAAGAAAGCATTGACGTTATCACAGGCACCAAGGACATGCCCACTCCTGTGATGTTGGATGCGCAGATCTTTTCATGGTTTCAGACCACGTTCCACATCAATGGATTTGCCACAATAGCAGCCAGATTTATCAACAAGCATCTGGGCATCAGTTATAATGATTACTACGAAGATTTGTTTGCTTACGCAATGACCAATGAGTGGTTGAAGAAAGAAGAGCAAGAAGCCAGACAATACTTTTTAAACTGGATGACCACTGGCAAAATCAATCATCCCAAGATTGGTGTGGAAATACATGGCTGGAATATCATCCATAGAACTTCAATGAACATGCACCAAGAAGACCGTGTGGATGAATTGTATGATGTGCTGGAAAAGTTTTTGCAACGTTACAACTTGCCTGAAGACTTGTTGATCAGCCTAATGAAACTGCAAAGAAATTACTACATCAAGTACAATGATAGAAACAACTATCCCATGATGTTGGAGTTGGATTATAATCTTTGGGATTACTTGAGTTTTAACCGTCCACTAGAAAAAACTGTAACACAGTATCGCTTGGATTTTCCCGAAGACAAAACCATGAGCTTGAATCGTTTCTTGGAATTGTTTTACTTTGCAAGACGCAGAAACTTTGGCAAAGCCACTGTGGATCTTGTTGGTGTAGAAAACGCCAAAGTAGCACGTCGTGGCGCAGGTGCTGCCAAAGCACAAGGCAGTTTCTCAGTGAAGAAAAAACAACCGGTGGTGTGATGTCTAGGCTGTTTGCGTTTGGGTGCAGTTTTACCAACTATCGTTGGAGCACCTGGGCGGATTGTGTTGCTCCAGAGTTTGACTATTTTGAAAACTGGGGGCAATCAGGTGCTGGTAATCACTACATTTTTAACTCAGTGATGGAAGCAGATCAACGGCATAGATTTGGTGCTGATGATACTGTGATAGTTTGTTGGACCAATGTCATGCGAGAAGATCGCTACACTGATCGCTGGCAGACCTTGGGCAATATAACCACTTGTCCAATATATGATCCAGGCTACGTTCGTGATGCTATCACAGAACGAGGATGTTTGATACGTGACATCGCCTTGATCAAAGCCACCGTCGATTTATTGAACAATCGCACAGGAGTTTGTACAAAACATTTGGCCATGTGTGATGTGATGAATCCCAGACAGTTTGATTATTCGTCTGGCGATCAAGATATTTTTGATTTGTACAGCACTGTTCTAAATAACATCATGCCCAGTTATCAAACAGTGCTGTATCCCACAGGATGGAAACACAGTGATGATCCGCATCCTACCCCTGCAGAGCATTTGGCCTATTTGGATGCAGTATTACCAGGTTGGGTGACAAAAACAGAAACTCGTGTTAAAATAGCACAAGAGACTGCTAATTTACAAAAGACCCGCACAGGCATGAGCACAGTAACAAGACTATAGGAAACACATGAAACTCAAAGTATCAGAATTATTTTATTCGGCGCAAGGCGAAGGACGCTATGTTGGCGTTCCCTCAATATTTTTGCGCATGTTTGGTTGTAACTTTACCTGTTCAGGATTTGGTTGTAAACCTGGAGAGCGGAGTACAGAAGCAGATGAAGTGGCCAAGACTGTGGAGTTGTACAAAACATTCGAAGAACTGCCACTGGTGAACACAGGCTGTGACAGTTATGCATCATGGCACCCAGACTTCAAACACCTGAGCCCCACATACACAGTGGAAGAACTTGTGGACAAAATGACTGCATTGTTGCCCAATGGCAACTGGCTGCAACCCAATGGTAATCCAGTACACCTGGTGATCACAGGTGGAGAACCGTTGTTGGGTTGGCAACGTGCTTATCCAGAATTGTTGGACGTATTGCACGAACGTGGCCTGCGACATATTACATTCGAAACCAATGGTACTCAAGATCTAACTAGAGAATTCCGAGACTACTTGCGCAACTGGTTTGGTGAGATCACCTTCTCAGTGAGTCCCAAACTAAGTGTGTCAGGAGAGAAGTGGGAAGATGCTATCAAGCCTGATGTTGTATGGGACTATGAAACATACGGTGTTACATATCTCAAGTTTGTTGTGGAAAAGATTGCAGACTTTGACGAACTGGATCGTGCAGTGGATGAATATCGCTTGCGTGAATTTGGTGGGCCTGTGTTTGTGATGCCTGTGGGCGGTGTGGTCAGTGTGTACGATGGCAACAGGATCAATGTTGCTGATGAAGCACTACGACGTGGTTACTGGTACAGTCCACGATTACACGTTGACCTTTGGGGCAACGGATGGGGCAAATAATGGGATGGTTTGACCGCTTCAAGAAAAAGCCAGAACCTGTGGTCCGAGAGGAAAAGGTTGTTCGTGTGCCCAAGGCACCCGAAAAAACTGCCAAACAGATTGCCACAGAGAACAACGAACCTTATGTGGCCATTGTGACCATGGACATTGATCCTAACAACTTGCATCAAGGTGCATTCGAACTAGACTGGAATGAAATATTCATTGCACGATTGGTCAAGGCCGGCTACATGATGAAGCCCACAGATGCAGATTCAGACATTGTGGACCGCTGGTTCCAGAACGTGTGTAGACACGTGGTGATGGAAACGTGGGAACAAGAACAAGCCATGCGCAAATCTGTGAGTGGTTATGTGCATACCCGAGACATTGGCGACGGACGTAGTGAGATCAGTTAAGGAAATATTATGATGGATGGAAGACGTGTGGGCTTTACTGCCTCAACATTTGATTTGTTGCATGCTGGCCACATTGCCATGTTGCGCGAAGCCCGAGAAGAATGTGATTATTTGATTTGCGCATTACAAAATGATCCCACTCTAGATCGACCCAACAAGAACAGACCGGTGCAGAGCATTGTGGAACGACAACTGCAACTGATTGGCTGCAAGTATGTGGACGAAGTCTGGGTGTACAATACAGAAAAAGATCTGGAAGACTTGTTGTTGATCCTGCCCATTGACGTTCGCATCTTGGGTGTAGAGTACGAAGGTCGAGAGTTCACTGGACGTGAAATCTGTCACAAACGAGACATTGAATTGCACTTTAATGGTCGTGATCATTCATTCAGTAGCAGTGAACTACGCCAACGTGTGGCCACAGCCGAAGAGTTGAAAAAGAAATTGGAATCCTGGGAACCAGTGGGTGCAGATGACACAGGTGGTCCCAGTCCGCGATGATACTGTACGCCAATGGTTGCAGCCACACAGCAGCCGCGGAAGCGGTTGTGCCAGATGCCTTTGCTAACGACGACGGTTGTTCAGGAATAGATCGACGTCCGCATCCCTTAAATCTAGCAGCCAGTTGGTGTACCAAACTTGCAGAACAATTAAATGCCAACTTGGTGTGTGACGCAGAATCTGGTTCCAGCAATGATCGGATACTTAGGACTACACAGCAATGGCTAGATACTGCTATCGATCTTGCTGATACATTAGTAGTAATACAATGGACCACATGGGAACGAGAAGAGTGGTTGCACAACGGAACCTATTATCAAGTCAATGCCAGCGGAGTTGATTGGGTTCCAAAAGATTTACAATTACGCTACAAGCAATACATAGACAATCACAACTATTGGGCAAAGACTCAAGAATGGTACAAAAAAATCTGGGACTTGCATGTTGAACTTGCGGACAGAAAAGTAACACATTTGTTTTACAATGGTTGGAGCACATTCAGCGATATTCCAGATAAAAAAGATTTTGGTAAAAATTATCTTGGCCCGTACGATCGAGATCTCAGTTACAATTCTGTACTGGTAAACAACGGTTTTGAATGGGTCTCCCCAAATTCTTACCATTTTGATGCCAAAGGCCATTGCTTTTGGGCCAACTATGTGTTACAATACATCAAACAACACAACTTGGTAACCACACATGCGCTATCTACTAATTGACACCAGCAACATGTTTTTCCGTGCGCGGCACCAAGCGCATCGTGCCGCAGACACATGGACCAAACTGGGCTTTGCCCTGCACCTCACCTTGATGAGTGCAAACAAAGTGGCACGTGATTTGGGTGCTGATCATGTGGTATTCGCACTAGAGGGTAGATCTTGGCGCAAAGATCACTACCGGCCCTACAAAGCAAATCGTGCAGTGGCACGTGGACAGATGAGCGAGTCAGAAGCAGAAGAGGACAAACTGTTCTGGGAAACCTATGATGAGCTGACTAAATACTTGTCTACAAAAACCAACTGTAGTGTTGTTCGTTGTGCCACAGCAGAAGCAGATGACATCATTGCACGTTGGATTGCACTACACCCCCAAGACGAACATGTTATTGTCAGTTCAGATTCTGACTTTGTGCAGTTGATTGCGCCCAATGTCAAACTCTACAACGGCATAAACGATCACTTGTTCAGTACCACGGGTGTTACAGACGCAAAAGGCAAAAATTTGGCATTTACTATTGAGAGCAACTCAAAGATCAAAGTTGGCAAGCCAGACGCTAATTTTGTGCCACCTGTGGACTACCAGAAGTGGGTGTTGTTCATGAAGTGTATGCGCGGTGATCCCGGCGACAATGTGTTCTCAGCCTACCCTGGTGTGCGTGTGAAAGGCACAAAGAATCAAGTGGGACTCACAGAAGCATTTGAAGATCGTGACCGTCGCGGCTATGCTTGGAACAATCTCATGTTGCAACGCTGGGTAGATCACGAGCAAGCGGAACACAAGGTGTTGGAAGATTATGAACGCAATCGCACCTTGATCGATCTCACTGCACAGCCCGATGACATCAAAGCTGTAGTAGATGAAGCCATACGTGAGCAGATTAGCCATAGAGATGTGGGCATGGTAGGTGCGCACTTCTTACGATTCTGTGGCAAATATGAACTCACCAAACTCAGCGACTATGCAGATGCCATAGGTCGTTGGTTGAACGAAACATACAAAGGAGTATTGGATGATCGAAGCAAAACCCATAGTGGATAAAAAGTATTGGATCTTAAAACAAGATGATCGCAAAGTAGGTGTGGTAGAAGCCGAAAAGGATGGTTACACTGTGCGCATCAATGATCAAGTTGGTAAATTCAAAACCATTCCCATGGTGCGGAAGAAAACTAATATTGAATTCTCTCCTCCTGAGAAAACCACCAAGCCTGCACCAGATCAAGTGCATGGATACGAAACAGGTTGTAGAGCATTCAACCCCATGTGGGACGTGAAACACCGATTACCACTATTCACAAAAGAAAACAAAAGCAAGTCATGGTATGCCGCAGGTTGGTATGCTGTGAAACAACATCGATCATGGAAACTGATTCGCAACCCAAAATTGATTGTGTTGGAACGTTATCAATATCAAGGACCATTTCATACCCAGGAGGCAGCACGTGACAAATCCCTTTCGTGATCAAGAAAAATTCATGCGGGCCTGCGACCAAAGTGTGGATGCAATGAACGAATCTCAGTACACCATGTACAAGAATTTAATTGCGGAAGAATTCCGCGAACTGCAAGAAGCCCATGACATGGAAGCAGAACTGGATGCGCTGATTGACATCCTCGTGGTCACAATTGGTGCTATTCATTCAGCAGGCTTTGATGGCGAAGGTGCTTGGAAAGAAGTCATGTCCACTAACTTTGCTAAGATTGATAGAGAAACTGGCAAGGTGCGCAAGCGTGAAGATGGCAAAGTGTTGAAACCCACAGGCTGGCATCCACCTGTGTTGTCACCGTACTTGACTAGAAAATGAGTTTACATATACACAGATTTGTTGACTCAGTCAAAGCACATGAAGCACGTGGTCAAAAAGACTTCACCATGCCCATGCGTGATGCCAAAGACTTGCATGCAGACATCACTAAACTGTTGATTACATTGGAACAAATGCGATCACAACAGGCACGTGGCGCAGAAGTTGTAGAAGTGCAGATCACTGGGGGTAGTTTTAAATCTGCATAGTTATTGGCATAAATAAACGTGGAGTTTAATATGTCAAGACCAAAGCCAACAGTGCTGATTGAGCACACCAACAAACAGTCCTACAAGACAGAACAAGTGCTGGCTAGCGAAGGTGTATGGGCAGTGTTCTTTGATACCAAGCCCATCAATCTAAAGACCAGCAACTTGCTCACGCAGTTTCCTGGACCCAAATATAAAAAGGTATCGTTCTCCAACCCCGGACACGCTATCAACCTGGCTCGCAAACTCAACACACAATTCAAAACAGACAAGTTTTCAGTTGTGCTGTTAACGCAAGGGGATAAAATCTATCCCAATGCTCAATAAACTCTCACTCACTCGAGAACTCATAACTCGTTATCCTGATGCTCCTTCTTTAGACAAAGCCATGGCCACTTGGTGGCAGAACATTAGAGATGACGGTGGCTTGAGACTCACATACGAAGGTTTTTATGTGTTTGAGAATTTGTTGGAGCTGGACAGTTATTCATTTGAGCTGCCGGAAAAATTGCTAACTCCAAAGAACTTGATTGCACTAGATCGACGCATGACTTGCCCTTACTACATGGTCAATAACCGCAAACTAAACAAACTGATAATGTTTGGTAGCCGGGAAGCCATGATGGCTGTGTTGCATGGCGACATGCAGAGATTTATCTCAAGTTTAAGTTATTGATTGCACTGTCAAAACGCAATTCCATCATAGTAGCATAATCGTCCAGCAAAAATTCACGCTGTGCATACAGTCTCTCACGGTATGGTGCTAGGTCTATGCGCCCTTGTATGAGATCTTGATTCAACAGTATAGCCTGTTCAGCACGAACATCATTGGACATGGTATCATAACTGACATCCACTAAGTCAGTAAACATGTCGAATCCCAATTCTTCACAGTGTTTGACAATGCCCTGATGTCCTATTACTATGGGTATCTGTTCAGCAGCCATGGCCAACAGGGTTTTCTCCGACACAATTCCTGGTGCGGTTGCATACTCAGTTTCTGTCACAATGTTCACTGCCGCGGCACTGTACACATAATCCAAGTTTATAAAATTGTCAACATTGTTGTAGGTGTATTGAGTGTAGTCGTAGTTGGGCAATCGAATGCGATCATGATAACTCAATGTACCACCAGGCCAGTCTTTTAGTATTTGCATGACTCTGTTTCTGTGATCACACATGCGCCCATTCAGACACTGCCAGGCCTGCGTCTTGGGCTCATCCACAATGTGATGCCATTCCATCCAACGCAGATACAACTGATTCACAAGATCATAGTTGTGATTGCTGAACTCAACCAATCGAATGGGTCCAGTGTAGATTCGATCTAGTCCGTGATTCCAATATGTTACAACCACACGGTCAGCATGTGATCCATACCGCTGTTCTATCTGTTCAAGTTCCAGCACACGGCCATCATGTATGTTGACGAGATCCTGAAAATGCAACAACAAGATGTCTGTGTCAAAGTCGGGTAGGCGCAGATTCCAACCTGTGTGCGTCGAGCGGACACTTTCAAAGCAGTGATAAACAGGGGTAAATGTCACTCCTTTATTGGTCAACGATTGGGCAAATAAAGCACTGTAATCCATAGCGTATTTACAACAGTCAAAAGGTAGTACTTTTGTACTAGTACTTAGTGGTTGACTCGAAATGCTCAAAATGCTATAATACACACATGATGAGAAAGAAACGCACTGATCGAACCCACATTGTGTACACAATCCAAATTGGATTGGAGTACTACATTGGTATTACCGCTAAAACTCAGCGCACCATAAACATGTCGCTTCGTAGCCGTGTTAACAAGCACATCTACCGCGCCCGCACTGAAGACAAGAGCTGGAACCTGTACGAAGCAATTCGTGCCGCAGGTGAAGCCGCTGTAAACTACGCAATCGTGGACATTGTGCGTGGCAAAGATGTTGCACACAAGCTCGAGCGCGAGTTAATACAAAAGTACACACCTGCGCTGAACACTGATGTGCGAGTGAAGCAAAACGGTTGACCAATAATCGCCGTTTTGCTATAATATAGACATACAAAGCAACAAGGAGTCAGCAATGGAACAGTTCAAAAGTTGGGATGAGATGACTGCACTTGAGCAGGCCCGTGAGACTTACTGGGATATGTACAAGGACGCATATGGCGTTCGTCCACGCTGGATTGACACTACTGCTTGGACCCTTGAGGTGTTTGAAGCAGAGTTTGCCAGCCTGGCCACTGCTATTGAGCAGGCTGAAATTCAGCGCAAAGCCGCAGAGGCTGATGCCCAGCATGACTTTGAGATGCGAGTGCAGGGTCTGTTGATGTCGGGTGCCCGGGATCGCAACATGGCCCTGCGTTGGATCCACGAGGCAGAAGGTAGCAACGGTGATGACGAGTACCTGTGTTTCACCCAGGGCTTGCCCTATGGTTATTTTAGAAAGGCAGCATGATGACAATGCCCGCAGGAAAATACTACATTGGTGATTTGTGTTATGTCATGGACCAGGATGAATGGCGCAAACTTTGCGACATCATCATAAAAGAGCCCCGGATTCTCGACGGCGAATTTTATCTGCCCGACGGACGTAAATTTGCCATCTACGGCACTGCCCACGGTGACGGTGAGTACTACGATCAGTACGGTCATACATATTCAGTGGACGCAGGAAGTATTGGTTGCATATTGATGTCAGACATTCGCACCCACAAGTATGACAACATCTTAGACTTGGGTGCTGTGCAAGAGTTTGCTGAGCCGTTTGCGACTGGCTCACAAGGCGGACAACTTGAGTTTGGACATGTTGTAATTGATACTGATCCTGCTTACGATGAGGAGTATGAATAATGTGGTCCTTGGTACTTTTTACTGTGGTTCCTTTTCAACCATTGGAAACTGTGGGCGAGGTTGGCATCTACACTGCATTCAATCAGTGTGTGTATGCACAACACATCACACAACCCACAGCGTCATCAAAAGATCCCAATAGTTTTTTTCTTTGTATAAAAGATTACAAACCCACACATGGAGCGGAATAATGCCTAGTGGAACCAAATATGAGCGGCATCAGAGAGCCATTCAATTTCTAATAGAGACTAAAATAGTTGATTGGGCCGGTCCATACAAAGAGTTTGCTGACAAATTTGGAAAAGATCAAAAATATAAAAACAGCGATCTAATTGTTCTTGCTGGCAAAAAAATTGATTCTTTTGAAATAAAATGTCATAAAGAAGGAAGCGACTGGGGAGAAATTAGTTGGGACCAAGCAGAAAGATTACTCGTTAATGAAAACATGATTATTGTTGAGGATCATGCTGTAAAAGAATTTAAAGGTACAAAATTTGTTAGTGATTTTTGTTATTTTACAAAAAATGGAAGAGTTCATTATAACTATTTGAAACAAAACAAACGAGTCAAAACGCATCAAGTAACAATAGAAAAAATTATTACTGCTAGAAAATTATTTGAGTGATTAAACAACATTTTGGAATTAGATTATGACCACAACAAAATCAGCAATGGGTGTCGAAGGATGCCTGATACGCGGTATCGACGGCGAATATTATTTTCGTGTGTATGATGCTGACCACAATTTTGTAGACTACGATTTGATGCACAGTGATTTGAGCATTACAATCACAGACCCGGATGCGTATTTTTATCGCGAGCCTGGCCGTGATGCTTTGGATCACTCACCTGCCACACTGGGACTAGAATAATGGCTACCAAAATAACAGACGACGATTTTGAATTCCCTGACCGGCCAGTGGAGCCTATTCCGCAAGTGGTTGTGCAGGCCGAGGATTTAAAATTGGGTCCAGCGGTGGTTAAACCATTGTCAAAGTCTTGGGCAGAACAGCATGGGCCACAACCTCCTGGACCAGGCATGCTAGCCTTGGATTTCCTAATTGTTGGTATGTTTGCAGGATCTATTGTGTTGTTTATTCGAGCATGTTCTTGGGCGGTGTTTTCATAGCCCATAAGTACATGCATGGATCAACCACGCAAAGTAATTCCCATACAAACCACTCAAGCACCTGATGTAACTCCAGTTCTTGACAACGATCCGCATGTTAAGATAGCCGAAATGTTTGTGGCGGCTACTCCACCGCTTGGTGTTCGCAAACAAAAAAATCTCACTGAAGTCCATACCACCTACGATGTCACTAGAAAAAATCGTGTGGCATTGATTGTTGCTCCTGAGTGGACCTCGTTGTCACCACCATATGGCATTGCCAGGATGACAGCATTGAGTCGTGCCAGTGGATTTGCAACACGTACCTGGGACATCAATATCTTGACCATGCACGAGGCTGATTGCCGAGAATATTGGAGTTCATATGAGGATTGGAAATGGCTTAACCCTCACTACAGCGAACATATCCATCCGCGAATTGAACCGATACTGCTAAAATACATGCAACAGGTATGCGAATGGGCACCCACAGTGATCGGATTTGGTACTTGGTATACCAATGATTCTTGTACTGTATGGATGGCACGAGAATTTCGTCGGCGTATACCTGGAGTTAAAATTGTATTTGGTGGTGCAAACGCCACACAGATGAAGATAACCGATACGTCAGTGGCCGATCACATTGTCAGTGGCGAAGGTGAATTGTTGTTTGTAAAGATATTAGAAAATTTAGAAAATCCCACAGAACAACTGCCGCACATCCTGACACAAAGCAAAGATCAACGTGTGGACTTGGACAGCATGCCACCAGCAGATTATTCAGACCTTGATGTTAAATTGTACGATAATCAAGGCATCACCAGCGAATTCAGTCGCGGATGCATTGCCAACTGTGTGTACTGCAACGAAACTATATTTTGGAAATTCCGAGCCAGACAAAATCACCGAGTGCTAGACGAAATAGAAATTGTATATCGTCAGCAAGGCATACGCAGTGTACAGTTCATTGACAGTTTGCTCAATGGAAATTTAAAAGAATTACGTGAGTTTGCTGAAGGCCTAATTAAAAGAGGCATACGTGTAAGTTGGGGCGGGTACTCACGCATAGATGGTAAAATGGATCGGGATTTTTGGGCATTATTAAAAAAGAGTGGTGCCAGTGGATTTGCATTTGGTGTAGAATCAGGATCACAAAAAGTTTTAGACCTGATGAAGAAGAACTGCAAGGTTCCTTGGATTGAACAGAATTTTCATGACCTGGGCAAGATTGGATTGCGAAACAATTTTGCCACATGGTTCACAGGCTTTCCTGGAGAAGAGTTAACTGACGTGGCTCAGACCATGACCTTGATGTGGCGACTGCGAAATTCTGGTATGGGATCACAAAGTTCTGGCACTTGCGGCCTTGGAGTAGGAACTCCATTGGATCTTGAACGTGAACGATTTGGAGTAGCCAAACAAGATTGGAGTTGGGGATGGGCAACCCAAGACATGCGCAATACTGTATTTCATAGATTCATGCGATTCAAGTTTGTGAACATATTCCTAGAGCAGTTTAGATTGCACCGCACCGTATACAGTTATACTCAACATCATCAATATCCTGATTTGAAAAATCAATACTCAATCGAATATGATCCTGCTAACTGGGTAGATATGATTCCTTGGGAAAAGGATTTTGATTACGAGATCATCAAAGAGGACATAAACCCAGTGGCCAACACTTTGGTAAACGAGCCTTGGCCACTGTTACGAGTATTTTGGCTGGCCATGGGTGCATACCGGTTCCATGTGGAATTTGAACCCGAACGTGATCTACGAGAATTTGGATATTCTCGTTATCCACGCGGTGGCGAACACCGTTTTTGGGGCACATACGATTTTGAAATAGATGTTAATGGACAATGGACTGCGCATTTTGATACCCGTTTGCAGGCCGATCCTTACCAAGATCAACCCATGAATTTTCATCATGTGTACAACGCCACTGGGTCCTGGGATCGCCCTTTAGAGCAAAATACTTTCGCTATGAATGGTGGCTAAGGCGTTATATATAGTACATGAAACGTGAAATCCTCAACCAAGTTCGCGAGCTGTTGGAACGCAATCTCAGCACCGCAGAAATAGCCCACAGAATGGGCATTGATTTAGATCTAGCCAAAATGGCCATAGACATCATCAATCAACTGTTGACTTAATACAACACATCTGCTAAAATACAGCAACTATTACGAAAAAACCCTATGGAATTTTTACCAGTGTTAGAACTGATTGACCGTTTGTGTATTGCACGAGTCAAACATGCCAGAACCAATGGAGCCAATCAAGTTGAACTGGATTGGTATGAAGAACGAGTGGCACAGTTGGCACAGAGCGCAGAATTAGATCAGGTCATTCAAGCCATGACAGATATCCATCATGCTATCTGGGACTTGGAATGGCAACTGAAATCTGGTGTAGAACAAATGCTGAGTTTACAGGAAATCGGAAGACGTGCCATTGCCATCAGAGATTTCAACAACAAGCGCATTGCCTACAAAAATTCTGTGGCATCAATTTTGGGCCATGCGGTTAAAGAAATCAAGCAGGACCACTTAGCAGACGGTACTGTTGACTATAAATAAATTCTCTGTTATAATACAAACATAGGCCTATGGCGCAATGGTTAGCGCAGTGGACTCATAATCCATTGGTTACAGGTTCGAGTCCTGTTGGGCCTACCAAATTCTGGCGTTAGTATAATGGATAATACAAAGAGCTTCTACCTCTTGAATGTGGGTTCGATTCCTGCACGCCGGACCAGTAAATACAGCATGCGAGTATGGGGGAATTGGTAGACCCAGCGGACTTAAAATCCGCCGCTTGATGCGTACCGGTTCGACTCCGGTTACTCGTACCAAAGGAACTGACATGACTGACCCCAAGATTGAACCACAGCACGAGAGCGAAGGCACCGACGATGACTTCTTTGATGACCTCCGTGGTCAATGGGCCCGGGCAGAGGCTGAACGTAGGCAACAGCCTGAGTTCAAAATCAACAACATGGAATACGACATGAGCCAGAGTGATTGGTTTGTGAGCAAGGTGCGAGGCAGTGATGCCTATGCGCAGAACTTGTATGCCGCGCTGTGCAACAATCAGTTTCAAAAGCAAGATGTTTGGCTGGTGCTGAAAGATGCCTACTGGAGTTGCAGTTGGCGTTATGCTGGCGGACTAGTGGCTGACCTGCAAGATCGAGGCGGCGACTACATGGACTGGTACTGCTCAGGTATTGGTGCCAAGGATGATCTGGACAGCGGCTATGCCAATGAAGGCATTGTCACTGACGAAATCCGTACAGATTTAGCACTCTTGGGATGGGCGGTGTCTGATTACCCCAACATCGAATAATATGACATACAAGCATCGGCCAACCACTCCCAGCTGGATGTATCATCCAGCCAATCTAAATCCAGCAACGTTTTCAACTGTGCAAAAAGAACTGCTGAAATTGTTCTTGATAACCAAAAAAGAAAATCTTGTTCCATATACCAGCACGTTTGTGGAGATCAATGCCAAGGATCTCATGCGCGACACTTGTCCTGTGTTGATGCAAGAATTCAAGCAACTGGGCATATACGACAATTTCTTTGTGATATCATTTATTTCAGTAGAAAGTGATCGCGAGTTTCCGCCACATGTGGATGTGGGGGTAGACATTGCGCTGAACATACCCTTGATCAACTGCAAAGGCACGTACACTGTATGGTATGATGGCCAGTTAAAAGATCAAGGGCTGCCAACTTACGCTATAGGTTCGCCTATTGCTGAAATATCTAGAGTGGCCAACCCTCGTACAGTAACCGAAATTGGTCGTTGCGATGCCAGTGTCCCGCATTGGATCAACGTCAACATGATTCATAGACCAGAAACCACACACGATCAATTTAGAGTGGCTGCCAGTGTCAGATTTGATCCTGAACCTGTGGATGAGTACGGCGAACTGTGGCCACATTTGATACAATAATACTATGTAAATAAAAGTTAACTGGAGGACTTCTATGCAACTGGTCAGATACAGAGATGCAGGTATGATGTCATACACTTGGTTTTATGTCAACGAAAAGAATCATTGTATTAGTCCCTATTTTGATAGTGAGCAAGAAGCACAAGCATGGTTAGATAAAATTTTTGATACTGAGGCTGAATAATGTTTGCTGTACTGTTATCTGTGGTGTTGAGTGCAACTGCCATCAACTATGAAGATTTAGAAAAATACTACTGGGACTGTGATACCAAGTACATGCTACAAACCATGTCTGGTCAAGATCTCAACAGTTGTATTTCCATAACCGAAGAGTTCAAAAAACACTTTACACCTGATGGGTTTGTTCGATACTGGAACGCCAACAAACAAAAACAATGGGCTGTTCGCGGATACATACCGGTTGACAACAAAGCCAAATAAATATATAATGCGAGTTATTGCTGTATGAAGCCGATAAAAATGGATTCAAGACGCGGGTTCGACTCCCGCCACCTCCACCTAAGTGTATAAGGTATATTTAGGTGGGGGTGACCAGGCTATCGATTGGGTCAGGAGTATTGAAGTGGACAGCACGGTAGGCGATGACCGTTAATCAAGCAAAAAAAGTAAAAGCAAACGACTCACAGTTCGCATTGGCCGCCTAAACGCCGCCTAGGGTAAGACATACCTCGTAACAGAAACTCAGAACCCGCTTCGGCGGGTTTCTCTTGATAAGTATTTCTATGATAGTTTACATACATGGTGCCAGTGCTACCGCAGAAAGTTTCACGCATATCCGACAGTTTGTTAGAGACCACACAGAAGAACCTGACACTGCATTGGAGTACAACAGTGAAGATGGATTTGAGCACAATCTCACAGCCATGAAAGGCCAGTTGGACAATGAGGATCGATTGTTCTTTGTGAGCCACAGCCTGGGCGGTATCTATGCCCTGCATCTAGCCAACTACTACCGTGAAACCACAGTGGGTGGTGTGAGTCTTAGCACACCCTATGGTGGCAGCAAGCAAGCAGATTTTGCACGTTATTTCTTACCGTTTAACCGGTTGATGAAAGACATTGGTCCCATGAGTCGACCCATGTCTGATGCTAAAAAATTGCCAGCACCTCCCAATTGGACACAGGTTGTTACAACACGTGGCGCCAGTCCCTGGATACATGAACCCAATGATGGCGTGGTCACTATAGAGAGCATGCAGTATCGTACAGATTTTGAACTGGTAGAACTGCCACTAAATCACTATGAAGTTGTGATCAGCAATCAGGTAGTCAAACTTGTGCTGGATCGAATTGGTCAAGTGCTTGGAAAAAAGTCTTGACTCTGGGCCAACAATAATATATACTACACACAAGGAACTACAATGGAAATAGCCGTAATTTTATTATCAGTGGTATTGTGCGGTGCTGTGTTAGCAGGTACCGCAGGTTACATTATGTTGGTATTGAACAATGAGTAAAGGATCAAGACCTCGCCCCTCAGTGATCAGTCAAGAAGAACTGGCCGCAAGACACGAATCAATTTTTGGCAAGAAGCCCGCCAAGGAACGTTATGTTCCGCCGCCCTTGCCTCCAGAGTTAGCAGGACCCAGTTCGTTTGAACGGCAGTTAGGAACCACCAAACTGCCGCCTGGAAGAACATAAATTGGCAAATAACATTTAAAAAATCATTGACTTTTCAGTCAATGTCATATATAATACACTATGATTAAGCAAAACGCCCAACTGTCCTTTGAGATACCCTCACATGATTATCGTCGTGAGGCGCTGGCCTATATCAACAGCGGGAGCAGTGGTACCTAATAAGAAAGTACTACTCAAGCAAAAACCCGCTACTTAGGCGGGTTTTTCTTTTTGTGCTAGACCAATAATGGCAGAGATGTTATACTAGAGACTAGTTAGAAATTAAGGTTACTTCAAAACGCAAGACACGCAGAAATGCAAAAAGTTGAGCAGGAAGTATTAAATGGGCAAAGCCCAGCCAATCAAACAGCACAGTCGATCGAGACTGGTTGAAAGGTTCGTTAAAATTTTGATTGTCATATAGTCCCTGTCTAGTTACAGGGTACTATATGTAAACACATTAGGGTTACCTAGCCGTTAGGGGTGAACGAAGGCTACACAGCGCACGCCGGATACCCATGAAGCAGGAGGGTTCTAGAGTATGACGAGACACCATCGAGTCAAAGGGCAAGAACTATCAAACTCCAGGAAGGCGACGGAACAACTAGGCATGTAATGAGGTCTTGACGCAAGTTGGTGATGCGTGTCAAGAACTTCCCTAATGTATTTTCATATAGTAAATTATATGTAAACACGCTTCAGCGGCATAGGCCGTGGTGGATAGTTTCTGTTTGGTACAGTATCCGAAGTGTGTTTTCATATAGTATGCACGGTTCATCTAGAGGCCTAGGATAGTAGCCTTTCACGCTATTCACACGGGTTCGAATCCCGTACCGTGTACCATTTTGTTCAACAGGAGTGAGTATGCAATATTCAGTTTGGCGCATAGATCTGTATGAGGATGAGCGATTGGATGAAATTTCCCAACATTGCTATCATCATTGGGTGAATGAAATACGACCTCAAAGCAAATGCTTGCCCGACGATGATGAATTGGAAGAGTTTGAGCGTTGGCAGTACGAAACATGGGGTGCCTTGAAACAGCCAGGTTTGAATCCCAACTTCAACGGTCTAGTGCATGCCCGCTGGATGGACTTTCCGTCAGAAACAGCGGCAGACAAATTTTTTGATTTCTATCGCGACAAAGAGTGGGATTACTGGGCAGAAAAAAACAACAGACATGACCGTATGTTTGTTTGTTCTCGGTAAAGTTTTTGTAAGGGCATATCGCCTGAGCACTTCTCCCAGCAATGGGACACTAGGCTCTGCAACCTTGCCCTTACTCTTTTTTGGAGACGTGGCAGAGTGGTTGATTGCACCAGACTGTAAATCTGGCCCCTAAAAAGCGCGGTGGTTCGAATCCATCCGTCTCCACCAATTTTGTTTTTATAGTTAAGCACCGATAAGGTATCGTGTGTGGACGCACACACTATTCGGGTCCAAGCGGCCGGCGACGGATCCTGACATAACTGCATCGGCTATGGACTGGAAGCCCCAGACTCCTAAATTTGCGTCCTCGGTGCTTAACTATAAAAATTGGTCTCAAAGTGTTCATGGACGCACGTATGCCTGTCACGCATAAAGAAGGGGATCGTTACCCCTTGAGACCGCCAAGTTTTGAGAGTGTCAGCAAGTACAGTCACGCTATCTAGGTAAGTTCGAACTACCGAAATAGTAAAAGGGGACGGGTTCAACTCCCGGGGAATCGGAAGATTCCTGCAGATTGGTTGCTAACTGGACAGGTGCCCAAGTGATATCCATCGCGAGCGAGGTCAGGCTAGGCGGCCGGTAAGTCCTGAATAAATCTACGATAAAAGCGGCGTAGGCTCTCAAATTCAATCGGCGACCATAGTTCATTTGGATAGAATACTGTGCTACGAACGCAGGGGTGGGAGGTTCGAATCCTTCTGGTCGCGCCACTTATGGTGCAGTTAGTTTAGTGGTAAAACCGCGGGTTGTGATTCCGCTATCACCAGTTCGATCCTGGTACCGCACCCCAACAACATCATACATACAACATGAAAAATTATTGTGCCATGCCATTCAACCATGTCAGTGTTGGCAATAACGGCGACTATCAAATTTGTTGCATACACCCAGTTCCTAAAGAACACAGACAAAATATTAATCAAACTGGTGTGGATGAGTGGATGCAAAATCCTTACCTAGCACAAGTTAGGTCGGCTTTTGAACAGGATGGGAAACATCCTGGTTGTCAACGATGCTGGCAACAAGAACAGTCAGGCACACAAAGTATCAGACAGGTTCAAGCCAAGGAATACAAAATCATTGGTGCCAAGCCCATGCAATCGCGGATACTGCATATTGAAATAGCAGTAGGCAATCTTTGCAATTTGTCTTGCGTGATGTGTAGTGAGTACAACAGCAGTGCAATCTTGGCTGAAAATCGACAACTTGGCATTGCTGTGCTGGATCAACGTGAATTTACCTGGTCCGAATCTGCGTTTGAAAACCTACAACAAATATTGGATTACAGGCCCAGAGTAATTCATCTTCGCGGTGGCGAGCCACTGTACAACAAACGAATTTTAGAATTGCTTGATGCTTTTCCAATAGAACATGCTAGAAATACCTTGTTGCACTTGACTACCAACGCTACAACATGGTCTGATCAATGGCAACAAGTATTGAGCAAATTCAAATCTGTGCGGATGATGTTGAGTGTGGATGCAATAAATGAGTTGTCCGAATACATTCGTTATCCCAGCAAGTTTGCACAAGTCGAACACAACATAAAAAAGATCATAACATGTGCCAATGTTAACTCAGTTATTCACTGCACTGTGCAAAATTTAAACATCATGCACATTGGTCAAATCATCAAATGGGCCCAACGCATAAACACATATTTGATGTTGGATTTATTAGTGCAACCAGATTATCTTGAAATAACCAATTTGCCACCTGCGTTGAGACAGCAGGCCATTGAGCATTTGAACAGTGTGTTGTCACAAGATCTTGCACCACATATACAGTCAGAGATCACAGCATATAAAACAGCACTGGAAACTGCTGTATTTGATCAACTGCGTTGGCAACAATTTGTGGATACTGTCTCACGCAGAGATGCTGTGCGCGGTAATTCGCATAGAGATTTTTTAGAATACTAGGGAGAGTTGCTAATATTGGCCTAAGGGCTGGATTTATACACCAGTAAGCACCGTCTAGATAAGGCGGCGAATGTGGGTTCGATTCCCACCTCTCCTACCAAGTTAAACAGTGTGGCCTTTGTCAAAAACTCATTGACGGTGGGCCCAACTGCTGGGGACTTACATTGATCCTGTGCCGCTGAACGGGCGAGAGCCGCGACAACTGCTAGTCACAGTTTAATTCATGCTTCAGGAAGGTGGATACCTTTAAACATACAGCAGTAGGCCACACAGTTTACTAAATACTCATGACGCAGAGTGGAGAAGTAGTATCTCATCGGGCTCATAACCCGGGGACCGGCGGTGCGAATCCGTCCTCTGCAACCAAATTTTGGAGTGTATTATGATACAAATTGACGTTTCATGGGCAGAGCCGCCAGTTGACAGCGAGGAAACTCGCACATTGCAAATGGAGCACGTAAGAACAAATTACGATAACATAGCGGTTTTTCTTAGAGAATGTATTGATCAAAATTTAATTTTAAATTTTTTCCATGACGCCGCTCCTGATTACAAAAGAGAAACTACAACTTATTATTCTGCTGACTGGGAAAGTGCTAGGATATTTGAACAAAAATTCCAAGATACTTCGGCTGAATTTTCTTTGAGAAAATTGTGGAATGAATTGGGATATGACACTAAAATTTCTATGAAAGAAATTGATTTCTCTACTGTAGATACCACAGAAGGCATTACTGACTTATTAGACGAAGATGCAAGAATATTATGGGCAATTTATTTTTAAATGTATTCGATTGCAATACGCCTGTCAGTGGCGCCGGAAAACAATTTTGAATCGATCAAAAATTGGATTAATTGCATAAATTCATCGCATAAAGAAATATACAATTGGTTTTCTACTTTGATTGGCCAAAACATCTTAATTAATAAAATTCAGATTGATGTAGATGGCACGTTTGACACAACTTTTTACTATGCAAATGATTATGCCAACGCTTGTTTATTTGCAGACAAATTCCAAAATCAAAAATTAAATTTTTCAATAGGTGATCTTTCTATGAAGCAATTTTGGAATCATTTTGAATTTAATATAGACATAAACATTTTAAAAATTACTGATAAGATCAAATCTAATCTACTAGATTTAGTAGACAGTAACACTGGAGAAATCTGGAATACAAAATTTCCATTGACAGATCCCTACGACTATGGAAAAACTTTACCATAAATTTTTCAAAGTAGGTTGACAACAAATGATAAATAAACTATAATAGGAACTATGATGAAACAACAATTCTGTTCAGCAACGAAACCCATGTCCCTCCAGTCAACAAACTGGTTGCTGGCCAATGGCTTTGCGAACAGCATTCCAGGAGAACCGGGGTTCTGATTAGACTATATTCGTATACCTAACAAGAACCCTGGAACTAAACACTCCAGGGTTTTTCATTATGTGGCATAGGGAACGCGACCCTGCAGACACACTAAACACTGCTATAATGTGGGCGGCCTCGAGGATGAGAAGACTGTGGCGACAACGCAGTTGGTAAAAGTCGAGCGTATTAAAGCATTCTCGCTTATATGGGTTCATCCATGAAGAGTGCTTTAATACACACACTGGTCTCAGTGTGTTAAAATATCTCGTAAGTGTTACGGTAGCACATCAGTCTCCAAAACTGAGGGCCGCGGTTCGACTCCGTGACGGGATACCAAATAATTTGGGCTGTTGGTATAGTTGGGAACACAATGCCCTTGCAAGGCATAGTCACCGGTTCGACCCCGGTACGGTCCACCAAATTTTTTTCAGCAGGTAGTGCCTGCTAAGTATTTCGAAGGTGCGGTCCTATAATGGTATTAGAGCGGATTGCTAATCCGTCGCTCGGTGAAAGCCGGGTTCTGAGTTCGAGTCTCAGTCGCACCGCCAAGAACATTCCCTAGTAGCACAGCGGTAGTTGCGCTTCACTGTTAATGAAGATGTCGTACGTTCGATCCGTACCTAGGGAGCCAAATAAAAAAAGGAAACGGTATGTCAAACACATTTAAGACCAGCAATGATCCAATGAAACACAAGACTGGTAAACCCAGACTTGGTCCACTCAACGTAGAACAATTGACCAAGTTATTGGAGTCAGCACGTAAAAAGCACCGGGCAAAGATTCAACGTGCCTTGGATTATAAATTGCACATTCAACGGACTTTGTCAAAGTCTTAACAAACACGCCCTACTAGTATAATGGCATTACACTGGTTTTGTAATCCTGTGATGGCAGTTCGATTCTGTCGTGGGGCACCAAATAAGTAACAGTATGAGACCAATATATAAAGTTTTAGATGTAGACAACCATCAGGCCATAAGTGATCAAGTGTACGAATACGTATGTAATAACACTGACATATTAAAAACTAGATATCCGGTATTTTATACTGATGTAAGTATTCCGCATATTTTACAGCATGTGCCTTTGTTAAAAAACTTCTTAGAACAAAGATTTTTAACTCCTACTTTAATTTCTATAGTAGTGGTGACACCAGACGAAACACCGTACATCCATGTAGACTATATTGATCCATTTGTAAGAATATTATGGCCAGTGATGCATTGCGAAGGGTCTAAAACAAAATTTTATGATATTCCTAAAGAATTCTTAAAATTAAATAGCCAACCCGAAGCATCAACAAACACTTATTATGATATAACAGAAGAAAGAGATTGGCCAATTCTTGATGAGATTGAGTTAATTCAACCAATTGTGTTTGACGCAAGTTTTGCTCATGCGGTGCATCCTAATCCGACTGCTCCAGGAAATAGAATAAGTTTTACAATTGGATTTGACAAAGACCTGCCTATCAGCAAGTCAGTTAAAGCATGGTTCAGCTTTCAACGCTGAACATTTTACAACAAGGAGAACGACATGAAACGAGGTAAACCGTAGTGTCGCTCTAGATCCCGTATTGGTCTAGGGTTGGCACGTAAAATCAAACAATTACGAACAACCCTCGCTGGCGTTTAACGGTTAGCGCATCTGACTCTTAATCAGCAAGGTCCAGGTTCGAATCCTGGGCGAGGGACCAATATGGGATTGTAGTTTAATGGCTAAAACATCCGGCTTTTAACCGGTAAGAGTCTCGGTTCGAGTCCGAGCAGTCCCACCATATAAAAACACACTGGTCTACCGCCACCGAGAGGTAGTTAAAGACAATGACAAGCAACAGCCAGTGTGTTTCTATATGGTAATATAGCATAGTGGCTAATGCAGTTGCTTCATACGCAACCTATCGTTGGTTCGAGTCCAACTATTACCACCAAGTTTTGGCCGGTTAGTTAAATGGTATAACGGTCGCTTGATAAGCGATTATCACAAGTTCAATTCTTGTACTGGCTACCAATTCAGTTGGGGTGTCGCCTAGAGGCCTAAGGCACTGGTCTTTGAAATCAGTAT
>Ga0214919_10001215_pt1 | contig 42898 bp, 40 predicted proteins | sample LL1503_MetaG_FD_177994 | JGI IMG/M metagenome (GOLD analysis project Ga0214919, IMG submission 177994) | Freshwater microbial communities from Lake Lanier, Atlanta, Georgia, United States - LL-1503 | ecosystem: Environmental > Aquatic > Freshwater > Lake | place: USA: Georgia | collected... | reverse complement strand
AATGTAGGTCTTGGCCCAACTAAGCACCCAGGCCACCAGTCCCGAGGCCAGCAAGCCCGCCAAATACCAGGCAATTTTGGAACGCTCGATATGCTCTCCGTTTTGCAGCGGAATCAGCACCTCATCGACCAAAGGGATGGTTAGGTAGGGCGGCACCTGGCTGGCGGCGGTGCCCAGCAGCATCAGGACAAAGCCCCAGGCCAATTGCCCGCGATAGGGCCGGGCAAAGCGCCACAAGCGCAGCAGCGTCCATGTAGAAGGCGGGGTATGCACGACCTTGGTACAGACCGGACACTCTTCCGCGTCCGGGTCCAGCGGCGCCTTACAACTCGGACACATGGCCGTAGCCGGTACAGGCACCGGCACGCCACTCAAGGCGCTGTTATGGGAGGCGCTAAATTGGTCTACCAGACGCAAAGCCTGTAAGTTTTGGCCCAAAGTAAAGCGCCAATGTGCCAAAAGACGGTGCTCGTCCTGCAACTGAAGGTGGCCCACGCCGGCGTGGTCGTGGTGCTCCAGGCGCAGACCGGCCTGGTAATCCCAGCTTTGCGCCCCTTCGGTTTGCAGGCTGAGCAAGCGCTTATCTGTGGCCACCAAAACACTGGGCACAAAGCGCATCTGGGCGTCCAGGTCAACCTCCAGCAGAGCACAAACGTTTTCATGGCTAGAGAGTTGCGCCGCCAGCGCGACGCGCCAGGCTGGGGGAATATCCACTGCGCCAAAGGGGCCGGGCGCTCGCTTGTGATTCATGGAAATGCCAAATTGAAAATTAAAAAACTGCCGGTTGCGCAGCCCCCGGGCGGGGCGCACACCGCGTCCAAACCCCCTACTATGCCTGAGCCTTGGCTAGCACCCCAAGGGAGCGCAACGCTTTCGGCGAGAATACTCAACGCACGACGAACCACCCTGGTGGACTTGAACTTCCGCCTCCACGCATGACGCGCCAGAAAAAAATCAATATTTTGCGGGTGAACCACCTGCGCGGACCCAATATCTGGACCTACCGGGCAGTCATCGAGGCATGGGTAGACATTGGCGCCCTAGAAGATTTCCCGTCCAACACCCTGCCCGGGTTTTATGAGCGCCTGACCGGCTACCTGCCCGGCCTAATCGAGCATGAATGCAGTCCCGGTGTACGCGGCGGCTTTCTTCAGCGCTTGCAAGAAGGCACCTGGGCTGCTCATATTCTGGAGCATGTGTGCCTGGAACTGCAAAACATGGCCGGTATGCGCACCGGTTTTGGCAAAGCCCGCCAAACCTCTCAAACCGGAATTTACAAAATTGCCTTTCGCACCCGGCAGGAAGATGTGGGCCGACGCGCACTGCATTTAGGACGCGATCTGGTGCAATCAGCCATAGATGACACCCCTTTTGACATGGCAGCGACCGTCGAAGAACTGCACGACATGGTGGACTCGCTTTGTCTGGGGCCAAGCACCGCGCATATTGTGGACGCCGCTACCGCGCGCGGTATTGCGCATACGCGCCTTACCGAAGGCAATCTGGTCCAGCTGGGCTACGGCAATGCACAACGTCGTATCTGGACTGCCGAGACCGACCAGACCAGTGCCATTGCCGAAGAAATTGCCAGCGATAAAGACATGACCAAACGCATGCTTCAAGCCTGCGGTGTTCCAGTGCCTCATGGCGAGGTGGTGCAAAGTGCTGCACAGGCGTGGGAAGCGGCGCAGTCCATCGGCTTGCCCGTGGTTATCAAGCCCTACGATGGAAACCATGGGCGGGGCGTTTCGCTGGATCTGGAAAACCAGGTGGACATTGAAGCCGCCTTTGCACTCGCAAATCAGGAGGGCAATGGGCAGGTCATCGTGGAGGAATTCATCCGAGGCAATGAACACCGCCTGCTGGTGGTAGGTCGCCAGGTTGTCGCCGCGGCCAGGGGCACTACGCTCTTTGTACTGGGTGATGGGAATTCCAATATCAACCAACTGGTCGACCAGCAAATCAATAGCGATCCGCGCCGCGGACGCGCCGAGTCCTTCCCGCTAAATGTGGTCGATTTGGACGATAGCCCGGAAGTGATGCTGGAGCTCGAACGCATTGGCCTGGCGCCGCATTCGGTACCCGAGGCCGGTCAAAAAGTGTTAATTCAGCGCAATGGCAATGTGGCTTTTGATGTGACTAGCGAAGTCCACCCCAGCGTGGCCCGGGCCGCAGCTCTGGCTGCGCGGGTAGTGGGCCTGGACATAGCGGGCGTTGACATGGTCTTGGAAAACTGCGCCCTGCCGCTGGATCGGCAACGCGGCGCCGTGATCGAAGTTAACGCCAGCCCCGGACTGCTGGCCCACATCAAACCAGCCAATGGGAACGGCCAGCCAGTGGGCACGGCCATCATCAGCCACCTGTTTGGCAGCAAGCAAGATGGACGTATCCCGATTGTTGGCATCACCGGCACGCAACACACCGGCCGCATCGCGCGCCTGGTCGCCTGGCTGGTACACATCAGTGGTAAACATGTGGGCTTGGCATGTACCCAAGGCTTGTACCTGGACAGCCGTAAGGTGGACGCCGCTGACAGCAGCACCTGGGACGCGGGACAACGCATCCTGATGAACCGCTCCGTACAGGCCGCCGTTTTTGAGAACCCTTGCACCACGATTCTGGGGCAAGGCCTGGCCTATGACCGTTGCCAAGTCGGCGTGGTCACGGATGTCAGCTGGGAAGAAAGCCTGCGCGACTTCGACATCCTGGATGCCGAGCAAAACTTCAAGGTCGCGCGCACCCAGGTTGATGTGGTGCTGCCCAGTGGCTGCGCTGTGATCAATGCGATGGACCCACAGGCCGTTGAGCTGGCCGAACTGTGTGACGGCCGGGTCATTTTTTACGCGCCGTCGCCCGAACATCCGACGCTACTGGCCCACCGCGCAAAAGGCCATCAGGTGGTGTGCCTGCGCGAGAACAACATCGTGCTGGCGCATGGCGCTCAGGAACGGCCTTTGCTTGGGCTCGATAGCCTCAAACCGGCTAAAGCTGCCCAGCCAGAGATGGTTATGGCCGCGGTAGCGGCCGCATGGGCCCTGAACATCTCGCCGGAACTAATTGCTGCTGGACTGCGCACCTTCGAGTCCAACCCGCAAAAAACGCCTTACTAACACTAACGCCTCCTTCACGCACAAGCCGAGCTGCCTACCGGACAACACCCATGGAAGTCACCCGCATTCGCGCCCTGCGCGGCCCCAATCTCTGGAGCCACCACACTGCCATTCAAGCTGTCGTCACCTGCGCCGCCAGCGAGTGGGCCATTACCGATCTCCTGGGCTTTGAGACCAGGCTGCGCGCGCGCTTTCCGGAAATCAGTCCTTTCCAGCCTATAGGAAACGAGAACACAGTACCACTTGCCAGCGTACTCGAGCTGGCCACCCTGGGTTTACAAGCGCAAGCTGGCTGCCCGGTCACCTTCAGCTGCACCAAGCCAACGCTAGAGGCCGGGGTATTCCAAGTCGTTGTCGAATACAGCGAAGAGGCGGTTGGACGCTTAGCGCTGGAGTTAGCAAACACACTATGCCAGTCCGCCTTGGACGATACGCCTTTTGACCTGTCCAGTGTGCTGCACCAATTGCGCGAACTCGACGAAGACGTGCGCCTGGGCCCAAGTACCGGATCGGTGGTGAATGCCGCCCTGGCGCGCAATATTCCATACAGCCGCATGACCGATGGCAGCATGGTTCGCTTTGGCTGGGGCAGCAAGCAAAGGCGCATACAAGCCGCCGAAATCGACTCCACAAGTGCCATCGCCGAGGCGATCGCGCAGGACAAGGAGTTGAGCAAACGCCTGCTGCATGCAGCGGGTGTTCCGGCGCCACGTGGCCGCGCGGTCCGCGATGCTGATGACGCATGGAAAGCCGCGCAAGACATCGGCTTGCCGGTCGTGGTTAAACCCTTGGACGGCAACCAGGGCAAGGGCGTGACGGTCAACATCCTCAATGAAGCGCAATTGCGCGCCGCCTATGCCGTGGCTACCGAGTTCCGCGACACCGTGTTAGTTGAACGCTATATGCCCGGCAACGATTTCCGCCTACTGGTAGTGGGCGACAAATTAGTAGCTGCAGCCCGGCGCGATCCACCCAAGGTCGTGGGTGATGGCGCACACACCATCGCGCAACTTGTCGACATCGTCAACGCCGACCCACGGCGCGGCGAGGGCCATTCCACCGCATTGACCAAAATTCGCTTTGACGGAATTGCCCTGGATTGCTTACGTAGCCAAGGCTTTGATGCCAGCTCGATCCCGGAAAAAGGCCAGCGCGTCAATTTGCGTAACAACGCCAACCTATCGACGGGTGGCTCGGCGACCGACGTCACCGACGACGTGCACCCGGACGTGGCAGCGCGCGCAGTGACCGCTGCACACATGGTGGGCTTGCATATTTGTGGCGTGGACTTGGTGTGCGACAGCATCTTGCGGCCTATCGAGGAGCAAGGCGGCGGCGTGGTGGAGGTCAACGCAGCACCGGGCTTGCGTATGCATCTAAACCCCTCATTCGGCAAAGGACGGGCGGTAGGCGAAGCGATCATGTCCAGCCTGTTTAAAAGCGGGCTGGATGGCCGCATACCCATTGTGGCCGTCACCGGCACCAATGGCAAAACCACGACAGTGCGTCTAATTTCGCACCTGCTGGCCCAACAGGGCTGGTGTGTGGGCATGACCAACACCGATGGCGTGTATGTCGATGGCCATTGCATTGACACCGGCGACTGCAGTGGCCCCAAGAGCGCGAAAAACGTGTTGCACCACCCCGATGTAGATGCGGCAGTGCTCGAAACAGCACGTGGCGGCATCTTGCGCGAGGGCCTGGCCTTTGACAAATGCGATGTGGCCGTGGTGACCAATGTGGGCAGTGGTGACCATCTGGGCCTGAACTACATCACCACGGTCGACGAATTGGCCGTGCTAAAGCGGGTGATCGTACAAAACGTGGCCGCCAGCGGCACTGCGGTTTTGAACGCTACCGATCCTATCGTCGCCGCCATGTCGGCCAAATCCCGGGGTGCGGTGACGTTTTTCGCGCTGGATCAGTTCCATCCTGTCATGGCAACACACCGTGCGCAGGGACGCGCGGTGGTGTATGTCGAGAAGGGGCAAATCGTTGCCGCCAAAGGTTCAGAAAAACACTACCTGAACCTGATCGACATTCCCGTCACCCTGGGCGGTGCGATCGGCTTCCAAGTGGAAAATGTGATGGCCAGCGTCGCGGCCGCCTGGGCTTTGGGGGTGGATTGGAATACGGTGCGCAGCGGTCTAGCCAGCTTTTCGAGTGAACAAAATAATGCGCAAGGGCGCTTCAATGTGTTTGATTACAAGGGCGCGACCGTGATCGCCGACTATGGCCATAACCCCGACGCCATGGCAGCCCTGGTGCAGGCGGTAAAAGCCATGCCAGCGAGCCGTCGCAGCGTGGTGATCAGCGGACCGGGCGACCGCCGAAATGACGACATCCGTCAGATCACCCAAATACTGGGTGACGCTTTTGAGGAAGTGGTAATGTATGAAGACCAATGCCAGCGCGGGCGCGCCGACGGTGAGGTAATGGCGTTGCTGCGGGAAGGTTTGGCTAATGCCAACAAGGCGACTAAGCGCAGCGAAATTTATGGCGAGTTTCTGGCAATTGACACTGCATTGAACGGTTTACAAGCAGGTGAATTGTGTTTGGTGCTGGTCGATCAGGTACCCGAAGCGATTGCACACATCCAATCGCGTATCAAGGCACTGTAAGTTCTAACCGCCTCGCTGCTATGCCTGTCGATTAGGGCGCAATCCGCTTAAATTTCAGCCGAAGGCTCGCGGCTCATCAATACCGCAACTGCCTGTGCGGGCGCCAAATGCCCGTCCAGCAAAGCTACAACGCAGCGTGTGATCGGCATTTGTACCCCCAAAGCATCGGCACGTTGCAAAACGGTATGGGCACTGTAAACGCCTTCCGCTACATGCCCCAAAGACTGAATTGCTTGTTCCAGAGTTTGCCCCTGCGCCAGCGCCAAACCGATACGCCGGTTGCGCGACAGATCTCCGGTTGCGGTAAGGACCAGATCGCCTAAGCCACTCAGGCCCATAAAGGTTTCGGCCTTGGCGCCCAATGCGAGGCCAAGGCGCGTCATTTCAGCCAGTCCACGGGTTATCAATGCGGCTCGCGCATTCAAACCCAGTTGCAAGCCGTCGCACAAACCGGTGGCGATAGAAAGCACATTTTTAACGGCACCGCCCACTTCGACACCCGGCACATCGTCACTGGCATAGACCCGCAAATGGGGGCCATGAAAAGCCTCGACCATGGCGCTGCGGACGCTGCCGTGCACGCTGGCTGCCACCAATGCTGTAGGCTGCCCTAGCGCAACTTCCATGGCAAAACTCGGTCCGCTGAGTACGCCAGTCTGCAGCGCAGGCGCAATCTGCATTTGGATTTCATGCCCCAGCAGTCCGCGCCCCGAGTTAGCGCTTGCGGCTTCAAAGCCTTTACATAACCAAGCTACAGGCGCCTTGATGTCACTGACCATGGCGAGCACTTCACGCAGTCCCGCCATGGGGGTGCCGATGACCACGAGATCCTGGGTGGCCAGATGGGTACGTAAATAGTTGCCTTGCAACTGGCTGATACGCAATGCCTCCGTCAGCGCAACACCACGCAGATAGCGAGGGTTTTGTCGCTCGCTTTGCATGGCTCTTTGTTGACGGGCGTCACGGGCCCACAAGGTAACAATATGGTGCGGCGTGCGCGATGTCGCTACCGCCAAGGCGCTGCCCCATGCACCCGCGCCCAAGACCGTGATTTTCATGGGCTAAGGGTCACATCGAGTTAAGCGTTTTGCAAGGTGTGCCTTATTGCGGCAGAGTGCTGGACGAACTGTTCTGCGCCGCCTGGCTTTGTTGCTGCTCGTACATGGCTTGGAAGTTGATTTCAGACAAATGCACGGGCGGAAAACCGCTGCGCTGGATCAGATCGGCCACATTGCCGCGCAGATAGGGATATACGATTTGCGGGCAGGCAATCCCCATGATCGGGCCCATTTGCTCTTCGGGTAAGTTGCGCACTTCAAAAATACCCGCCTGTTTAACTTCCACCAGAAAAACCGTTTTGTCTTTGATTTTGGTATGCACGGTGGCTGTGACGCTGACTTCAAACACGCCTTCTGCCACCGGGTTGGCTTCTATACCCAACTGAATATCTACCGAGGGTTGTTCCTGCTCAAGCAAGATAGCGGGCGAATTGGGCTGCTCCATCGATGCCTCTTTGAGGTAAACGCGTTGGATTTGGAAAACCGGGGCTTGTTCTGACATAGCGTGCATCTTTCAAATGAAAACAAAGCCCACCGTACTAAATGGTGGGCTTGTGGGTTAGGGCGAAGGGGCTAGGAAGCCGTCGGCGCCCTGAATTATCGCAGCAGGCCTAGGCGGGCTGTGCGCCCTTCTCAAGCGGCGAGCAACAGGGGCATCAGGCCCCCCCGACTGTCCAAGTCCATAAGGTCATCACAGCCACCCACATGGGTGTCACCGATAAAGATTTGCGGAACCGTGCGCCGCCCAGTGCGTTCCATCATGGCGGCGCGTTCGGAGGGGTTGGTGTCGATACGGATTTCTTCTATCGCCTCCACCCCTTTGGATTTGAGGATACGCTTGGCCTGCACACAATAAGGGCAGACTGCGGTGGTGTACATCTTCACGTTTTGCATCATCGACTCAATGGGAAAACTAAGGTTTTAAAAAATCGGCTCAGACTTTTTCGAGCGGAAGACCGGCGCTCTTCCAGGCCGTCAGACCACCACCGAGCGAATGGACTTGCTCATAGCCCAGGGTTTTGGCCGTAGCCATCGCGCGGGCCGAGCGCGCGCCCGACTGGCATACCAGAATCAAAGGTAGGCCCTTGTTTTTGGCCGCTGCGGCCAGTTTGGCCTGCAGGTCGGCGAGGGGAATATTTTTCGAACCCACGATGTGTCCCGCGGCGAACTCAGCGGGTTCACACACATCGACCACGACGGCTTTTTCCCGGTTGATCAATGAAACCGCATCATTGGCACTCAGACCGCCACTACTTGCATTTTGCAGCACCGGAGCGAGCAATAAGGCGCCGGAAGTCAGGACCAGGGCGATCAACATCCAGTTATCGAGAAAAAATTTCACTAGGGTTCCTTGAGGTGTACTGTGGGTTGGACAATCGGGCATTTTAGAATGCGCCGTGAACCCGCACGGCCCCCGCGGCTGCAATCCCCTTCAATCCCCCCTTTTCCTGCCATGCACCGTCTTGTACTGATCCGCCACGGCGAATCCACCTGGAATCTTGAAAACCGCTTTACCGGATGGACCGATGTAGACCTGACGCCAACCGGCGTTGAACAGGCACAAAACGCCGGGCGCTTGCTAAAAGCCGAAGGTTATGGGTTTGATCTGGCTTACACCAGCATGCTGAAGCGGGCCACGCGCACCCTATGGCATTGCCTGGACCAAATGGATTGCACCTGGCTGCCGGTGGTGCATAGCTGGCGGCTCAACGAGCGCCACTACGGCGCTTTGCAAGGCCTGAACAAAGCCGATACGGCACGCCAATACGGCGAGCAACAGGTGCTGGTGTGGCGGCGCAGCTTTGATGTGCCGCCGCCAGCGCTTGAGGCGTCCGATCCGCGCTGCGAGCGGGGCGACCCACGCTACGCCAAACTGGCAGCAGGCCAAGTGCCGCTAACCGAATGCCTGAAAGACACGGTGGAGCGCGTTATGCCCTTCTGGCAGGAATCGGTTGCGCCAGCCTTGCGCGCAGGCAAGCGCCCGGTCATCGCGGCGCACGGCAATTCCATACGCGCGCTGGTGAAATACCTGGACAACGTTGGTGATGATGACATCGTGGGCGTCAATATCCCCAATGGGATACCCCTGATTTTCGAACTAGACGCAGAGTTGAAACCTATCCGCCACTATTATTTGGGCGACGCGCAGGCGGCAGCTGAGGCAGCGAAGGCCGTGGCGTCGCAAGGCAAAACGGCTTGAAGGCGGCGCGCAGCCGATCCGATAGCCCTGCCCCCACGGCGTAGCACATTCAAAGGCACAATAGAACCCTTGCGAGCGCTACCTTGGCCTCTGGCAAATCGGCATACAGGAAACGGAAACGACTATGGGTCAAAAATTGAAGATTGCAGGTTGGGTGATGCTGGGCGCCTTGGCCGGGTCGCTCACGACGGTTTCCATTCAAACGGTCGCTCGCAATACCTTGGCCCCCATGCCTTTAGAAGAGTTGCAGCAGCTCTCCACCGTGTTCGGCCTGATCAAAAGCGATTACGTAGAGCCAGTAGATGAAAAAAAGCTGATCACAGACGCCATTACTGGCATGGTCTCCAGCCTCGACCCGCATTCCACTTATTTCGACAAAAAATCTTTCAAAGAATTTCGTGAAGGCACGTCCGGGAAATTTGTGGGTGTAGGTATTGAAATCACCCAAGAAGATGGTTTCGTCAAAGTCGTCTCGCCGATTGAAGGATCGCCAGCCGATCGGGCCGGCCTCAAACCCAATGACCTGATTACCAAAGTCGATGACACCGCGGTGAAGGGCCTGAGCCTCAATGAAGCGGTCAAGCGCATGCGGGGAGAACCTGCCACCAAAGTGATACTGACGATATTCCGTAAAGATGAAAACCGCACCTTTCCGGTCACCATCATCCGCGAAGAGATCAAACAACAATCGGTGCGCGGCAAGTTGATAGAACCGGGTTATGCGTGGATACGCGTGAGCCAGTTCCAAGAGCGAACCGTCGATGACTTTGTGAAAAAGGTCAACGACCTGTATGAGCAAGACCCAAAGATCAAAGGCATGGTGCTCGATTTGCGCAACGATCCAGGTGGCCTGCTAAATGCAGCGGTAGCGATATCCGCTGCCTTTTTGCCCGACAACGTGACGGTGGTTAGTACCAACGGCCAGACCGAAGAAAGCAAGCAAATACTGCGTGCCAATGCGCGCGACTACATGGGCCGCATGGGCGCTGACCCGATCAAAAAACTACCGGCACAGTTAAAAAACATTCCGCTCGTGGTGTTGGTCAACGAAGGCTCGGCCTCGGCAAGTGAAATCGTGGCCGGCGCCTTGCAAGACCATAAACGCGCAACCATCATGGGCGGCCAAACCTTTGGCAAAGGCTCAGTGCAAACCTTTAGGCCTTTGAGTGGAGACACAGGGCTGAAGATCACCACCTCGCGCTACTACACACCCAGTGGCCGCTCGATACAGGCCAAGGGCATCGTGCCGGATCTGATGATCGATGACACTGAAAACGGTAGCCCGTTTGCAGCACTGCGTACCCGGGAATCGGATCTGGAGAAGCATTTGGCTAGTGGCCAGGGCGAAGAGGTGAAGGACCCAGCACGCGAGAAAGCGCGCGACGAAGCCATCAAACGCCTGGAAGAGGAATCGCGCAAACCGGTGGCAGAGCGCCGCGCCCCGGAATTTGGGTCAGACAAAGACTTCCAACTGGGCCAGGCACTTAAAAAGCTCAAGGGCCAACCGGTGCTGATCAGCAAAACGCAAGTCGAGCGCAGCGCCGAGAAAAAAGAGGAATGAGGCGCGCCGGTGGCTGAACCGGAGCTACCCGACGCGGATTTGCTGCGATATTCGCGGCACCTGCTGCTAGAGGACGTCGGCGTAGAGGGGCAGCGCCGCATCTTGAAATCACGCGTACTTATTATTGGAGCCGGTGGTCTCGGCTCACCGGCGGCCATGTACCTGGCGTGCTCGGGGGTTGGCAACATCACGATGGTCGATGACGACACGGTGGATTTGACCAATTTGCAGCGCCAAATTATGCATAGCACCGAGCGCATCGGGCAAGCAAAAGTGCTGTCAGCACAAAGCACGCTGGCCCAACTGAACCCGGCGGTGCAGGTACAGGCGCTGCAGACACGCGCCGATGCAAAGTTGCTGCAGAGTCTGGTAGCGCAAGCTGATGTCGTGCTCGATTGCTGCGACAACTTTCAAACTCGCCAAGCCATCAATGCCGCCTGTGTTCATCACCAGGTACCGCTGGTCAGCGGTGCTGCGATAGGCATGGACGGGCAGATCGCGGTCTATGACCCGCGCGATCCAAATGCGCCCTGCTATGCCTGCGTGTTTGCACCCGACACCCCGCCCGAAGAAGCACGCTGCGCCACCATGGGCGTGTTGGCGCCCTTGGTGGGTGTGATCGGCGCCATGCAAGCGCTTGAGGCGCTCAAATTGCTGGCGCAAACGGGCACCTCCCTAAGCGGCAATTTGCTGATGTTGGATGCGCGCAGCATGGAGTGGACGCGGCTGCGGGTACAAAAGAACCCAGCTTGTTCGGTCTGCGGCGCCGAGCACTAAAGCACGTTCTGCTCGGTCGGCACCTTCGGCAAGTTTGGCATGCTCGCAAAGTGCGCGGCGCGCGACTCCCTAAGCGCCCAATATCCAGCCTTCCAAAGCGTCCATGTCTAAGGGTAAACCGTAGCGCGAATCACCCTGGGCGTATGCCCGCTGGGCCCAGGCGGCTTGCACTAAGCACAGCACCGCGTCCAGGGCATCTCCGCTCGCGTCCTGCGCCAGCGCATCGCGCTGCGCGTGGCTTAATTTGAGGCGTATACCCCAGCGTGTCTGCCCCAGCTCCAAGGCGTTAACAAGATCTTTGCGAGCAATCAAGCGCTCTGGTGTGTGCTTGGTCTTGTCATCACTTTTATAACTTTGCGCGCCCAGCACCTCGCGTGCCAACATACCCGGATACGCCTCCAAGGCAATGCGCGCAGCCTGCGCATCGGGTGCTTGCAAGCCAGGGAAATAGGCACCCGCCGCCAACAAGGCCGGTACGCCCGCATGCAGCATATAGGCCACAGGCGGATTGACCCATTTCATGGAGGAACTGGAGCCGGCCGGGCCGTCGGTAGCACGGTGTGCGAACTTTCCACCCGCGGGTCGACCGTCGCAAAAAGCCGCGAACAGATCACGGATCCGAGGTCGGGGCATGGCGCCGTAATGCGCGATGCAATCTTCCCAGCGGGTGGGCCAGCCCAAATGAACTACGAGTTCACGCGGCAGTCCAAAGGGCAAATCGAAACCGCCCACCCAGGTCGGGTGTGCGCGCAGTGCCGAAGTAAACGCGTCCAGACTTTGCAGGCGCTCCAGGCTGTCTAAAACCAGGCGTGCGCCGTCGCTACGCCCCCAGGCCAAGACAATGTGTTTGCGGGGACCAGGGCTGCTGGAAAAATCACAACCCAGCAGCAAGGCCATGGGCAATGGCTACGCCGCTTAGGCCCGGCCCATGATGGACGCTGTCGCCATTAGTTCTTCCAACAGCGCCAGCGATACTTTGCCTGAAACGCTATACGGGTCTAGCTCAGGCCTTTCCGCATACTTCAGCAGAATGCTCGCATTGATTTTGGACATATTGACCTGCCCCATGGTCCAGCCGCTGAAACGACGCTCAGAGATTTCCTCGTAATGCAGCAAGACCACGTCTTTATGGCGCGGGTCGCGCTGGATGTGGCCGTACAACTCACTTACGGCATTGCGCCCGCCTTCTATGGCTTGCAGAAATATGCCGCCGCCATAGCAAAGAATACCGGTGATGCCTTGACCGGGATTGCCCTGACGCGATTGGGCAAGAATCGAGTCAATCTCGGCGGTGGCCGCGTCGACGGCGCGACTGGCATAAAGCAAACGGACCAACATGGCTCAGCCTTTCTTGGGAATGAGAGACAAAAACTCGCGGCGCAAATTCGGGTCTTTCAAAAACACGCCACGCATGACGGAATTAATCATCTTGCTGTCCATGTCTTTCACACCACGCCAGGACATGCAGAAATGGCTGGCCTCCATCACGATCGCCAGACCATCGGGTTGGGTTTTTTCCTGGATTAAGTCAGCCAACTGCACTACGGCTTCCTCCTGAATTTGCGGCCGTCCCATCACCCACTCGGCCAAGCGGGCGTACTTGCTCAGGCCAATCACATTGGTGTGCTCGTTCGGCAGGACGCCGATCCAGATACTGCCAATTACCGGGCAAAAATGGTGACTGCAGGCGCTGCGCACCGTGATCGGGCCAACGATCATCAACTCATTTAGATGTTCTGCGTTGGGGAATTCGGTAATTGCAGGCGCCGGCACATAGCGGCCCCGGAACACTTCATTCAGATACATCTTGGCCACTCGGCGCGCGGTGTTGGTGGTGTTGTGGTCATTGTCGGTGTCAATCACCAAGCTGCCCAGCACGCCGCGCATCTTCTCTTCGACCTCATCGAGCAAGGATTCGAGCTCGCCCGGGGCGATGAATTCGGCAATATTGTCGTTGGCGTTAAAACGCTTGCGTGCGGCTCGTATCCGCTCGCGGATTTTGACGGAAACCGGGGTTCCAACGTCCTCGTCAGGTGGATTCATGGCGCTTTAAGTTCTATAGCTATCAAACCATATTACCAGCGTTTTCTTCAGGCACTAGGGGGGCAATTGCAAAGCACGCGTTATGGGCACGGGATTGGGCGGGCGCCGGCACGCGTTAGTAGCGACGGCCCACAACAAATAAACCAATGCGCAAGATCACCAGTGCCAGCACGTCCAGCATGCGCTGCCAACGCCCGCGCTGGGCATAGCGCAGCGGGTCCATTTGCACCGACTGCTCATCGATTGCCGCGCGCACCCGTTGGTGTAACACCTGGGCGAAATGCGGGTCGCGCAACACCACATTGGCTTCACGCGCCAGCAAGAGGCTCAAAGGCTCCAGGTTGGAAGAACCCACGGTGGCCCATACGCTATCGACCACCGCTACTTTGGCGTGCAGCAAACCGCCCTGGTACTCGTGGATCTCCACGCCCGCCGCCAGCAAGCTGCCGTACACCGCGCGCGCGCCATGGAACTGCATGAAATACTCATAGCGCCCTTGCAATAACAAGATTACGCGCACGCCGCGCTGCGCAGCGTGCTCCAGCGCATGGCGTAACTTACGTCCGGGCATGAAATAGGCGTTGGCAATCAATACCTCGTGATGCGCTTGCCCTATCGCCTGACGATAGGCTTGCTCGATGCGGCTGCGGTTACGCAGGTTGTCACGCAGCACGAGCGCAGCCGGTATCTTGCCCTGCGAATCCTGCGGCGCGGGCGCACGCATGGGGGCAGGCTGTGGCCGCAAGGCGCTGCGCAATTGACTGCCTGCCTTAGACCATTGGCGCGATTCCAAACCATGCGCAAAATCGAGTCGCGACCAAAAGCGCTGCATCAGCGCCTGCGTATCTTGTACCAAGGGGCCGTGGACCTGCACCGCAAAATCCAAACGCGCAGAATCTAAAGTGCCCAGATGCGGATCCTGAAAATCGTCTATTACGTTGATGCCCCCACAAAACGCCACCCTCCCATCGACCACACACAACTTGCGGTGTAAACGACGCCAGCGCACGGGAAAAAAGACTCCCAACCAACCCAAAGGCGAAAAGCGATGCCAGTGCACGCCAGCAGCATCAAAACGCGCAGTCCATTGCGGCGGCAACGGCGGTGTACCGATGCCATCGACCACCAGATAGACCCGCACGCCACGCAAGGCCGCACTTTCCATCGCCGAGGCCACGGCCTGGCCCTGTTTATCAAAGGCAAAGATATAGCTTTCCAGGCGCACCTCGTGGCTACTGTGCTCGATGGCATGCACCACGGCAGCAAACAACTCGTCCGCCCCTTGGAACAAATGCAAGCGGTGGCGCGGGCGCAAAACTACTGCGTTCATGGCAGCGCCTTACCAGGCAGCACAAATTCGGCAACGATGGGCAAATGGTCCGACATGCGCGCCCAGTGCGGCCCATGGGGCACATGCTGGCGCAAGGGGTGCAGGCCACGCGTGTAAATATGATCTAACGCCAACAAAGGCAATGCCGAGGGAAAAGTGGGCAAATGCTGGAGCGTAGGCGTTACGAGTCCGACGTCGCCCAACACCTTGCGCACACCGGCGTTCCACTCATTGAAGTCGCCCGCGACTATCACCGGTGCATCAGGCGCGATGTCGCGGCTAACGTAATCACAGACCTGTTGCAACTGGCGCATACGCCCGCCGCGCATCAAGCCTAAATGCAATACCAGCACATGCACCCGCTGCCCGCGCATATCCAGTTCCGTATGCAAGAGGCCGCGCTGCTCAAAGCGATGGTCCGACATATCGGCATGCTGGTGCGCTAACACTGGCCAGCGCGAGAGTAAAGCATTGCCATGTTCGCCGTGCCGCGTAATCGCATTGCTGCGGTACACCGCCGTGTGGCCATGGGGGGCGAGAAAATCCGCCTGCCCCTGGCTGGGCCAATGCACAAAAAACTGCTCCTCGCGCCGGTTGAGTTTGCGCACTTCTTGCAAGCAGACCAAGTCCGCATCCAAACGAGCAATCGCCTGGCGCAGGTTGTGAATCTCTAGACGGCGGGCCGGACCCAACCCCCGCACCCCTTTGTGAATGTTGTAGCTGACTACCCGCAAAACGGAGTGCATAGCGGCTCCGTCAGGCCGCAAATCGCGGAAGCAACAAACAGGCTTCGGCATTGGAGGGCGAAAAACACAGCGCCGCTGCCTCCTGGAAGGGAAGCCACTGAAAGGCGGTATGTTCCCGCGGATCGAGCCGCACTAGCGTGGCTTCAGGCACTTGCAAACCAAACACATGCTCGGTGTTAAAGACCACGCCCTGCGCGTAGCGATGCAGCCAGCGCGGGTAAATGGGGTACACGTTTTCCAGCGCCCAATCCTGCAAATTTCCTTGCAGCGGGGATCCAGGACCGCAGTCAATACCGGTTTCTTCGAGCACCTCACGCATAGCGGTTTCCTCAAAAGATTCGTCCGCGTGGTCTTTGCTGCCGGTCACCGATTGCCAAAAAGCCGGCGCCGCCGGGTCCACCTCGGTACGGCGGATAAGTAACACCTGCATGGAAGGCGTATAGATCACCACCAGCACAGATTGTGGGATTTTCAAAGCTAGACGCATAGGCGGCGGTATGGCATGCCCGCATTGTGCCTTCCGCTCCGGCGCAGGCCAGATGCCGGGTAAGGCCAATCGCTACACTTGGCCAGCACCCCTAAGACTCAGCGCTACGCAAGTCGCCTCCACAAGATGAACGTCATAGTATTTTTCGCGGTACTCGCCTTCAGCCTACAAATGCGCAACTCGCTGGAGCAGCGCCGCCGCGTGCTCTTTCTGGGTCGCTACCTGCGTCGCTACCAAATTGAAAGCCTGATGCAAAGTCTGGTCGATGGCTATCTACGTGCCATGGGTGAGCAGGACATGGATCGCCGCCAAAGCATCTGGTCCATGCTCACGCAAACTGAAGCGCAACTTTATGAACAGTTTCAATCGCTTTTAACTGATCTGGAAGATGCAAACCCGCGGGGACTGCGGGCCAGTACCTTGCCGCTGAGTCTGCCCTTGGTCACGCGTTGGCTCCCAGGTGCAACATTCAATCTGCGCGAAGTGCTGGTGGTACATGGAGACGGTATTGCACGCATGCTGAACAATACCGCCGGGCTCGCAGAACGCGACCGCAGCTACTGCATGGTGGCCGAGTTATTGCTAATGCAACACAGCTGCCATTGGTTTTGCAAATCACGCTGGATTGCTTCGGCACGCATGCTGGCGCGTCACAAAACCAGTCATGACCAGCTGCTCGAAGCCGTTTCAGCACCTACGCGCAGCGCTTATCGCAAGATCATGGGCATCTGAAATACGCCAATAATCCAGGTAAACACAGGTACAAGGTTTAGTAAGTGCCTAGCACGAGCATCGGCGTCAAGCCGCAAGACTGAATAAGGCAGCACACGCACTGCGACGGCAGCCTGAATCGTTTAAGCCTTCACCGCATCCAGATTGCGCAAGCGGATATGCAACTCGCGCAGTTGCTTTTCGTCCACCGGACTGGGCGCTTGCGTAAGCAGGCACTGCGCGCGCTGGGTTTTGGGGAAAGCGATCACATCGCGGATGGATTCGGCACCCGTCATCAGAGTAATGATCCGGTCCAGGCCAAAGGCCAGACCGCCGTGCGGGGGCGCGCCGTACTGCAGTGCATCGAGCAGGAAGCCGAATTTGAGTTGGGCTTCCTCGGGCGTTATTTTGAGCGCGTCAAACACTTTTTGCTGCACGTCGGCGCGGTGGATACGCACCGAGCCACCGCCCATTTCCCAACCGTTCAAGACCATGTCATAGCCTTTAGAAATGCACTTCTCGGGGGCCGTGACCATCCAATCCTCATGGCCGTCTTTAGGCGCGGTAAAGGGGTGGTGGGTAGCGGTGTAGCGCTGGGCTTCTTCGTCGAATTCGAACATCGGAAAGTCGACTACCCACAGGGGCGCCCAGCCTTTTTCGAACAAGCCCTGTTTTTTTCCGAAATCACTGTGCCCGATTTTCAGGCGCAAAGCGCCGATGGCGTCGTTCACGATTTTGGCTTTGTCCGCGCCGAAGAAAATCAAATCACCGTCCTGCGCACCAGTGCGCTCCAGCAACTGGGCCAGCGCCGCATCATGGATATTTTTGACGATGGGGCTTTGCAAACCGTCACGACCTTTAGCAACTTCATTGACGCGGATGTAGGCTAAGCCTTTGGCGCCGTAAATCTTGACGAACTCGGTGTACGCGTCGATCTCGCCGCGGCTGATGCCGCCGCCTTCGACCGAACCGCCCGGCACGCGCAGCGCCACTACGCGCCCGCCCTTCATGGTCGCCGCGCCTGAAAACACCTTGAAGTCCACGTCTTTCATGACGTCGGTCATCTCGGTAAATTGCAATTTAACGCGCAGGTCCGGCTTATCTGAACCATAGATGTGCATGGCGTCGGCATAGCGCATCACCGGGAAGTTACCCAGGTCAACACCGATGGTGTTTTTGAACACCGTAGCAATCATGCCCTGAAACATATCGCGGATTTCTTCCTCGCCGAGGAAAGAGGTTTCGATATCAATTTGCGTAAATTCGGGTTGGCGGTCGGCACGCAGGTCTTCGTCGCGAAAGCACTTGGTGATCTGGTAGTAGCGGTCAAAACCAGCCACCATCAGCAATTGTTTGAACAGCTGGGGCGATTGCGGCAATGCGAAAAACTGACCATCATGCACCCGGCTAGGGACCAGATAATCTCGCGCACCTTCGGGCGTACTCTTGGTCAGCATCGGGGTTTCGATATCCACAAAACCATTGGCATCGAGAAACTTGCGTACTTCCATCGACACGCGGTAACGCAGCATCAAATTGTTTTGCATGTAAGGCCGACGCAGATCGAGCACGCGGTGCGTCAGGCGTGTGGTCTCGGACAAGTTGTCCTCATCGATCTGGAAAGGCGGCGTCACTGATGGGTTGAGCACAATCAATTCCTGGCACAGGACTTCGATTTTTCCGCTCTTCAGATTGTCATTGACCGTACCCTCGGGGCGCGCGCGCACCAGACCTTTAACCTGTACGCAAAACTCGTTGCGCAAACCTTCGGCGGTCTTGAACATTTCTGGGCGATCCGGATCGCAGACCACCTGCACATAGCCTTCGCGGTCACGCAGATCAACAAAAATCACGCCGCCGTGATCGCGGCGGCGGTTGACCCAGCCGCACAAGGAAACGGTTTGGCCCATTAAGGCGTCGGTCACAAGACCGCAATAGTGAGAGCGCATTGCCATGGTTTGTTTTCCATCCCCCTGTGGGGCAGTGAGGGTTTGATTAGGTGGCGGGGCCGCGGTCCGAGGGCGCACTGGGCACCGTCGGCGACACAGCGCCCATGGATATCACGTAGGTAAGGGCTTCGTCCACGCTCATCTCCAATTCAATAACCTCTGAGCGAGGCAATAAAAGGAAATAGCCACCGGTCGGATTGGGTGTGGTGGGAACATAAACGCTGATCAGATCGCCGGGCAAATTACGGGCTACTTCACCATCAGGCACACCGGTTTGGAAAGCGATGGTCCAGCTGCCCTGGCGCGGAAACTGCACCAGCAAAGCCGTGCGAAATGCATTGCCGTTGCTTGAAAAAAGCGTGTCAGAGACTTTCTTCACACTGTTGTAGATGGACTTGACGACGGGGATGTGGGTGAACATCCGGTTCCACTGCTTGAGCCACCACCGACCAGCGACATTGGATACCAAGGCGCCCGTGAGCAACATAAATCCCAGCACCAACACCACGCCTAAACCGGGGATGTGGCGCAACTTTTCCAGCGATGCGGCGGACTGGTCGGAACTAACCGCAGACAGTGCCGTCAACAACTGGCCGAACAAGCCGTCCAGCACATTCATCATCCACAGCAACACCCAGATAGTGATGGCCAGCGGCAGCCATACCATCAACCCGGTCAGAAGATATTTCTTAATTGGCAACTTAGAACCCCAAGGATCAGAAAACTTAGACGCGGCGCTCAAGCCGCAGCCGCAGGCGTCGCGCTCGTGGCGGTAGGCGCATTACTCGCTGGCGCGGCAGTCGTGGCGGCAGGCGTGGCGGCAGGCGTGCTGGCTGCAGGGCCGTCAGTGCCAGCGCTTCCACTGGTATTGGCATCACCTGCTGCGCCCTCGGTTTTGGCCGCCGCGGCACTGTCAGCCGAGGCTGGAGCCTCGGTCTTTCCACCCCGGAAATCGGTGACATACCAACCTGAACCTTTGAGCTGAAAACCAGCAGCAGTAACTTGTTTTTCAAAGGCGGATTGGCCGCAGCTAGGGCAATCGCTCAACTGCGCATCAGATATTTTTTGCAAAACGTCCTTGGCAAATCCGCAGGCGCTGCACTTGTAGGCGTAAATAGGCATAGCAAAAAGCCGTTGGCGGGCGGGTGGCAAAGCCTACGATTATAGTTTGCCTAGTGCCAGAAATACCCTTTCGCCAGGGCCAGCGTCAAGAGGACGCCCAAGATAAAGCCACCAAAGCCAAACACCACGGCCTGCAAAAAGCCGTGCGTGCGCTGCTGTTGCGCCAACATCCGCGCCAATAAGTCGCGCTGAACGGCGTCTTGGGGGCTTTGTTGCAGATACTGGTGCAAGAGCACAGGTAACTGCGGCAGCACCTTGGCGTACTGTGGCGCCTGCTTTTTGATCTCCGACCAAAGTTTTTGCGGGCCTACCTGGTCGCCCATCCACTTTTCCAAAAACGGCTTTGCGGTGGCCCACAGGTCCAAATCCGGGTCGAGCTGTCGGCCCAGGCCCTCGATGTTGAGCAGGGTTTTTTGCAGCAAAACCAGTTGCGGCTGAATTTCCACGTGAAAGCGGCGGGAGGTCTGAAATAGACGCAACAAAACCATACCCAGGGAAATTTCCTTCAAGGGCCGGTCGAAATAAGGTTCGCACACCGCGCGGATAGCCGCCTCGAGCTCATCTACGCGGGTAGCCGCCGGCACCCAACCGGACTCGATATGCAATTGCGCCACACGCTTATAGTCGCGGCGAAAAAAGGCCGCAAAATTTTGCGCCAGGTATTCTTTATCCACCTCGGTAAGCGACCCGACAATGCCAAAGTCCAGCGAGATATATCGACCCAGCGTAGCCGGTTCCACACTGACTTGGATGTTGCCCGGGTGCATATCGGCATGGAAAAAGCCATCTCGAAAGACCTGGGTGAAGAACAGCGTTACCCCGTCGCGCGCCAGCTTGGGAATGTCCACGCCTGCTGCGCGCAGGGCGTCCACCTGGCTAATGGGCAGACCGTGCATGCGTTCCATGACCAGTACATCCGTGGTGCACATGTCCCAAAACATTTCAGGAATCAAGACTAGCCCCAGGCCTTGCATATTCCGGCGTAGTTGGGCGGCGCTGGACGCTTCACGGATAAGGTCGAGCTCGTCGTGCAGGTATTTATCAAATTCGGCTACAACTTCGCGCGGCTTCAGGCGCCGTCCGTCATCGGACCAGCGCTCAATGAAGTTGGCAATCCAGCGCATCAGCGCGATGTCCTGGTCAATCGCAGACAACATGCCAGGGCGAAGCACCTTGATAGCCACTTCGCGCTCAGTGCCATCGCGCCTGCGCATGACCCCAAAATGCACTTGCGCAATAGAGGCGCTGGCCACCGGCTTGCGCTCGAAAGTAACAAAAAGTTCGGCGATCGGTTTACCCAGCGACTTTTCTATCGCCGCAACGGCAATATCCGAATCAAACGGCGGGACGCGGTCTTGCAGCTTGGCTAACTCATCGGCAATATCGACGGGCAACAGGTCGCGGCGGGTGGAAATGACTTGCCCCAGCTTGACAAAAATCGGGCCCAGGTGCTCCAAGGCCATGCGCAGGCGCGCGCCACGCGAGGCCTTAAAGTGGCGTCCGAACCTAAGACCCCTCGCCAGCCAGCGCGCCCAGCGCTTGGCGCCCATACTCTCAAAGAAAATAGCATCCAGGCCGAAGCGGAACACCACATAGGCGATAAACAAGCCCCGAGTGATACGCGTCATGCAGCGCTTTCGGCGGTGGCACTACCCGGTCGACGTACGCTGCCCGCGAACTGGCGCAAGGCCTGCACCATACGCTGGACACCATCAACCAGCAAATGGGCAGGCACATCACCCAAAATGCGCGCCAAATCGGCCTCGATGTCCCAGCGCACATGGTCGATCAACCAATTAATGTCAGCGGCCAGTTGTACATCCCCTTGGACCTGGACATCGGGCTTGCCACCGTCAAACAAAGGCTGCAAAACCTGCCAGGGATTGGCCCCAGTCAACGTCAGCTGCAGGTCCACGGTGCCGCCGTCAGCACCCAGCGGAATATGCTCGAACAGGCCCGCCGGGCTAATGCGCAGCTGCAAATGCCATTGCAACCATTGCACTTTCAGCACGCGCCCCTTTTGCTGCACCAGGCGCGCCATGGCCTGGGGTTCTTGCATCAACACATGGTTGAGTAGCAAAACTACGCGTCTTTGCAATTCGTCAATCGCCCATTCGGGTGGGGTCAGAGCCGAGGGGCCATAGGCAAAAAGGTTTTGCGCAAAAGAAAAAGGGGACTGTGTTGCCATAGTCCCCGATTATTCCCGATGTAGCTTTAGCGACCCCCTTTGCGGGGCATCGCTGGGCAAGCCTATTGCAAGGCCTGCACCCCCGCAACCAGCCAACCGCCACCGATTTTGGGCTTGGTCATGTTCCAGACCTCGCGGAAGGGGCTGGGGCTGGCGCTCGGCTCTTCGCGGATCATGCCGGTGAACTCCACACTGGCCATGTATTCGTCGGCTAATTCTTCGATGCCAAGCAAATGGGCGTCAATGGACAAGACTTCGGTCTGGTTGGGCTTGGTACCGGTGTGAGCCTCACGCTCGGAAAGTTGGGTACGGATTTCGGTCAACATGCCGTCGGTCATCATGGCGCGCAGGCTGCTGATGTCAGCCTTATCCCAGGCCGCTTGCAAGGTAATGAAATTCGCTTTAGCAGCGCGTACGAAGCCTTCAGAATCAAAGCCTGCAGGTACACCCCAAGCCTGCGAACCGCCCAGCGCAGAGCCAATCATCGAGCCACCAGCGGGCGCGCTTCCTTGAAAATGCGTACCCTGCTGCTCATGCTCCCAAGGGCGGGCCGAGGCGTCATTGCCTACGTTTTCAGGCCGGTAAGCGGTGCGCTGCTGGGCATTCATCGAGTCACCGGCGTAGGCATAGCTATCACCCTGGGGACGGCGGCTTTGCATGAAATAACGAAACACCATGAAGGCCACCATCAGTGCACCGACGATGAGCAGCATCTGGCCCATGCCCTCGCCAAAACCCATGGAATGCGCAAGCCAAGCCAAGCCCAGGCCAGCGGCTAGTCCGCCAAGCATCGCGCCCCATGGGCGGCTCGGCGCCGCCGCGGCGGGCGCGGGTCTAGCCGCTGCGTTGCCCACGCCCTGCGAAGGCGCAGTGGGAGCACTATCACGCTGGGTCACATTGCCCGATTGCCGCCCCATAGATTTGCCACCGGCCAGACGCCCGGCCTCGGCATGCAAGCTAAACAACAAAATAAAGGCCGCTAAAAAAGCAGTCAACCATTTCATATCGAATCCTTCAAAACTAGAAAAAGCTTCTTACCAAGGCTTGGCAAGTGCGGCCCATTCCGTGCTTTGCAAGCGCACGGCAGGCGATTTAGCACTGCATCAGCACTTAATTCCCACATGCAATGCCGCTATGCCACCGGTCAGGTTGTGATAGTCCACATGCCCGAAACCACCTGTATGCATGATCGCTTTGAGTTCGTCTTGGCCCGGATGCATACGGATGGACTCGGCCAAATATCGGTAGCTGGCGTCATCACCGGCCACCAGCTTACCTAAGACCGGTAAAACCTTAAAAGAATACCAGTCATAGGCCTTTTCCAGGGGCGGGGCTATCTTGGAAAACTCAAGCACCAGAAGCTTGCCCCCCGGACGCAGCACACGGCACATCTCGGCCAGCGCCACGTCTTTGTGCGTCATATTGCGAAGGCCAAAAGCCACGCTGACCAGGTCGAAATAGCCATCGGTAAAGGGCAGACGCTCGGCGTCACACACCACCGTGGGCAGCAGCACGCCGGCGTCGAGCAGGCGGTTGCGCCCGGTGCTGAGCATGGCGTGGTTGATGTCGGTATGCACCACCTGACCGCGCTTGCCCACTTTGCCAGCAAAGGCCAGCGCCAGGTCGCCGGTGCCACCGGCAATGTCCAGGGCTTTGTCGCCTTCCTGAAGGTTCGCCACCAGCACGGTATAGGCCTTCCAGGCACGGTGCAGGCCGCCGGACATCAAGTCGTTCATGACGTCGTATTTAGAGGCCACCGAATCAAAAACACCACGTACACGGCGTGCTTTTTCTGCTTCCTCCACCGACTGAAATCCGAAATGCGTGGTGCTCATGGTGCTGTATCAAATTTAGTGGCTGGCACAGCCGTGGGCAGCGGCCACCGGCATCGGAGCGTCACGCTCGCGCCCGGCATCTTGCAAACGCTTTTCATAATCGCGCCACAAACGCTCCTGCTCAGCGCCCAAAAAATACAAATAATCCCAAGAAAAAATGCCGGTGTCGTGCCCATCCGAAAAGCGCGGTTGCACGGCGTAATTGCCCACCGGGTCCAGCGCCTCCAGGTCCACCAAGCGCTTGCCGGTTTGCAGCACTTCCTGCCCCGGACCGTGGCCCTGAACTTCGGCGGATGGGGAATAAATCCGCATTAACTCAAACGGAATGCGAAAGTCTGCGCCATCCGAAAAACTGATTTGCAAAACGCGCGACTGGTTATGCACCGTCAGGTCTTGGGGGGTGGGGGAATGTTTGCTCAGGCCGGCCATAGCTTTTTCAATCGGGTGTTGTATCAGCAAATCCGGGGCGAGCCCGGCGCATCTGCAACTGTAACCGCCTAGACCAGTACCCGCTCTATGCCTCCGGCATTGGCCTTTTGCACAAAGGCAGGCAGCCATTGCTCGCCCAGAATGAGGCGCGCCATCTCGACCACGATGTAATCCGCTTCCAATAGGCCATTGTTCAGATCATTGCCATAGCGGCTAAGGCCTTGCAGGCAACTTGGGCAGCTGGTCAGGATTTTGGTCGGTCCGGTTACGGCAAGGCCCCGATCCGCCTTAAGCGCCGCTAGATCGTCCGCGCCTTGGCGCAATTGCTCTTCCTTACGAAAACGGATTTGCGTGGAAATGTCGGGCCGGGTCACGCCCAAGGTGCCAGATTCTCCGCAGCAGCGTTCGTTTTTGAGCACGGTATCGCCCACCAAGGCTTTGACGGTTTTCATGGGGTCCTGGAGCTTCATGGGGCTGTGGCAAGGGTCGTGGTACAGATAGCCGCCCGCACTTTGAGTGGCGCCTTCGATGCCAAGTGCCGCGCCCAAGGTAATGCCCTTTTCCAATAAGTATTCATGGATGTCGATGATGCGGCAGCCCGGGAATATTTTGTCGAACTCATAGCCCTGCAACTGGTCGTAGCAGGTGCCGCAACTGACCACCACGGTTTTGATGTCCAAATAGTTCAGCGTATTGGCCACGCGGTGAAACAGCACGCGGTTGTCGGTGATGATTTTTTCAGCCTTATCGGCCTGGCCGCTACCGCGCTGCGGATAGCCACAGCACAGATAACCCGGCGGCAACACGGTTTGCACCCCGGCATGCCACAGCATCGCCTGGGTGGCTAAGCCCACCTGACTGAACAGCCGCTCGGAACCGCAACCGGGGAAGTAAAACACAGCCTCGGTCTCAGCCGTGGTGGCCTGCGGGTCGCGGATGATGGGTACGTAATCAGCGTCTTCAATATCCAGCAAAGCGCGCGCGGTGCGCTTGGGAAGTCCACCAGGCATCTTTTTATTGATGAAGTGAATCACCTGCTCTTTGATGGGCGCGGCGCCCACGGTAGAAGGCGGCTTGGCCGTCTGGCGGTTTGCCAGCACGCGCAGCACATCGTTGGCCAGGCGCTGCACCTTAAAGCCCACGCCCACCATCATGCTGCGCATGAATTTGATGGTTTGCGGATTCGTAGCATTGAGAAATAGCATAGCCAGTGCATTGCCCGGTCTGAAGGTCTTTTTTCCCATCTTGCGCAGCAAATTGCGCATGTGCATGGTCACATCGCCAAAATCGATTTTTACAGGACAAGGGCTTTCGCACTGATGGCATACCGTGCAATGGTCGGCCACGTCTTCAAATTCTTGCCAGTGCTTGATGGACACACCGCGGCGCGTTTGCTCTTCATATAAAAAAGCCTCCACCAAAAGTGAAGTGGCCAAAATTTTGTTGCGTGGGCTGTAGAGCAAATTGGCGCGCGGCACATGCGTGGCGCACACCGGTTTGCATTTGCCGCAGCGCAAACAGTCTTTGATCGAGTCGGCAATCGCGCCGATGTCGCTTTGCTGCATGATCAGCGATTCATGGCCCATCAAACCAAACGAGGGCGTATAGGCGTGGCTTAAGTCGGACGCGTGGCTGCTGACACCCTTGAGACTTGGGCGCAACAGCTTGCCTTTGTTGAAGCGCCCTTCGGGGTCAATGCGCGCTTTGTAGTCCGCAAAAGGCTGCAACTCGGCATCGGTCAAAAACTCCAGCTTGGTGATACCAATACCGTGCTCACCCGAAATCACGCCATCCAAAGAACGCGCCAGCGCCATGATGCGCTTTACGGCTTGATGCGCCGCTTGCAGCATCGCGTAATCATCGCTATTGACCGGGATATTGGTGTGCACATTGCCATCGCCCGCATGCATATGCAGCGCAACCCAGACGCGGCCTTTAAGCACCCGTTTATGTATGGCCACGCATTCCTTGAGAATGGCCGCAAAAGCTGAGCCAGTAAATATGCTGTGCAGTGGAACCTGCAATTGCGTTTTCCAACTGGCGCGCAATCGGTGATCCTGCAACTGCGGGAACAGCGCATCCACATCCTTCAACCAGCCCTGCCATTGCGCGCGCACGCTGGCAATCAAATCCTGCGCAAGCGCCACTCGGTCTTCCAGCAGTTCGGCCGACGAGATGCCATTGGCGTCGTCGCTCTTACCCAAGGGCAAATCGCTGCGCCCAAAAAATTCGGACAGCGCATCGCAGAAGGCTAGCTTATTGCGCAAAGACAGTTCAATATTGATGCGCTCGATGCCATCGGTGTACTCGCCCATGCGCTCTAGCGGAATCACTACGTCTTCATTGATTTTGAACGCATTGGTATGGCGGCTGATAGCGGCGGTGCGTTTGCGGTCCAGCCAAAACTTGCGCCGCGCCTCGGGGCTGATCGCCACAAAGCCTTCACCGCTGCGCGCATTGGCCAGGCGCACCACTTCGGAGGTGGCACGCGCCACGGCATCCGGGTCATCGCCTGCAATATCGCCGACCAACACCATCTTAGGTAAGCCCGAACTGCCACCTAACTCAGCAGCGCGCTTGCTTTTGGTGGCATAGCCGACAGCCTTGAGGTAGCGGTCGTCCATATGCTCCAGCCCGGCCAGTAACACGCCACTGCGCTTTTGCTCGGCGAACATAAAGTCTTTGATGTCCACGATGCTGGGCACTGCGTCACGCGCATTACCAAAAAACTCCAGACATACGGTGCGCGTATGCGCAGGCATGCGGTGCAGCACCCAAGAGGCGCTGGTAATGAGGCCGTCACAACCCTCTTTCTGGATACCTGGCAGGCCGCTCAAAAATTTGTCCGTAACATCCTTACCCAAACCTGCTTTGCGAAAGGCCGGGCCAGGAATCGTCAGGGTTTCGCTGCGAAGCAGCGTTTTACCGTCGGCTTTGAAATACTGCAGTTCAAACACCGCCTGCGCTGCATCATGTATCTTGCCCATGTTGTGGCCGATGCGGGTGACCTCTAGCCATTGCGCATCCGGCGTCACCATTCGCCAGCTGGCCAGGTTGTCCAAAGCGGTGCCCCAAAGCACGGCTTTTTTACCACCCGCGTTCATAGCGATATTGCCGCCTATGCACGAGGCCTCGGCAGACGTTGGGTCCACCGCAAACACAAAACCTGCGCGCTCCGCCGCATCGGCCACGCGCTGGGTGACCACGCCCGCTTCGGTCCAAATCGTGGCCACTTCGCAGTCCATGCCGGGCAACGTGCGCATTTGCACCGGACCCATGGTTTCGAGTTTTTCGGTGTTGATGACCACGCTTTTCCAGGTCAGCGGCACTGCGCCGCCGGTGTAACCCGTGCCGCCGCCGCGAGGAATGATGGTTAGTTCCAGATCGATACAGCCTTTGACCAGCCGCGCCATCTCTTCTTCGCTGTCGGGCGCGAGCACAACAAAGGGATATTCCACACGCCAGTCGGTGGCGTCGGTGACATGCGACACCCGGCTCAGGCCATCAAACTTGATGTTGTCGCGCGCTGTGAGCCGCCCCAGTACCCGCTGCGTCTTGCGGCGCAATGCGGCCACTTCCACAAAAGCAACATCAAAAGCATCGACCGCCGCCTGCGCCGCGTCTAGCAAAGTGCCAACCAAAGCATCGTGCCCGCCCACGCCTTGCGGCGCCCGGCGCTTGTGAACCTCGCCTAAGCGGTGGCGCAGCGCATCAACCAGCATGCGGCGGCGTTTGGGGTTGTCCAGCAAATCGTCTTGCAAATAGGGGTTGCGCTGCACCACCCAGATGTCGCCGAGTACCTCGTACAACATGCGCGCCGAGCGGCCGGTGTTGCGCTCCTCGCGCAGCAGCAGCAAGGTGTCCCAGGCCTCAAGGCCCAGCAAGCGGATCACAATTTCCCGGTCGGAAAACGAGGTGTAGTTGTAAGGAATCTCGCGGATGCGGTCGCTGTGGGACGGGGGCGCTGCGGGCAGCAGATGCAACAAAGAGGTGGGGGCGTTCATCAGGAATGGGGGATGGCTTGGCTGAAGCCCTGGAAAGGGTACGAGCCGAATGCTGTTTTCGATATTACCGCGTTGCAGCATAGCTGCTGCGGCCCGCATGCAATCATCCTGCACTGTGCGCCAGTTACAGTGCCGCCAATGACAGATACAAATGCGTTCCTTGATTGGCCCTACCCGCGCTGGATTGCGCACCGGGGCGCGGGCGTGCTGGCGCCGGAAAACACCCTAGCAGCATTCCGTTTGGGGGCCAGTTTTGCTTACCGCATGTTTGAATGCGATGTCAAACTGAGTCGCGATGGAGTGCCTTTTTTGCTGCACGATGACACGCTGACTCGCACCGCACGCCCGTTACATGGGCAGCACGTCACGGACCCACAAGGCAGCGCGGTGGCCGGCCAACACACCTGGCACACCCTGGCCCAACTTGACGCCGGTTCCTGGCACAGCCCCGTCTACGCAGGCGAGCCGCTGCCCACACTAGAGGCAATTGCCCGTTTTTGCATCAGCAATGGATATTTCCTCAATATCGAGATCAAGCCGACCCTAGGCACAGAGCGCCACACCGGCGAAGTAGTGGCGCGGCATGCATCGCGGCTGTGGCAGGGTTTGACGGTGCAGCCCCTGCTGACATCGTTTGACATCTCCGCGCTCGAAGGCGCAATGGCAGCGCAACCTGCCCTGCCACGCGGCCTGCTAATCCATGCGCTAGATGGTCAAAGCTGGGCGCAGTGGCTGGGCCATGCCAGTAGGCTGCAATGCCAAGCCATTGTTTGCAACCACGAACTTTGGAGCGCGGAGTCCGTCCCACTGGCCAAAGCAGCGGGGTTTCGCTTGCTCAGCTATACCGTGAATGATGAGTCTGAGGCCCAGCGCCTGCTGGACTTGGGCACCGACGGGCTGATCACGGACCGGGTGGACCACTTTCAGCCGCAAAGCGAAAGCAGCACACGGTAGTGCGGCCCGATCCATGCGGCCTGCGCTTAGGGTCGGGGTAGGTTTCAATTTCCACAAACCCAGCGCGGCGCATCATGCCCGCCGAGGCCATGTTTTCTTCATGGCGGTCGATAAACACCACATCCGCCCCCAGTTTGGCTAGTTCAGCCAATGCTTCGCGGAGCAAACGTGTACCCAATCCCTGGCCCACCCTATCGCGCCGCACCACGGCTTCGCTCACGTAACCCTGGGGCGTACCACGTGCTTGCTCGGGCAGGTAGTGGTCAAAGTCGGAGCTAAGGCCAAAAGTTACCGCGCCTATCAATTGCCCTTCTTCCAGCGCCAGCACGCCATAGGCGCGGCCTTGGGCTATGTCCTCTAGGTGCTCGCGGATGCCGACTTCCGGCAGGTAGTTCCAGATGTTGGCGCCGTGGTCGAAAATCAGGGCTTGCAGTGCGGTCAGGTCTTGCGGACCGGCGACGGCCAGGCGAATACCGGTGTCGGGCGCCGCGTTCATTTACCCGCCGGTCGCAAAAACGCCAACTGACTGAGTGAGCAGGCCAGAAGCATGCCAGCGTAAGTACCCATCTTGCCGTCGTTGCCGAAAAACCAAAGCCCGGCGGCCAATGCGCAGCAGCCCACCAGGGAATTAAGGATGGCCAGGCCCAGCCAGCTCCCCGGCTTGGCGCGCACGCCCAATACCACTGGCGCCGTCAAGGCCAGAAAAAAACCGACAAACAACGCGGGTGCCACAAAGTTGAGCAGGTGGTTGGCAAAGTCGAGCGGGCCCATCAAATCTTTCGTAGTAGCATCAAATTTTATAATCCAGCATATATATGGCAGTCTGGGCTCTCGGCATCAACCACAACACCGCTCCGCTGGACCTGCGCGGAAGGTTTGCCTTTGCCATCGACAAGATCGAGCCCCACCTCTCGGGTCTGCGCCAGTCCATGCCAAGCGCCCCTGAAGCGGCTATTGTCTCCACCTGCAACCGGACCGAAATTTACTGCGCTGGGGACCAGACGCAAATGGAGCACACCCTGGACTGGCTGGCCCAATCGGGCGGCGTTTCCACCCACACCCTGCGCTCGCACACCTACAGCCTGAGCGACCAAGAAGCCGCCCGCCACGCCTTTCGGGTGGCTAGCGGCCTCGATTCGATGGTGCTAGGCGAGCCGCAAATCCTGGGGCAGCTCAAAGACGCGGTGCGCGCCGCCGAGTCTGCAGGAGCCCTGGGCAGCACTTTGTCGCAGATGTTTCAACGCTCGTTTGCGGTGGCCAAAGAGGTGCGCAGCTCCACTGAAATCGGGGCCCATTCCATCAGCATGGCCGCCGCCGCAGTACGCCTAGCCGGACAATTGTTTGAGGACATGGGCCAGGTCAAAGTCTTGTTTGTGGGCGCGGGCGAGATGATTGAGCTGTGCAGCACCCACTTTGCCGCTAAAAATCCCAAGTCCATCACCATCGCCAACCGCACCCTGGAGCGCGGCGAGCAACTGGCCGGGCGCTTTGGCGCAGAAGTGATGCGCTTGTCGGACCTGCCGGACCGGCTGGCAGAGTTTGATGCAGTTATCAGCTGCACCGCCAGTACCTTGCCCATCATCGGCCTGGGTGCGGTGGAGCGGGCCCTGAAAAAACGCAAACGCCGCCCCATGTTTATGGTGGACCTGGCGGTGCCGCGCGACATCGAGCCGGAAGTCAAGAAACTGGGCGATGTGTACCTCTATACGGTGGACGACCTGGCCAGCGTGGTTCAAACCGGCCAGGCCAACCGCCAGGCCGCCGTAGCCCAGGCTGAGGCGATTGTCGATGCCGGGGTGCAAAGTTTTATGCACTGGCTGGACCAACGCCACACCGTGCCCTTGATCCAACAACTCAATGCCCAGGCCGACGCTTGGCGCGCACACGAGCTGGCGCGCGCCCGCAAAGCGCTGGCCAAAGGTGAGGATGTGGAGGCCGTGCTGGAAGCCTTGTCCAAAGGGTTGACGCAAAAAATGTTGCACGGCGCCTTTGCCGAACTGCACGGCGCCGACACCGTGGCACGCGAACGCGCTAGCCACGCGATCGAACACTTCTTTTTGCGCAAAGAGCGTTAGCGACGCTGCACCTTCGCGTAGCGCCAGCCGCCGCGCGCTAAGCCGCCCACGGGCCGGCGCATCTGCCCTCCTCGGCCACGCCGGGGTCCGCTCAGTCTCTTTTTTGTATTCCGCCATGAAACCCTTTTTACGCCAACAACTTGCACGCTATACCGACCGCCTGGGCGAGTTGGAATTTTTGCTCTCGCGCGAAGACATCATGAAAGACATGACGCAATTTTTGGCGCTCTCGCGCGAGCACACGGAGGTGGGCGCAGTCGCCAGCCGCTGGGCGCGTTACCAGGAGCGCGAGGCCGATTTGTCAACCGCCACCGAGATGCTTGAAAGCGCAGGCAGCGATGCCGACATGACGGCCATGGCACAGGAGGAGATCGACGGCGCCAGTGCTGAACTGACGCAGCTCGAAGCCGAATTGACGCGTATGCTGCTGCCCAAAGATCCGGACGACGCGCGCAATGCCTTTGTAGAAATCCGCGCCGGCACCGGCGGCGACGAGTCCACGCTATTTGCCGGCGACTTGGCGCGCATGTACACCCGCTACTGCGACAGCCTGGGCTGGAAAACCGAGATCATGAGCGAGTCGGCCAGCGAGCTCGGTGGCTACAAAGAAGTAGTGCTGCGTGTGGAAGGCCATAACGTTTACGGCGCGCTAAAGTTTGAATCCGGCGGCCACCGCGTGCAGCGCGTGCCGGTCACGGAAACCCAAGGTCGTATCCACACCAGCGCCTGTACGGTCGCGGTACTGGCCGAGCCCGACGAGGCCGAGGCCATCAAGATCAACCCCGCCGACCTACGCATTGACACCTTCCGCGCCAGCGGCGCCGGTGGTCAGCACATCAACAAAACCGACTCGGCGGTGCGCATTACCCACCTGCCCACAGGCATCGTGGCCGAATGCCAGGACGGGCGCAGCCAACACAGCAACAAAGCGCAAGCGCTGCGCGTATTGACAGCGCGCATTCAAGAAAAAGACCGCTCCGAGCGCGCCGCTAAAGACGCCGCAGAACGCAAGAGCCTGGTCGGCACTGGGGACCGTAGCGATCGCATCCGCACCTACAACTTTCCACAAGGCCGCCTGACCGATCACCGCATCAACCTAACGCTCTACAAATTGCTTTCCATCATGGAAGGCGACTTGGGCGATGTGGTCGAAGCCCTGCAAGCCTATGAGGCTGCGCAGCAAATGGCGGACTTGGAGTTGGGCAAGGTCTGAGGCGCCACACATGGATTTTGCGCATACCGTCGGTCAAGCTTTGCATGGCGCCATAGCGCACGGTGTCACGCGCTTGGAGGCGCAGCTTTTATTGCTACATGCGCTAGGGCGCACATCACAGGAACGCGCCTGGCTGTTGGCGCACGACGACGAAACACTTTCCATAACCGCGCAACAAGGCTGGCAGGACGTACTTGCGCGTCGCCGTGCGGGTGAGCCCGTGGCTTACATCACTGGCTGGGCCGCGTTTTACGGCTTGGAGTTGCAAGTCGATGCGCGTGTACTGTGCCCGCGCGCTGATACCGAAACCCTAGTGGACTGGGCTTTGGCGCTGCTGCCGCCCGCAGCCCACGTGATAGACCTTGGCACGGGCAGCGGCGCCATTGCTCTGGCCCTGAAACATCAGCGCCTGGATGTACACATGCATGCGCGAGATATCAGCGCGGAAGCCTTGGCGGTGGCACGCGCAAATGCACGGCGCTTGGGCTTGGAAATTGAGTTTTCTGAAGGTACCTGGCTGGAGGGCTTGAGCGAACCATTCGATGCCATCGTCTCCAACCCGCCCTATATCGCCGACGCCGATCCGCACCTTGCAGCATTGCGCCACGAACCCCTGAATGCCCTGACCAGCGGCACCGACGGCCTGAACGACTTGCGCGCCATCGTTGCGCAAGCGCCGGCCTGCCTGAAGCACGGCGGCTGGCTGCTGCTAGAACATGGCTACGACCAGGCTGCGGCAGTGCGCCAGTTATTGCAGGCAAACGGTTTTATCGATGTGCAGTCGCGCCAGGATTTGGCCGGCATTGAGCGTTGCAGCGGCGGGCGTTGGGCTGTTTCGAAAACCTAGGCCCGCGAGTACAGCAAGCAAGTCCTTAAAAAAGCTAGCCCACGTACGGCGGCCCCCGATAAGCCGCAATCTGAAAGTCGCTTAAACCAAAACCGTATCCATTGCAGCTTTTGCGGGCACCTTGGGTACCAGCCCCAAACGGTTGACGCCGCTGACCAAGGCCTTGATGGAGGCGGTCAGGATGTTGTTGTCCAGCCCGACACCAAAACGGTCCGGCGCATCGGTTGAATCGGAGCTCAGCTCCATGAAAGCGCAGGCCTGGGCGTCGCCGCCTTGGGCGCTGCTTTTGGTAGAGCGCTCTTCAAAGCTGCGTACCTGCACATCCACGCCAATGCTCAACAAGGCTTGTACGGCCGCGTCGATGGGGCCGTTTCCATAGCCTTGCAGCGTATGGCGAGCGCCTGCCACTTCCACGGTGAGGCGTATGCCCTGGCCGCTGGGGTCACGCGGGTGATCGGTCAGTTGGTAGCCCACATAGCCCACGGGGACGGTAGGTGCGACATAGGTGCTCGCAAAGAGGTTCCAAATGTCTTGCGCGCTCATCTCACCACCATGGGTGTCGGTGTAAGCCTGCACTTCGCCCGAGAACTCCACCTGCAAGCGGCGCGGCATGACGATGCCGTATTCGGCCTCCATCAAATAGGCAACGCCACCCTTACCGGACTGGCTATTGACGCGGATGATGGAGTCATAAGTGCGGCCCACATCGGCCGGGTCTATGGGCAAATAAGGAACGCTCCACAGACCGTTTTTGTCTAGCGCGGAAAAGCCTTTTTTAATCGCGTCCTGGTGCGAGCCACTAAAGGCGGTGAACACCAAATCGCCCACATAGGGGTGGCGCGGGTGGATGGGCAATTGGTTGCAATGCTCCACGGTGCGGGCCACGGCATTGATGTCGGAAAAGTCCAGTCCGGGGTTCACGCCTTGGGTGTAAAGGTTGAGCGCCAGGGTGACGATGTCCACGTTGCCGGTACGCTCGCCGTTGCCAAACAAGCAGCCTTCTACACGGTCGGCGCCAGCCATCAGGCCCAGCTCGGCGGCGGCTACTGCCGTGCCACGGTCGTTATGTGGGTGCAGGCTGATGATGACGCTGTCGCGCCGGGCCACGTTGCGGTGCATCCACTCGATCTGGTCTGCATAAATATTGGGCGTGGACACTTCCACCGTGGCAGGCAAATTGAGGATGACTTTGTTGTCCGGCGTAGCGCCCCAGACTTCCGTCACCGCGTCGCAAACTTCTTTGGCAAACGCAAGCTCGGTAGAGGTAAATAACTCGGGGCTGTACTGCAACACCCACTGGGTTTGAGGATGCGCCTGCGCCAGTTCTTTAATCAAGTTCACCGACTCCACGGCCAATTGCACCACCTCGGCCTTGCTCATGTTAAACACCACGTCGCGAAACAACGGCGCGGTGGCGTTATAGACGTGCAGGATCACGCGGCGCGCGCCGACCACCGACTCAAAGGTGCGCCGGATCAGGTGCTCGCGCGCCTGGGTCAGCACTTCAATAGTCACATCCTCGGGCACCAGTTTGTCATCGACCAGCTTGCGAACAAAGTCAAAGTCGGTCTGCGAGGCGCTGGGGAAACCAACCTCGATTTCCTTAAAGCCCACCTCGCACGCGGTGCGGAACATGCGCAGCTTGCGCTCTAGGTTCATGGGTTCGAACAAGGACTGATTGCCGTCGCGCAAGTCGGTGCTCATCCAAATAGGCGGCTGGGTAATGGTGCGGCCCGGCCACTGGCGGTCGGGCAGGTCGATAGCGGGAAAAGCGCGGTACTTGGTAGCGGGTTGCGAGAGCATGGTTTCCTTGGGATAACAAAAAGCCGTATGACAGCAAGATCAAGGCTCTATGGTATCCCGACAGGGCACGCAGGGGATTGCGAAGTTGGCTATTTAAATCTAAATATTGGATTTATTAACCCTGAAATAGAATTTTCTAGCGATTTAATACCAATTTTTAGAAAAAGTCACAATTAATGGTGATGCCCATGTGCCCCGTGCACATGGCGGTGGGCGATTTCTTCTTCGGACGCGGCCCGCACTTCCAGCACATGAGCGCTAAAGCGCAGCGCCTGGCCAGCCAGGGGGTGGTTTGCGTCGAGGATGACTTTGTCGCCCTTAATCTTGACAACCGTAAAGGCGCGAGCCTGGCCATTGGCGTCTCGGCCCTCCAGTTGCCCGCCCACTTTGACCCCGGGCGGGAACTGGGTTTTGGGGATGGTTTGCAGCAGCGACTCGTCGCGCTCGCCAAATGCGTCGGCCACCGATAAGTCCAGGGTCACGCGGTAACCGGCCTCCTGGCCCAAAAGAGCTTCTTCCACCTTGGGGAAGAGGTTGCCGTAGCCGCCGTGCAGGTAGGCGATGGGGTCTTTGCTTTGCTCAAGGACTTTGCCTTGCGGGGTGGCGACTTGGTAATGCAGGGTGACGGCGCAGTCTTGGCTGATTTTCATGGGGGTAAAAAGTATTTTGATGGGCTAAAGCGGCCCCCATTATCGGAAAAACCCCGCACCCTGCCCAGGCTGCGGCACATCAGCGCAACCCACGGGGCTTAAAGGTGAAATAATCACGACCATATTACAACTTTTGCCACAAAGGATATTCCCCATGAGCGACACCCAGCAACGCATTGACAGCCTGGTCAAAGGCCACGAAGTGGTCCTGTTTATGAAGGGCAATGCCAATTTCCCGCAGTGCGGTTTTTCGGGCCGGGCCATCCAGATTCTCAAAGCCAGCGGCGTGGATACCAAGGCGCTGACCACCGTCAATGTGCTGGAAGACGAAGAAATCCGTCAAGGCATCAAGGAATACAGCAACTGGCCCACCATCCCGCAGCTCTATATCAAGGGCGAATTCGTCGGCGGCTCGGACATCATGATGGAAATGTACGAATCGGGCGAACTGCTGCAAGTTTTGGGCAATAAAGCGGCTTGATACACCCATCAAGTGCTGGAAATGAAAAGCGGCACTTAGCGGCTGCATGCACCAGAAGGCGCCACCGCTAATTTAACTGCCAGCGCCTATGCGCAAAGGGTCCTGGGAGGCTTTGCTCGCAAGCTTTCTCAAAGCAAAGACCTCATTAGCTTTACCACCGCTCAAAGTTATTAGCTCGAGGCTATTTCCCTACAGTTCCCAAGCGCGCCGCGCTGCCAATACGGCATCGGGATAGGGCCGTTGGCCGCGCGAGCCGTTGTAGCGGCCTAGAGCCAAAAACAAATCGCCGTTTTCTGTGTCCAGGTAGTGGCGCAAGATGACACAGCCAAAGCGCAAATTGGTTTGCATGTGGAACAAGGTGCCGGCGTCGCCGTCACCGATCAGGCGGGTCCAAAAAGGCATGACCTGCATATACCCACGCGCGCCAGCGCTGCTGATGGCAAATTTGCGGAAATTGCTTTCCACCTGTATCAGACCAAGTACCAGCGCCACGTCGAGCCCGGCGCGTTTGCTCTCGTACCAGACGGTGGGCAAAAATTCTTTGTGCTCCAGCGCGTCGGCTTTGCGCCGACGCAAGCGCTCGGCCATGCTGTCCAGCCAGCGCGCGTATTGCTGGCGCACGCTGTCCTGCGCAAATGTGGGAACCGGCGGGGCACTTTGGTGAATGGCCGAACTCAGCGCCGAGCGCACCGAGTCGATTAGCGGCTCTTCCACCTGTCTGCCCGCATACGCCGATGGTGGAAACAGCAGGGGTAAAGCCAAACCCGCAGGCCAGGCGCGAAGGATGTGCGCCAAGGCCTTGCGGCGGCTGAAAAAACTAGGGCGCTGCATGCGCAGGCGGACTATTTAGCCGAGTCCGATTAGACGGTCAGGCGGCTGCGCACCCAGGCGGCCGCTTCGGCTACCGGTACAGAGGTAGCGGCGGCATCGCGCCGGTGCTGGTATTCGACCATGCCCTCTTTCAAGCCTCGGTCGCCCAAAGTAATACGGTGCGGCACACCGATAAGTTCCCAATCCGCAAACATGGCACCCGGGCGTTCGCCCCGGTCATCCAGGATGACGTCCACCCCGGCAGCCAGTAGTTCAGCGTAAAGCGCCTCGGCAGCGGCCTTGATATCGGCGAAGCGGTCCGGGCTGATAGGGCAAATCACGACGGTAAAAGGCGCCAGCGCGTCCGGCCAAATGATGCCGCGCGCATCGTGGTTTTGCTCAATAGCGGCAGCGGGTAGGCGCGTGATGCCGATTCCGTAGCAGCCCATCTCCATAAATTGCGGCTTACCGTTCACGTCCAAAAACGTGGCGTTCATGGCTTTGGAATACTTGGTGCCCAGATAAAAAATATGACCGATTTCGATGCCACGCTCAATCGCCAGAGTGCCGCTGCCATCAGGCGCCAGATCGCCCTCGACCACATTGCGTATGTCTGCCACCACATTAGGCTCGGGTAGGTCGCGGCCCCAGTTCACGCCAGCGATATGGAAATGCGGTTCGTTGGCGCCGCACACCCAGTCGGCCATTAGCGCCACCTCGCGGTCGGCCACGATATGCAGTGGCTTTTTCAGACCCACCGGCCCCAGGTAGCCGGGCTCGCAACCGAAATGCGCGTCGATCTCTGCCAAGCTGGCAAAGCGGAAATCGGCCAAGCCGGGCACTTTGGACACTTTGACTTCGTTCATGCTGCGGTCGCCCCGGATCAGTAAAAGCCAGACCACCGACTTGACCACTTCACCTTTGTCGTCACGCTCGTCGGTGGCTACGACCAAGGACTTCAGGGTGCTTGCCAGAGGCAGCTTCAGGTATTCGGCCACGTCCGCGCAAGTGCTTTTGCCGGGCGTGGCGACCTTGACCATGGTCTGGCCGGATGCCGGCCGCGGACCGGCCGGCGCCAGGGCTTCGGCTTTCTCCATATTGGCGGCGTAGTCGCTGCCGGGCGCATAGACGATGGCGTCTTCGCCGGTTGTGGCGATCACCTGGAACTCTTCACTCAGATCGCCGCCAATGGCGCCGCTATCGGCGGCGACCGCGCGGTAGCGCAGACCGAAGCGGTCAAAAATTTTGCGGTAGGCCTGGGCCATGACTTGGTAGCTGGCTTTGGCCGAATCGATGTCGCGGTCAAAGCTGTAGGCGTCCTTCATGGTGAACTCTCGCCCACGCATCAGACCAAAACGGGGGCGGCGCTCGTCGCGGAACTTGGTCTGTATTTGGTACAGGTTTTTGGGTAGTTGCTTGTAGCTTTTGATTTCCTGGCGGGCGATGTCGGTCACCACCTCTTCGCTGGTCGGCTGCACCACGTAGTCCCGGTCGTGGCGGTCTTTGATGCGCAAAAGCTCCGGTCCCATTTTCTCGAAGCGACCGGTTTCCTGCCAGAGCTCTGCTGGTTGAACTACCGGCATGCTGATCTCCACTGCGCCAGCGCGGTTCATTTCCTCGCGCACGATAGCCTCCACTTTGCGGATGACACGCAAGCCCATGGGCATGTAGGTGTAGATGCCAGCGCCGAGTTTTTTGATCATCCCCGCCCGCATCATCAGCTGGTGGCTGGCCACTTCTGCGTCGGCCGGAGCCTCCTTGAGGGTGGAAATCAGGAATTGGGAAGCTTTCATGCAGGGTCTCGTGAATCGTGGTGGCGCAGGCCTGTTTGCAGCGGGCGAAGTGCCGTGCATAATGGCTCAAGTTTAAAAATTTGGGGTTTGATTATGCTTGACCGGGATGGGTTTCGGCCCAACGTCGGCATCATCCTGCTCAACCAGAAAAATCAGGTTTTTTGGGGCAAACGCATACGGACCCATTCGTGGCAGTTTCCGCAGGGCGGCATTGACAGGGGCGAAACCCCGGAGCAAGCCATGTACCGCGAATTGCACGAGGAAGTGGGGCTCCAGCCGGGGCATGTTGCAATTGTCGCCCGGACCCGTGACTGGTTGCGCTACGAGGTGCCACAGCGCTATATCCGCCGTGATGCGCGTGGACATTACAAAGGCCAGAAGCAAATCTGGTTTCTGCTCCAGCTCACCGGCTTTGACTGGAATCTGAACCTGCGCGCTACCGACCATCCGGAATTCGACGCCTGGCGCTGGAACGACTACTGGGTACCGCTAGATGCCGTCGTCGATTTCAAGCGTGGCGTTTACCACGATGCCCTGACCGAGTTGTCGCGCTACCTACCGCGCCTTGACGGCCGCGCCCGTACTGGGCTCGCAAGAAGTGCTGCGGGACGTCAGGAAGAGGAACCGGGTTTGGCGGAGCCGGGAAATGCGCCGGAGCAGGCGCCTAAAGACCAAGATCAGGACAGCTAAGCGAACGGGGAAACCGGCGGTTTGGCAGGCCTTGCTTAGCGCATCAACACCAGGTTGTCCCGGTGCAACATTTCGGGCTCGGCGGCGTAGCCGAGCAGCGATTCGATTTCGGCGGATGGCTTACCGCACAACAAGCGGGCTTCGGCGCTGGAATAGTTAGCCAGCCCACGCGCAATGTCCTGGCCTTCGGGACCGCGTACGGCTATCACGTCGCCGCGCGAAAAATCGCCCTCCACCCCCACCATGCCCACCGGCAAAAGGCTTTTGCCCTGGCTGCGCACCATGCGCGCCGCCCCGGCATCGACCATCACCGCGCCGCGTAATTGCAAATGGTCGGCCATCCACTGTTTGCGCGCCTGGGTTTTCTGGGTTGGAGCCACTAACACCGTGCCTATGGCCTCCCCCTGTGCCAGACGCACCAGAGCGTCGGGCTCTCGGCCCCACGCAATGATGGTGGAAGCACCCGAGCCTGCAGCGCGCTTGGCAGCCAGGATTTTGGTAATCATGCCGCCCCGGCCCAAACTACTGCCGGTACCACCAGCCATCTCTTCCAAGGCCAAATCGCCCGCCCGCGCTTCGTCGATAAAGCGTGCTTGCGGGTCTTTGCGCGGATCGGCGCTGAACAAGCCTTTTTGGTCGGTCAGTATCACCAGCGCGTCGGCTTCAATCAAATTGGCCACCAGCGCGCCCAAGGTGTCGTTATCGCCGAACTTGATTTCGTCGTTCACCACCGTGTCGTTTTCATTGATAACGGGCACTACGCCCAGCTTGAGCAGCGTGAGCAAGGTGGAGCGGGCATTAAGGTAGCGCTCGCGGTCGGCCAGATCGGCGTGGGTGAGCAGCACCTGGGCGCTGCCCAGCGAGTTTTCGCGCAGCTTGGTTTCGTACATCTGCGCCAGGCCCATCTGGCCCACGGCAGCAGCGGCTTGCAATTCGTTGATCGCTTGCGGACGGGCGCTCCAGCCAAGGCGTTTCATACCCTCGGCAATGGCGCCGCTGGAGACCATCACCACTTCGATTCCTTTGCCGCGGAGGACGGCGAGTTGACGACACCACTGGCCTATAGCGGCCTCATCTAAGCCGCGGCCTTCATTAGTCACCAGGCTGGAGCCAACTTTGACCACGATGCGCTTAGCGTCCTGAACAATGCGGGTTTTGCGGGTACTGGGCATGCGGGTTACCGGTATCGGCCTGGCGGTAGGGGCTTAGGTTTTGGGAAAGTGAAAAATTCAGGGTGCCGGTTCGACATCGGCAGGGGCTGCAGCGATAAAGCGCGGATCTTCCTCAACATAAGGTTGCTCGGACAACTGTTGCGCATGCACGTGTTTGTAAATGGCTTTGACCAAGGGTTCGCAACCTTCGCGGGTCAAGGCTGAAATCTCAAACACCGGACCCTTGAACTTGAAGCGTTTCACAAAATCTTTGACCAGTGCGACGCGGGCGTCCCCGTCGACCATATCCAGTTTATTTAGCACCAGCCAGCGCGGCTTTTTGTAAAGGCCTTCGTCGTATTTTTTTAGCTCGTTGACAATCGCCTTGGCCTGGGCAACGGTATCCACGCCTTCGTCAAAAGGAGCGACATCGACGATATGCAACAGTAATCGTGTACGCTGCAAATGGCGCAAAAACAAATGCCCAAGGCCCGCGCCTTCGGAGGCACCTTCGATCAGGCCGGGCAGATCGGCCACGACAAAGCTTTGCTCCGGACCCACACGCACCACGCCCAGGTTGGGGTGCAGCGTCGTAAACGGGTAATCCGCGATACGCGGGCGCGCATTGGAAATGGCCGTGATGAAGGTCGACTTACCCGCATTGGGCATACCGAGCAAGCCGACGTCAGCCAGCACTTTGAGCTCGAGTTTGAGGTTACGCTTTTCGCCGGGCCAGCCGGGCGTTTTCTGGCGCGGCGCGCGGTTAATGGCGCTTTTGAAACGTAAATTACCAAAGCCGCCATCACCCCCCTTGGCGATGGTGATCACTTCGCCGGGTACTAGCAGCTCAAACAAGACTTCGCCGGTTTCGGCGTCGGTAATGATGGTGCCGACCGGCATCTTGAGGGTGATGTCGTCACCGGCAGCGCCGAACATATCGGAGCCCATGCCGTGCTGGCCGCGCTTGGCATCGTGGCGGCGGGAAAAGCGAAAGTCCACAAGGGTATTGAGATTGGAGTCAGCCACGGCAAACACATGGCCGCCGCGTCCGCCGTCACCACCGTTGGGACCGCCGAATTCTTTATATTTTTCGTGCCGGAAGGAAACGCAGCCGGCCCCGCCGTCGCCTGCGGCGATGTCGATATAGGCTTCGTCAACGAACTTCATGGCATACCTGCTGGTAAAAATGAAAAACCCCGCGCATTTCGGCGCAGGGTTTTGAGGGGAGCACGCTGCAGATCAAGCCGCAGCTGTGATGCTCACCGTGTGCTTGTTCAATGGGCCTTTGACCGCAAATTGGACATGGCCTTCGACCAAGGCGAATAGCGTATGGTCTTTGCCGATGCCGACATTGGTGCCGGGGTGGAACTTGGTGCCACGCTGACGCACAATGATCGCGCCTGCGCTGATCAGTTGACCGCCAAATGATTTAACACCGAGCATTTTGGGCTTGGAATCGCGCCCGTTTCGCGTAGAGCCGCCGCCTTTTTTCTGTGCCATGACCTGCGTCCTTTAAGCGACAATCGCGCCGATTTGCAGCTCGGTGAACTGCTGACGATGCCCTTGACGTTTTTGGTAATGCTTACGACGACGCATTTTGAAAATGCGCACCTTGTCGTGCTTGCCGTGTGACAAAACTGTCACCGTTACGGATGCGCCGGACACCAAGGGTGTGCCAACTTTCAGCTCTGCGCCGTTACCGACCGCCAAAACCTCGTTGAACACAATCTCTTGGCCTACGTCCGCAGCAATCTGTTCTACTTTAATTTTTTCGCCGGCTGCAACTCGATATTGCTTGCCGCCGGTTTTTATGACCGCGTACATGTTGACCTCTTCGATTCAAGTCTGTGAACGGATTTCCACAGAGCCAAACATTATAGCAGTGGCCGTCCTCTAGCCTTAAGCACCCCAGGCCGAGGCGGCCGCAACAGGCCCTGCTGCCTATAATTTGCTGCTCCGAGCCCCAAGATGACCGAAACATCCCCCCCCGCCAGCCCGTCCCAGGCCCTTGCCCTTATAGCGGCGGATATGAATGGGGTGGATGCGCTGATCGCGCAGCGCCTGACCACCAGCGTGGCCTTGGTGGGCGATGTTTCCCAATACATCATCGCGGCAGGCGGCAAACGTCTGCGCCCGCAACTGCTATTGCTGTGCTGCGGCGCGCTGGGCTACACCGGCGCACATCGCCTGACCATGGCTGCCGTGGTCGAATTTATCCATACCGCCACCTTGCTGCACGACGACGTGGTGGATGAGTCCA
>Ga0214919_10001214_pt1 | contig 42902 bp, 59 predicted proteins | sample LL1503_MetaG_FD_177994 | JGI IMG/M metagenome (GOLD analysis project Ga0214919, IMG submission 177994) | Freshwater microbial communities from Lake Lanier, Atlanta, Georgia, United States - LL-1503 | ecosystem: Environmental > Aquatic > Freshwater > Lake | place: USA: Georgia | collected... | reverse complement strand
CCAAAGTTGGCAATGTGCAACATTTCGATATCTCGAGTATATTTGGGATTCTTCAACGCGGTGTTAACTACAGAATTGAATTGTGCAATGACTTCACGTGGTGTGCCAGCCGGTGCATATAGGCCATACCAAATTGGCACGTCGACTGCAGGAACACGATCAGCAATGCTTACAAGTCGTGCATCAGGCGCATCTTTCTTGATAATAGCAACACCACGTCGATCCAGTGCGGCAACAATTTTAACCTTGCCGGCTTGGAAATGTGGACCCATTGCAGTATAAGTATCAAACACAAACGGGACATGTCCGCCTAAGATGTCGGCCACTTGCGGTGCTGAACCTTTGTAGAAAACAATGTTGGGTCGTGGTAGGCCTTCGCGTTTGGCCCATTCATAGAAGATGTTACCAGTGTAGGTGTTCCAGAATCCCAAGTTGAATTTCTCTGGATTTTTCTTCACATAGTCTTTGAACTCTTCATATGTGCTTACCGGAACATTGTTGGCCACGGCCAATACCGCTGTGCCGGCACCCAGTGGAATGATCGGGTCAAAACTGTTTTCGGTATATTCAATACCGGGCGCCCGTTGTTTGAAAGCAATGTTGGCATCAATAAATCCATTACCACCAACATACACAGTGTGACCATCTGGACGGGCGGCAGCAACATAGTTACTGCCAATCACTGTATCAGCACCGGGCTTGTTTACTACAACACTTTTCCAACCTTGTGCCTGAAAGATTTCATCTAGCACACGGGCCCATTTGTCTGTAGCACCTCCAGGCGGATATGGCACTACAATTTCAACAGTTTTGTTTGTGGGGTTGAAGCCTTGTGCTGATGCAATAGAGGATAGAGCAACTAGCATGCCAATGATGGCAATTCGTAATACATGAAACATTTGTTTTTCTCCTAAATTTAAAAGTTTCTTTAAGAGCTTGCAGAAGAACTCTGCTACGGCTCGGCGTTCTGCATTAATAATACAGTAAAGACATTGAGATGTCAAGCGTCGATTTGAATGCCGACGTCGGAACTGCCCGGCGTTGCAGGAATATTTATACTAGTAATTTAACTCGTCAAAGATTTCATCTGATGTTTTGCCATCAAATCTATTTTCCTTAAGCCACTCGTAATAGTTTGGCCACTCGGATTCTCGAATGTATTTGTTTCTTGCTTGATTATACTGGCAAAACGCCGTGAACATTTCCAGGTCACGATCGGTTGGTTTCTGCAAATTAAATTTAGAAACATCAACATTGCAACTAACAGCTAATCTGACGTATGCTTGTTGCCAGTTGTTGACTAGTTGAGAATTGATGTTTTTGGTTTTCATTTCAACAATGTCTTGCAGTTGTTCTAGGAAATGTTCATCACGAGCCCGTTGTCTTTGCAGGTCCCAAAAATTGCCACTCTTGGTAGAAAATCCCAGCATAAGAGTCATTCGCAATGCAACTTCATCAAGATAGGGTTTTTGTAATGCGTTATATTGAGTTTCGACGTCATGAATTGATAAATTGGGCTGATTCAAGAGCTTGATAAGATTTTCTAAGCCTCGACTGTGCGTATGAATTAAGTTGCCATCAAATGGATGAATTAGTCCAGATGCTAGGCCAAATGCAATAGTGTTGCCATGGCATGGTCGTTCATAGTAGCCGGACTTCCAAGATATTACCAAAGGATTGTTGACTTTGTAGTCGCCGGCCCGAGATTGTAGATACTCATGTATCTTGTCTTTTTCTGCCATGCTACTCATGTAGCAGTAGCCGTTGCCGGTTCTGTGATAAAGATTTATTTTAAATCCCCAGCCGTGTTCCAGGCCGGAGAATGTAGTAGCACCAACCATTTCTGTATGCGGGTCAGTATACTTGCGTGGATAGACCATGGCAGTGTCGGGCGCATACCGTGAATGATCAATCCAGGACTGATTATCCAGTTGAGACATGATCACCCGCCGAAATCCTGTTAGATCTAGATACATATCACCGACAATTTTTTTGTGACTGTCGGACACTACCCCAACAATATGTCCATTATGATCTTGCTCAACATCCTGGATTACTGCATCAATTTCTTTAACTTGATCTGCAAAATTAGCAATGCAGATATCGCGCATTAGAATAGCAGTTTTGTCAGCATCAAAGTGATAGGAAAATCCATCATTGGGCCTAAGTATATAATTGTTGTTGGCATCGTATGGTGCTACAGGACGACTCGAAAAATATTGAGCATCGATAATATCATCAACAAACTGATTCATGGTCCGAGGATTTTGTTGATGCGCCCATAGCCAAGTTTCAATGACGCCGGCATCACCGGGTCTAGCTGACCATGTTTCGTAATAGTCAGGATAATCAAACGCAGAATAAAATTTTGCAAGACTGCCAATTTTTAAATTGTGTATTTTGCCGTGATAGGTAACGTTGTTGTCACCGTTGAACTCGTCCAGTTTGACACCATACTTGTAAATAGCACCAGTGGTCCTCATAAACGCTCGATCGTCTTTGAAGCCTAACAGCTTTTTAAGGTTGTATGGACCATCAAATGCCATGGCCTCACCAACTTGCAGTTTAGGAATCTTACTACTACCTACAATAGTAATGCGAATGCCAGGTACATTTTGCAACAATGACAAGGCGGTATACCAACCACTGAAACCAGCTCCAGCAATAACTATTTTTTTAATCATGAAAAAATCCTTCCAGTAATAGAAAATCTAATTTGACCAGGTTCTGTGTTGACAACTTGGTGGGCAGTATCAGCTTTAAAAATATGCCAGCGGTTGGGTTCAATACAATATGACGCCAACTTGGTGGTATAGTCATCATCAAAGAATTCAGTCAACACACGATCACCACCCGAGTCAAGCACATAAGTTAATTTGATTTTTGTATGGAAATCTTTGTGTAAGCGTAAATCACCCACAGCTGCTTGAAAACCAAAATACATGTCAGCACAGATATTTTGTTGACACCATTGATTTATTTCTTCATTGAAGCTGTCACTCCACCAATAGGTATCAGGATTGGCTACATTACCCGGTTGCTTACGATATTGATCAAAGTCACGATTGATACGCTTTAACATCTCTTCGGGTATCTGCGGAAGGTTAACGTATTGTATATACCTAGGAGTATACATTATCTGCCTCGGCCAGTATTTCTTGTAGCGGGCTTCTTACCAGTTGGCGGTGCGGTTTTAACTTTTGTTAATTTAATCTCTGCAGTGCCAACAGCATCGTTTTCCAAATGACGAACGCCTTTTTTCTTGTCTAATGCGGCCCGAATTGTATCGCTTAGTTTACTCATTTGCTTTCCTTATGATTGGCTCCACAGCCTGGGCTCGAACCAGGGACCAAAAGATTAACAGTCTTCTACTCTACCAACTGAGCTACTGCGGAATAATACTGGTGCCCCTTGTCCGACTCGAACAGACCACCTACTGATTACAAATCAGTTGCTCTACCGGATGAGCTAAAGGGGCGCACTACTACTTATTTGTTGCCGCCAAAGTCCATAAATATCATGTGCTTTAAAGGCGGCTACCTAATGAAAATTCAACAAGACGACACAGGACTCTACATTGAAAATGATGAGGTAATCTGTCGTCCAACTGATCCTAGTCGATTCGAACTAAACGAAACTGTAGATCTCAAATTAGACAAAAATACTGCGTTGCTAATCATTAACGACTACAAAGAAACATGGACAGCAATTTACAAACCAAAACCTGTTGCTCTACCACAGGCAGAGTCTTTTACATTTGAACATCCATATTATTACATTGAGCACCCGGGCTGGTACATCTTGGCAACGACGTTGCTTGGTATGTATGCATTCAATTTAGGATTTTTAATAAGTTCATTTTGGTAGGACCTGAGGGATTCGAACCCGCGACCCTGGAGGTAGAAGCTCCATGCTCTATCCAACTGAGCTAAGGTCCTGCATGTCTGGCGGAGAGTGTGGGATTCGAACCCACGATAGTGTTGCCACTATGACGGTTTAGTAGACCGTTGGTTTCAGCCGCTCACCCAACTCTCCGTAATTTTACTGTCACATACATTTTGATAAATAAATTTATAAAACATAAACGGCGTATATAATGTTACACACAATTACAACCATATCAGACGATCTTGCTAGCCTTATCAAGGACGATCCTGTGCGCCCAGAAATACCCCTGTCGGACCGTGTAAATTCAAACAGTCGAATTTACATGTTAAAGGATGGTGATCAAACATTGGCAGTTACCTGTGTTAAATTCTTAGAAACAATTCCTTCAGCAGTTGATGATTTGGTTGTGATAATCGGCGGTGCAACAACAGCAGTATTTTACACTATCTGGAGTTACACAGCCGGTGCCGGTCGAGACCTTATTGTGGCAGCTCAACGGTCAATTGAATCCGAATTTCCAGAGATTCAAACTTATGTGACCTTGAGTCCCAAAACCGAAATGGCTCGTCGCTTCCACTTAAAAAACGGCGCTCGTGAATTGAGAGAAAACGTCGACACCATCAACTACATTTACAAGTAAAATTTATTTTACCTTGGACATGTATCGAATCATATCGATTTTTCCTTCTTGCATTTCCAACAAGGCATCAACAGCAGTAACATACGCACCGGTTTCTCTAGCTCGGCGTTTGAGTTCACGTAGACGTTGTGATACAGCAATAACCATATCATAACGAGAATCAGCCAAGCCTACACATTTTTCAAGGTCAATCTGGGTGCCGCGACTGAGAGTAACTGGTTTCATATCTTTTCCTGTTGTAAAAGTATATTATACACTAAAAACTAGCACAAGTCAAGCCCCTATAAATATTCAATGACACCTAAACACTCTAATTCATCCTTGGCCAATCAAGAAATACCGTGGCACGGAACCGATTTGGAAGAGTTGTACCAAAAAAACCTGAGTCGAAATCGATCACAACTGGAACAATACAATTGGATTGATCGACCAATCACATACAAATTTAACAGCTATGGATTTCGAGCAGACGAATTTGATTCCACTGATCCTGGTGTAATGTTTGTTGGGTGTAGTCACACACTTGGCATGGGATTACCGATTGAATCTACCTGGGCCTATCAAGTCAGCACTGCATTAAAACTTAAAAATTACAATCTTGGAGTTGGAGGTGCATCCAACGATACTGCATTTCGATTGGCATACCATTGGATTGATCAATTGAAACCAGATGTAGTGATCTTTTTATCTACAGAAAGAACACGACTTGAATTGCATATCGATGATGACCAACTGTATGATCTCAGCGTTTGGCCATTGGGTTTTCCAATAGTGGACACTTTTATGCAGAGTTGGTACAGTAACGACACCAACAGCAATATGAATTATTTAAAAAATACCCTGGCCATCAAACAACTATGTAGCGACCGTAATATTAAATACGTTCAACAAGAAGCATTAAACATTACAATGATAGACCGTGCTAGAGATTTACAGCATTATGGTGAAAAAACACAACGTGATATTGCATCTATGTTTCTTTCTAAGTTGTAGAATTATTAATTAATGCAAAAAATTCAGGAAATGTGTTAGAAAAATCTTCGTTACGAATCTGATCTAGTGCCTGAGTAACTTGTAAAAAATTTCTCCATTCAGATAGATCGGCTGGTTGTTTAATAACATTGATTAAATCAGAAAATTCTGGGTCTAGGCTAAGTTTATTAATGACTGCGATTTTGATTGAATCAGGCATGTTCTTAATAAACAAATAAGGTGGATCCACTAACAAATTCCAATATGGGCTCAATGGAAGAATATCCATGACTGCTTTTTTCAATTCTGGTAGATAAAAAATATTTAATATTTCCACAGTGCTAATTGAATCAATGAAATATGTTACATTATGCTGGGTAAAATATTCAATCCAGGCTTTTATATTAACTTTGATTGTTTCATACTCTAGCCCGTGTCGTATATAGTTGAAGTGATCTCCAACTCCATCGATGGACACTCCGATTTCTACTTCTTTAAACTCTTTGATGCAAGGTATTTTTTCCACAATGTTGACACTGCCATTGGTGTTGATATACAAAATAATATGGCCAGCATGACCCTGCTCTACAATCCGTTCTAATAATCGATGAACCTTTTTATTATACATTGGTTCACCGCCGTATAATTCCAAGCGTTTTAGTCCTCCGGCAAAACTTAATATCTCTTCTATTTGATCATCGGTCCAATTTTTTTCAGTCTGGTCAACTACATAGTATTGTTTTCCAGTTATTTTTTTAAGTTTAATAGAATCATCAATCCAACGACTACTGTCACTAGGGTGACACACTCTACATTTTGCATTACATACGTTACCGTTTTTAATAGTCAGCACTTCGGGACCTTTGCGATAACTTAGATCATTTATTTTATTAATAATACTAGTATTAGTAGTCAACGGATCAATGAATGAATGATCGCTAGTCTGGTTAACAGGATCAAACAATCTTAACCTTAAACTTTTTTTACCGTTTGTTTCTTCATGCCAACACCGATTACATATTGGTGATTGTTTATCGTCTATAAAGTCTTGTCGTAAAGATTCAAGATCAGGACCTTGCCATCTAGATAGGATAGAATTGGTATTTTTGGCCCAAGTGGTGCCTCCTAAATACGGGCAAGGGCTAAAAGACCCAGTTGGGTGCGTAGTTAACTGTAGAAACGGAGCAATACAAAAGTTTTTTGGTAGTGAATTCATCTAGCTATTTACTATAATATGATACCTCAAGAAGTATTCATGTAAATAAAATGCCATGAAAATTTTTCTAGACGATTTTTGTTTCAACTGCATTAATATAGTTATACCATACGGAACAGCCGTACCGCCAGCAGACGCATATAAAAAATATCAACATATTGATCAACTGCCCGATGATTGCGATTTAATCTCAGTTTCATTTTGTGATTGTAACTATTCAGCACATGCCCAAGTGATTCAACAATTGTTGGCCAAAAGTCGTCGACTCATAGTGGTAATCATTGAACCCACTGGTGATTTCTATCAGTTTGTTCAGGCACACAGTGACCCTAGAATTGTTATCTTTTCGCCTGTGATTGCAAATTTTTCTGCGGCCAATCTACACACATTGGTAACTTGGTTTGACCATCCTGACAACTATTACGCTGTTGAAGATTGGGCAAAAAAATTACAATCGCAACTGCGTTACGATTGGGATCGACCAAAAAGATTTGACTGCTTATTAGGTGCAAATAAACCGCACAGAGATCAAGTTGATCGACTGTATCAATCTAGTGTGTATAAGGATCAGTTCATATACAGCTACTTTAAAGATCGAGTCAATCAAGGCATTTGGTCTCGCAATGTTGATCGAGCCAAAACAACTACACATCGAGTCCGTGCAGACCCACTTGACGGAAGATTTGTTGCAATTGCTCACTTGTTGCCAGTTGATATTTACAACGAAAGTTTTTATAGCATAGTGGCTGAAACTGTGTCTACCAATCAATATAGTCACTTTACTGAAAAAACTGGCAAAACTTTTGTAGCCGGTAGACCTTTTGTGGTATTCACTGGACAACATTATTTGCGTAATCTTCGCACTCTAGGTTTTCAAACTTTTGGTGCCGTAATCGACGAAAGTTATGATGCTGTTGAAGATGATACTGAGCGGTTCTCCCAAGCCTGGCGACAGGTTGAACTGCTGTGTCAATTTGATCCTGTGTCGGTAATGCAAGAGTTACAGTCGGTTATAGCACATAATCAACAACATTTTTTATCAACCAGCTGGATGGATCCTGTCGTCCAAGTCATACAGTCAGTAGCGTTACGTTAAATAAAAAATACCTTGATCGACATCACTGATATATTCGGTGCAGGGTTTTAAAGAACTTGAAAATCTATTGACTGCTTCTAAAATTTGCGGGCTTGCATAATCATCTACAACTATAAGAGTTCCGGATTTGCAATAGGCCACACACATTGCTAGATCCAATAGGCAATCTTCAAATTGATGGCCACCATCTATTATCACTACTTCTGAATGTTCAATTTCACTACGGTCAATTTTCTTTGAATCTTTCACAATCAAGGTGAGTCTGTTGGGGAAATGACTTTGTATTATGCCAGCACACGGCACAGTGTATAAATGACGTCCAATATCAATGCTGGTCAATTTCAAGTTGGAATTAGCAGTCAGCATCAATGCCGCACTGTGTCCTGCGTTGAAACCAATTTCTGTTATGCTATTATATCGGCTGGCTATTGCCACTATGTTCTTTCTTTTGATTTCAAACTCGTCCCAAAGTCCATGGTGATGAGGAACATAGGTATGTAGGTAACACAGACTGCCTTCTTGATCTGGTCCGGCAATTTCATTCAATTGTTTAAGTAACTTTTTATCGATCATTGATTTTAAACTAGACTCTCGGCATATTTTTTTATCAATGCCAGCACTGGCTTGGGTCCTTTTGAACTGTGAAAATGCAACAGTTTATATTGTTTAAAATATTCAGGATTAAAGTCATAAGAGTGAAAATAAACATTTATCGGCACTTGCGGCATGATAAAATCAGTCTGACTGCACAGCATTTTGGAATAAATCAACTGTTCTCGATCCCATTCACAATTGTCATTCCAATCTTGGTATAAAGCCAACCCAGTGTCCCAAACTGCTGGATCCATAGTATGTGGAAAATAACGCAGGCCACAATTGTAAAACTGATCTCTTATCTGTGCAAACATAGTGAAATTTTGATATTGATCAAACAGGTCAATTGATTCTAGTGCCAAAATATCCAAGTCAACAAAAAGTATGTTGCATTTCTGTTCAGACCATAGTTGGTAGGTTTTCATAAAAACGTCTCGGAACATCTGCTGGGCATTGTCTACCTCACCTTCGAACAGGATCAACTCCCAATCACCATCGATGTATTTTTCCAAGCTGGCCAAAGTCAACTGGTGCATTTTTTCGTAGGTACGATAATCTGTAGACGATATTGACAGTTTGCCGTCGGGATGAGGTGATGCTCCTGCATTGACTCGGTATAGACTTCGTACTAGGTAATTTTTAACATCCATTTAATGGGCCTTATAACAACCTATTTATTACTGGAGCAACGGGTCAGATTTGAACTGACGGTTTTACGGATTTGCAATCCGTTGCATTGGGCCTCTCTGCCACCGTTGCATAATTCTCGTTAAGATTTTAAATTAATTTTTCTTTTGATCCACATGCCAAATAAAGTGCCACAGTAGGCACCTAGTAAAGCTGGTATCAAGGCCCAGTGATCCTGAGTATAATTGATCACTGCTACACTGGCAGTAAAGGTCACTGCCATGCTCCACCAGGCTGCCATTAACGGACGATTGTCTTGAATTGACTTGACAAAATACACATAGATCAAATCAGTAGCAAATACTGCAAAAAAAGTAATGACATATTCTAACATAAATTACCTTAGTATGGAGCGGAATATCAGAATCGAACTGATGACTTGAACTTGGAAGGATCTCGTTTTACCATTAAACTAATTCCGCATACTAACAACAAACTGGTGCGACTGGCCGGACTCGAACCAGCATGTCTTGCGACGGCAGATTTTAAGTCTGCTGAGTATACCATTTCTCCACAATCGCAACTAACTGGTACTCGGTACCGGATTCGAACCGGTGTGAATGCCGTGAAAGGGCACTATCCTGGGCCACTAGATGAACCGAGCATGTTTCTGGTGGAGACGACTGGAGTTGAACCAGTAGTGCCATAAGGCGGCGGATTTACAGTCCACTGGGGTTACCAATTTTCCTACATCTCCAAAACATATAAGAACACACTCACGTTTCTAATGTCTCTGTTGGCTATGTGCCAACCGAATGTGTTCATATATGCTCTGCGTCCCTCGGCGGTAATTATAGCGCATCAAGTATTATTCTTGGCGAAACCAAGATACCATCACACACGCCCTCCACCCGCTTCCCGACAGGGACCGCTATCGTGTTGCTAACGCCGGTTAGGTTGGACCGCACATACATCCATGTTCTATCATGGCTTCTGTGTGAAACTTTTCGTTTCAGAACCACCCGTAGTTGTCACACTACTTCTCATCGTCTGGGTCAGACTATCCAGTGACGCTGGAACGTTAGGTGGGCTGGCCCCATAACGGGATACCACTTAGCCTGAACTGTCTTATGCATTTATGTTCAGGCACCCTAACTTGGCGGCTTCAAGGAGAATCGAACTCCTATTAGTGGCGTGACAAGCCACCGTACTGACCATTATACTATGAAGCCAAAACTCTTGGTCGGAGTACGAGGGATCGAACCTCGGACCTCCTGGTCCCAAACCAGGCGCACTACCAGGCTGTGCTATACTCCGACTTTTTTCTTATCCAACTTGGGTTCTTCATAAACCACTTCTTTTTCTTCTTTTTGCACGTAGGCTGGAAAAAAGGTCCAACCAAAACTTTTCCAATACCGGTGAATAATATTATTAATAACAACTGCCGCTATTACAATAATGATAAATCCCAGTGCTGTCAAAATACTACCTGCTAAAAATACTGCCGCTTGATCAATGTCCATGCTTACCTTTCGATTGGTTGCGGATGATGGAATCGAACCACCAACTGGAGCTTATGAGACTCCCGAGATACCGTTTCTCTAATCCGCGATTGAAATTGTATTTTACACTAACTCCTATATCTTGTCAAACTATTTTTGGCATACCCCCAGAGACTCGAACTCCGACAAACGGTTTTGGAGACCGCTATGCTGCCATTACATCAGGGATACAAAAATTACATAGTAGGACCGTTGCCATTCTTAAAACCCACTTCACCACCTTCTGCTTCAATGCGTTTGATAACGTCTTCAAACAAGATGGGTGCAAAATCAGTTTGCTCTACACAGACGCAATGATAACGAACATCGTTCTCATCACTATATAAAACTTCACCAGTTCTAGCATCAACACCACGTGCCTTTTTAACACGATTGGCATGCAGGTGTCCGTGTATGTTTACACCAAAGCGACCGAGACTTTCTGAGTGAACAGGAATATGACTCAAGATCATACCATTCATCACATGGTATGCACGAAGTTCACGAAAATGTTCACGATAGTCCGTATCCTTGAAGATATCATGATTACCACGGATCAACACCTTATCACCGTTCAATCTATGCATAATACCCAAGGCCTTACGATTGATCACAACATCACCTAAATGATACACTTTGTCATTGGGCTTTACCCGTTCGTTCCAGGCCTTGACCATGGCTTCGTCCATTTCCTCTGGACTATCCCACGGCCTTAACTTTGTAACACCGTCATTACGGGTGAAGCGACAGACGCCGGTATGTCCGAAATGCGTGTCGCTTACTAAAAATACACTAGGCATCATGCCCTCCTTTCTTCTAACTATTACATCTATTATAGCAAAATGGCTATTCTGGGTCAACCGAATCGTTTGTAATACTTTTGTATTACAGTCAAGCAGTTAACCAATATTCGTTTTTTTCAAGCACCAAACTTTCTGCTCCGTCGTGTTCATCAATACGGAAACGATCTCCAGTTGATACCCAATTGACCTCTAAGTCTTCTAATCCTCCGCAATAAACATCTGGATGCTTTAATTCCATGTAGGTAAGAACTTTATCAAACGCTTGTTGTTCAACCCATTCCACAATACTGGGATCGTACAGCAATTCCTCATTGCGGTGCCAGCTGTACCAACCGGCACCATAACCGGGTGATACCAACACAGCCACCTTACCATCACGAATTAATTTTTTCATTGTTCTTTACTTTTTTTACTGCTTCCATTTGAGCTATCATTGCGTCAACTTGCACCCGGGCACGTTCGAGCTTGCGTTCAATTAAGGCCACACGCTCTTCGGGTGCTAAAAAAATTTTATCTTGTATTTTGTTTTCCATGTTCTTCTCTCCAATAAAAAACCCCGGACTGTTTAGTTTCGGGGTTGTTGAATAAAGTTAAAACTTACTGCTATTCAAAACCCACTCTACAATCCTCACAGCCATAGACCCATAAACCGGCTTGTCCGATTATTGGGTTGTTTGCTAAAGAGAGATGTAAATTATCGATCATCATAGTAAGTATTATACATGGTTATTTATGATCTGTCAACTAGCATATTGCCAATTACGTATCTTCTCAGCATAGATTTCTGCCAGGTATTCCTGGCCAATGGGACTACCATGGTAACCTGGGTCTGTACCTTCAAACGGCCACTTGTATATGGCATATTCGGGTGTTTCCTGCCAATCCATAGTCAAATATCGATCGTCTACTACCCAGGGTATAGCCTGACGTATATTTCCAGTATTCCAAAGATCACCAGCAATGACCAAAAACGGTATACCAGAATAGAACAACTGCATGAGGCCATCACGCATGATCCATTCATCTTGCTGACGCTTCCAATTGGCGTCATACATATGGTTAATGTATTGTTTAATTGCTGACTGCGTATCTTTATCTATCTTGCCTATCCGATATGGATTGTCACGATTCTCAGCTAATGTAACTATATTTTCACAAATCATACGATAGGGATTTGTGCCATAGTTGATATTGTCAATACCAGCTGCTCTATCATAACCTGTGGCAACTTCTTTTCGTATATGGTCTGGTAAATTTGGATCTTGAATCCAGTCGTATGGTTCCGTATTGGCCGGTATCTCTATGCGATCACAAAAGGTTGGCGCCACAATCGCAAAATCAGGACGCTGGCGCAACACTTCATCTATTTGTATACGGATACCACCGTTGCTACATCCTGGCCGTGCCAAAATTTCTACGTCCCATCCGAGACGCCGTGCTGTTTGATGACCATATCCTGTTCCAGGAAGGTTGATGCTGTCAGCACTTAAACTACAACCGCATACTATTAATTTTGCCATTTTGCTAATCTCGTTGATCATTAAAAAAGGCACCTGAGTGCCTTTTTACTTAGTAAAAAAGTTTCTGATTAGAAACTGCGTGTGTAGTTCACTGCCCATACTTTCTGATCAAAGTCGCCTTTGACACGGTCATAACGAACGCCAACTGTGTCAACTTTGCTCAACGCATAGCTCACACCATAACGCATTGTGTTAGTTTGATCACCGTTCGCGCTGGAATCAACTGCTGAACGCCAGCGATAACCAACTTTAGCTGTTACGCCAGCAAGACCTGGAACTGCTACAGCAATACCTGGCTCTACGGAATAGTAGGCAAAATCAGCAGTATTGGTATACTTTTGACCCAATCCGATACGAGTATAACCATTTACAATACCATAAATTGGTGCTGTGCCAGTTACACCTGCTTCCAAGCGTGTGCTCAGTGCATTTGTGTTTTCTGTTTGTACTTGACCAATACCAATATCACCAGCAAAGTTACTGTTAATATCTTTCTTAACAGTTAATCCATACAAGTGTTGTCCGTTTGAACCCGGGTTGTTGATCTGTTGACTTTCAACTGTAAAGCTGTCGGCTGCAAATGCAGTACCGGAAATGGCCACGGCCAAGATTGCTAAAATTTTCTTCATTTGATTTCCTTATAAGAATGTGGACGTTTGTCCAACATATTATTTAGTAGTTTTACTAATAGACAGTAATTTTTATGTATTTAAAAAGAAACCCGCCGAAGCGGGTTTTTGGTTGTTTCTGTTACGAGGTATTTCCTACCCTATCGCGGTGATTAAACTGCGAAAGATTCGGCTTTTACTGTGCGAGCAGAGAACTTGACGTTCTTACCAGAAACAGTTACTTCGCCTGTAGATGCTTTTGCATTTACTTGATTTGCTTGATTTACGGTCATCGCCTACCGTGTTGCCGTCGCCATTATCTACCCCTGTCGAAACTATGCAGGCCCATCATAAAAACACAATACCAAAGTAAATTTACACGGAATACCAAAGTAAATTTATTATGCTTTTATGGTGGACCTGGGGGGATTCGCACCCCCGTCCAGAAGTCCTTTACTTTGAAGGGATTACAACAATATTAATACACTAACACAGGTATCGGAGGACTAAATCCTTCTAATAGAGCCTGATAACCAGTGGCACTTTCACTAGTACCCCAGATTCTGACATTTTGCTCTCTGTCAGGAGCCTTATTAATGACCCATCGATATACTATATCATTTGTGGTGCCTGCTGCTAGCTGTGCATCTATATAGACCCCTAACTGTTGCGTTTCAGCCTCAGTAAAATCACGCATTTCGGTTATCATCGAAAAATAAGCCATTTAACAACTCCTTTTATATGCTATTACTTATCTAATAGCGTTAATATTTACTTATGCAGGCACAATGTTTGACGCCTGCTTGCCTTTTGGGCCTTGAACCAATTCAAATTGTACCATTTGATTTTCTTTTAATGTTTTAAATCCATTAATATTAATTGCTGAAAAATGTGCAAATACATCTTCGCCGCCATCGTCTGGAGTAATGAATCCAAAACCTTTTGCATCATTAAACCATTTTACTTTACCTACTGCCATAATATACTACTTCCTTTTAAATTAAACATGAGTGCTAATTGTAACCTTTTACAACCTTGCTGTCAACCTCGAGATTGCCTCTTACGGTTATACTATTTAGTGTGTTTGGTGGGCCCACCTGGATTTGAACCAGGGACCAATGGATTATGAGTCCACTGCTCTAACCAACTGAGCTATAGGCCCTAACTTGTAGTATAACATCAAGGCCGGTAGTTGTCAAGGAATTGTTCAATATTTCCGTATAGATTTACCATAATCGCTTCCTTGCCACTAAAAAATACAATCTTTTTGGGTATGCCTTTGACTGCGTGAATATAGTAGGGCATCTGCATTTTACGATCTAATTTCAGTATAAGATGTTTGTCAAAAACATGCGGATTGTCGATATTGTATGAGTAGTGCTCTAGGTCTAGCATGTCTGCCAGAGCTGAATAACCCACACTGGTCAATCGCATGCCACCGTTTCGCCGTATGTTAAACCACCAAGCACTCATGGCAAATTTTAGACCAACACGATCTTCCTCTGCCAGGAGTGCAATTAATTCTTCTGTGAGTTTTGTTTTATCACGCACATCAAGGATAAACCTGATTGCCGGCGGTTAATAATACCACAGTAAACTTTTCAGTTTTAAATTGTGTGTTTAATTTTTTTGCCAGGTTCTTGGCATGGCCCGGATTTGAGAAACTAACCTTTTTGTATTTGGGTCCTGGATATTGGACCAACAGGTTTGATGTTTTGAGATTGATAGGTTTGGCGTCGTAGAACACTGCCCATACACCTTCTGAAGCCAAAACCTGTTCACTCTTATAGGTAGCTTTGTTTGTGTGTTCGATTAATACGTTGGGTTTTGGACGACTCATATCATTAAACTCCTATATTTTATTTATCTAGATATATAGGTAGTTTTAGAATGTTCCACCATCCATTTTTACTGTGATCACTTCTGTGTCTTTTTGGAGGGTTGTAACTGCATGTTCACGTAAAGCCTGAAGTTCTAATAATAGTCTAGAAATGTCAGCGTGTAGATCTTGTGCATCTTTCAAGCTCATAATAAAGTCTCGGGCACCGCGAGCCTGTTGGCCTTGCACTCGTTCAATAAACTTACTGAGATGAATTGTCATGAGCTTGTTGTTCCGAATAGTATGGACCTTGATATGGATAGCGTTGCAACACAATCAACTTGGGTGCCAACACTGTGCGCCAATGACGACCTTTACGAACATTATACCAACCAGCACTAAACCAACTCTTGCTTTTGTTTGTCTTGGTATACACCGGCAAGTGTTGACTCACGTCCCACATGGGGTTACACACACGACCTGCCACTGGATATCCATGCACATGGTCCACAGTTGTCTTGGGTCTAGTGATCTTTATCGCTGGTTCGAATTTGATATTGGCGGTGCGAGCTGCTGACTTGATGGTCTTGTATTGAACCACTTGATTGTTGATCTTCACTTGGTAACCACCAGCACAGGCTTCGATGTTGCCGACCTTTTGATTGTTCTCTTGTAAGATCCAGAACTGTTTGTCTACTACAGGTTTTGCTATCAATGTCATATTATTGACTCCTTTAAATTTATTCTACTTCTTCAACCGGTTTCCATCCTAGGCGTTTTAAGTCTGCTTCGATTTCCTCGGTAACCGTACCTTCTGGCACATAGTTTTTACGTGCTAGATCTGGAGCACCGTCATACACATCGGGCTCATCACCACCACCGATGCCCGAACAGTACCAATCAATGTAGTCACCTGATTCACACATGTCGGCCACAATGCCACCGGCATGGCGCCAACTACACGACCAACGTTGGTCTCGCAGAATAGGCATAACATCCAATCGTTGCCAATCCTGATTGCACATGGCTGCATAGAGATTCTGTGCATACGCATCACTGGCCTTGACCTTGTCACAGATCCACTGATTACTGCGTAGGTCGTATTCTAAATTGTCTTGTTGCCATTCGGGATCTGCTTCTTGTTCGGTTTTGCGTTGACTAAATGTCTTGAACAACTCTAGATATTCCGGACTGGGCAACTTGCCTTCTTCTTCTCGTCGTTTGATATACCTCTCCATCTGGAAAGTATTGCGGTCTGGGCTTTTAGCAATTCGGCGCATTCAACACACCTTTGTATGTTTCATTCATCCAACGTCCGAAACTGTCGGCACTTTCACTACATTTGTTCAATTCATACTTGCCACAGAACTGCATGAATCTCACACCCACTTGACCAATGTCTTTGTGACTGATCTGTTCACGTATGGCAGCATCTACCACTGCTTTGATCTCTTCGGGCTGTGCCGTCAAGTCAATCAATTCTCTGTTGCGTTCGTAGTCGTCCAACACACGATGTTCTACACCATCTGGGTCGGTCCAGCGTTGCAGCATCATGTTGTTCCAATTATATCCTTTAGTTTTGCGATCTTCAAATGCCTCCTGGAGACCAACTTTATTTTTTGTTCCTTTAGTTCGAACACCTGGATAAGCCGAAAACACATTGTCTGAGCTGTCTCCTCGCATACACTTTTCAAAAAGTAACCACCCCGGATTGGGTATTGTTTTGGCTTCTTTGGTTTTTTTGTCGATGACCAGTTTACCTTTAGCATCGAAAATTCCTTCTGTGGTAATTAGTTCGTCGGTGATACCATTGTATTGTTTGACATTGGGTGCTACTAATTGAACAAAATCTGTATCGCTCGAGATAACAATGTGTTCGTCTTGGGGATGTAATGCGATCCAGCGAGCAATAATATCGTCGCCTTCGGCTGTAGGACATCTAATTACTGAGCAATTGGTTCTTTCAGCCAAGTATTTAGTCAAATTATCATAAGTTTCCCAAAACATTTTATCTTCTTCTGCTTGGGCTTCAGTCAAGGCTGCACGGGCCACAGCACGGTTATTCTTGTAGGGTTTGTAACGGTCTTTGCGCCAGCTACGCCCTTCTAGTGCAAAAACCACATGGTCAGCTTCAAATCGCCGGGCCACTTTGTTGGCACTCATTAGGGTTACATGGAGGGCAAATCCAATTTTCTCCCACGTGTCAGCGGCACGAAAAGCACCGTGTCTAGCACGAAAGAACATATTAGCCGTGTCAATAAGAACATATTTCATACCGCTAGTATAGCAGATATTGATTAAGTTGTCAAGCAAATACCGTTTGCAAATGCGGAATCAATATCTTTCTGGTCCATCTCAAATGCCCGTAATAACTGGGATGGAAATTGTCAGCATCTATTAGGTTGTAGCGGACCGAAAAATGGTACGGATCATCAATTTCGGTTACCATTGAATTTAATCGTTGTTTTGCTGAATTTGGTAGATGTTTTCTTATATCAAAAGAATCGGTTCCGCCCACCTCTCCACGCTGTGGTTCTTTTAGATTTATAAAGTTCAAAAACAAAAACTTATAGTTTAGGGATTTTAAATATTGGTAAGTTTTTGCAATATAAAGATAATTTTCTATAGCTCTTGATTCATTGTTTTTTGCTGTTGATAATTTTTTTAATTCATCTGCAATACCATTTTTATTGGGTTCTGGAAAAATCTCACCTGCATTCCTAATTGACGACATTACATTTTTGCTATAATAAAATGGAGATGACTGGTTGTTCACATTTTCTTTAGGGAATATATAATCATCCCTATCATGTCCGGACCACATCACTATTACCAAACTATCGGCTGGATCTGGTCGATCCATTTCCAACGCCCAAATTAACGAATTTGATATGTGGCTGTTACCTGCCCCGGGCAAACTAGTATCCAGCACTTGATCAAATCCTCCAAGGTCTCTAAGGAAATAAGGCCAAGTAACCGCGGCGGTATCAGTGCCGTTATAGGTAAAACTGCATCCACTGACTATTAAATTCTTAATACCAAAATTATGAACCGTGTTGAGTTGTTTTAGAATATCTCGAGTTCTAAATATCATACAAACTGGTTAGACATTAGATATTTAAGCAGGTGTTTAAACCACCATGCATGCCCATCTTGTCCATAATGATATGAATCGGGCATAACTGTTTCAATTCCTGCGGCTTGTAATCGAGCATGATAAGTGCTGGCTGGATCATACGGCCCAATGTAATTGAGTCCCCAATCCTTTTGATCCGTAATTGAACCGAAATCCGTGTTGCCATTAAAGAACACATGAGGAATATTTTGTGCCAAAAGTTCTTGATGAAATGCCCAAATATCATTGTGTGCTTGTTGAGTTTTGGCCAGCCAATCAAGCCCGATTATATAGTTACGATATCTTTCTTGTGCTTCCTGGGGCACATGGTCAATTCCACTGCCATTGACTTGATATGTAACACCGTTGTATTTCCATTCTTCGCGCTCCCATGTTGACCATTGAATAACAACTAAAATATTTTGTAGGTTATTTTTTTGTTCTGCTAGCCAAGCACGGGTAGTTCTTAGTATTCTAGCATTTGAACTGGCACTCTCGGCTTCACACTGAAACCCAGCATTGAGAGCAAGACTTAATAGTTTGCCCCAAGTAACTTGAAGATTCTCTGGATGTGGCAGTCGTCCTAGGTAATATAATTTGGGATCGTCTTCAGCAAATGCATGAGCATTTACTGCTTCGGCGCCAGCAGTATGGCTGTCACCATTGACATACAAAATCATAGAACAAATTTTCGAGCATGGAGACTTAATTCGGTGCCCCAGGCTGCTTGAGCAGCAGCACCATAGTGAAATGGGTCGCCATCGTTTGCCAAGATATGGTTTGACTCAAACCATTTGGCCATACACCCGTCAGCATCGTAGGGCTTGTAAAAGTTTCCATGCCAGTCTTGTTGATCAGAGATAGTGTTAAAATTGTTATAGGTAGTCCAAAACAGGTGCGGTACGCCGCGCTCACGTAATTTTAAATGCATGGCATAGATTCTGTCATGCCAGAACTGTGTCATTTTACGATAGTAGTCACCGGTTAACGTTGTTTTCCATTCGTTGAATCTGGCCTTCATTGGTTCGGGCATACCAAAGTCAGGACCACCACACACACTGATGTTGTTGTATAACCAAGGCCATTCTTCACGTTCAAAACTGGTCCAACCGATGAACAACATTGTGTTGGGTTCCCATCTTTCATCAGCTAAGAAATAATCTATATGATTTTCAATCCAGTAGTTACTGGCACCATTTTTGGCCCAGCAACTGAATGATTCAGCAAACTGCCGACTGAATACCACAATCATGTTGTCAATGTCCACCGGTTGCTCTGACTCAGTGCAGGCCGGATATAAATTACTGTCACCGATAGCTAGAATCATGATACTTCTGACCTTCCATCACCAATGTTGCGTGACTTGACAACACGATCACGTTCAGGATCCATGGCTCGGTATTGTTCATATGTTTCCAACACAATATTCCGACATACCGCAGTGAACCATCGATCAACAATGTCACTGTCGGTATCTTTGGGATTCATTTGATAGCCGGCACGAACAAGATTGGCCACAAACTTATCGTTCCAATCCAGTTCAAACGCACCATTTTGCATATTTGTAGGATCAACTTCCATACTGAGAATTGTCACATAAGGATCGCCTTTTTCTGTGGCCAATTCTTTGGCAGTTTTTTCTGCCTTTTTGGGTTTGGGCTCAGATTTAGGCGTTGCCATATCCGTCTTCTTCTTGAAGCGATCAAATAGTCCCATTGTGTTCCTTGTTAGGTTCTCGTATTGCCGTAATGCATCACTGCAATACCCGGCATGTCAAACGGTAACTTGCGCCACGGATCAACTATGATACTGCCAGATTCAATTTTGCAGTATGGTTGTGTATCAAATGTGTTGCCAGTATATTCGTAAGTGATCTTTCTATTGTGTGCCCATAAAAATATCGCAGGACCGTCGATAGTATCCAAGCAATGGGTGCGATCGTCGGCTAACGGATCAACATACACCACAGGTAATCCGGCTTCACGAACATAGAAACCCACCAAAGTGCTGTAACTACCGATACAGTATTCAACGTCAGGCTTGTAGGCCTTGCCGTGAATCACAATTGGCAGACTATGTCGTTGTGCTTGATCTACCAGAAACAAGGCCAAGTTCTTTGCCTGGATCTCTCTGGCATGCATCACAGTATCAAACAGGTCGTAGCCGATATCATATTCTTCGGCTAGCCAACGCAAGGCAATATTATCACGTGGATGGCAAGCACCGGCATCACCCATACCAGCTGTCATGTATTTAGGACCCATGATACGCATGGTGCTACGGGCCAAAGCATTGGTCACAACATCCACATTGATATTGCCAATCTTCATGGCAAAGTCCTGGATCATGTTTACCAGTCCAACCTTGGCACTGATGAATGTATTGTAGAAGATCTTGATCGCTTCACACTCGTCCCAGGTGCCGATTTCGTAACGTGGGTTGTTTTGCATGATGGTTTCATACAGGTCGTGTAGTTCGCCGGCAACACCGGTTAGACTGCCATCTTCGGTGCCCAACATAATCATTTCAGGATTGACCATATCCCACTTGACTGACCCCATGGCGATCAAATAAGGATTGTAAACAAACTGATGTTTAGTATCAAGCAACGGAACAAACTTGCTACGAGTCGTCCCGGGTAACACTGTTGAAATTAGCACGATCTTTTTGGGCGTAGTAGCATATTGATTTACCTTGTTAATAGCATCAATAACTGCATCATGTCCAAAGTCCTTAGGAGTCATATGACTTGACGGAACTGATCCATCGTACCCTTCGGCATGCGGAGTAGGAACAGCAATAAAAATCCATTCGCTTTCGTTGACTACTTCATCAATGTCGCATACTTTTACACTGTTGCTAACACGTGGGTGAATGTCGTACCCACGAACTTCGTGCTTTTCAGCAAATACTTCTGCACAGTCCAAGCCCAGCTTGCCGATGCCAATAAATCCTATTTTTTTCATACTAGTCCTTAAAGATAAATGATATAATAATTTATCCGTGTTTCAAACGGTGATTAAGATTTCTTGAACACAGGAATAGGGTTCATTTTGTGTAGGCTACGGGCACGGATAGCACGATATTTTTTTAAGATATCTTGCATAGATGGACTATCTGTTATTAGCTCTCCTGTGTCTATACGCATAGCGGCTTCTAACTCAACATAACTCAGCCCGCCTAATTGATCTTGATCTGTGCGCCCATCATCCCATAGACCGTCTGTGGGCGGCGCATCAATGATTTCTTGTAACACGCCTAGCTCACGACCCATTTGCCACACTTCAGTTTTAAAACAATCAGCAATGGGACTAATGTCTACACCACCATCACCGTATTTGGTATAAAATCCTACACCAAAATCCTCGACCTTGTTGCCGGTCCCTACTACAAGTCCATTGACACTTTGTGCAATTTGATATAGAGTAACCATACGCAATCGACTACGGCTGTTGGCCAGACCCAACAAGTTTGGATAGGTAGCAAGATGCTTTTCGAACTCGTCAAAGGTACTAGTCAGGTCAATAATTTCGTGACGCACATTGTCAAAGTGTTGTGCCAACCAAATGCCTTGTTGTATACTGAGATCATGTAGCTCAGGACGTTGACGTATGGGAATGGTCACAGCAAATGTATTAAGTCCGGTTCTGGCACACAGCGCACTAACCACAGCCGAATCAATGCCACCCGAAATACCTACTACTAAACTTTTCATGCCAGCCTGTTCAGCATAATCTCGAATCCAATCGGTAATACGATCCTGTAAAGGTATTGATGTAGAAGAGTTTGTCATTATATTCTTTAAATCCAATGTTGTGCCAATACCATCAAGCTCAACCATGCCCACATGGTGTTAAATCCTACGAGCGTTGGTAGTGCTTTTTTACGACTTGCCCATATAAGTGTTACACTGGTCAACAAGGTCAGGTAATACAATTCCCAGATTTGGATACCAAAGATCAATCCTGGAATAATAATAATCGCCTTGGCCAACCAACTTACAAACTCCACAGTGTTATAACTGGTCCAATATTCTTTTGTGAACAGCATCATATAACAGTCCCGCATGTTGCGCCAACCGCTATGGCTATAACTAATAACCATTAATACTAACCATACACCTACTGCTAATAAAATTTGATTCGTTGTCATTTTAATTTCCTTTTAAATTCCATATTAAATGTTCAATTCTTTCGTGGTATCTAAATTCAAACACGGCCTCATATGCGCCGTGGTATATTGCTGTACCTTCGTACGCATAGCACAACCATAACCACCGTCCTGTTATAGCACTGCGTTTAGGCCACCATAAAAACTTTAGTCGCCAAAATGCTTTATGATAAAAATGATCGTAAGTATCCATTCCAGGTATTGGCATTTACTTTTTACCCCATTTAATTTTTAACCAAATACGTTCGTGTATATAATGCAAGGCAGTTAATATAACATGAATGATAATTGCGTCACCTAATCCGGTCCACAATGCTGTAATTAGTAAAGCAAAAATACGGTATGTTAATGCACGAACTACGGTTCGTGCATGAAGTTCAGTCATTAAGTGCCCCACTCGTTTTTAAACAACGGCACTTGTAAACGGTCACTGTATCTTAGTCCGTGCTTCATTGCCAACAATGCTACATTTCGATTGTTTAATGCATATACCGTTTCAACACCACCCACTGGCATTAGATAAACGTGTCCGGTAAAACCCGCCTTACGATATGCGGCGATAGCACACTCAGCATCTGCAAAGTCTTGTTCGTTAGCAATGACAAATTTGAGATATGCAGTGCCGTATTCTTCGTAGTTGTATACTACTTCAGGAAGAATAGCTTCTTCCCACCGTTCACCACTGCATGGCAGTTTAGCACTGACACTGAATGTGATCTCTCGCCAAAAGTTGTGTTCATGATGATGCGCCCAGATATGCAAATACGAAGCAAACTCTTTGGATAGCTCTTGAGTGCCATTGGTTTCGAACGTAATTTCTTTAAGACCTTGCATCTTGGGATGATCTAACAAATCTGGGTAAGCACGTTGCCAACCTAACAATGGCTCTCCGCCAGTGATAACCAAATGTTCATCACGCCATTCACCGTGTGGAAGTATTTCCATGATACGTTCTACAATGGCATCAGTTGTGAGCACAGGACTTAGGTCTTTAAAACTAGGATGCCACGAAGCGTAGCTATCACAGCCTGTGCTCACTAATGGTAGTTCTTCATATCGGTTATATAGATGTGCAACCTCACCCAGTTCTTCGGCTTCTTTGCTCAGTTCACCACGTGGCATACCAAAGCCTGCACATTTAAAGTTACATCCAAACACACGCAAGAACACTGATGGTACACCCATATAGCGTCCTTCACCTTGAACCGAATAGAATAGTTCTGCTATTTTTAATTTACTCATTGTTAACCTTTAATGGAATGCCTCTAAACATGTATTGCACACTGTTGTCTTTAAGAAATGATTTATCAAAAAAAGTAAAGTGACTATTAAATTCTTCTTGGGTTAGTTCAAAATGATCAATGGGTTCTTTGCTGGTACTGGTAGCAATGGCCCGTTTCATTTCATCTAACAAACTGGGTTTTTTATAATGTATTTTCATCGCCACCAATCCTCCCAAGGAAATACAATCCAACAATCGTCTTTGGCTTTATTTAGATCGATTGCACTATAATTAATTTTTAATTCACTCCGACTGGCTTCGTTATCAACTAATACGGCAACACGAACATTATGACCCCATATTTCATCCGCCCACCGTTTATCATCAGGAAAGCAACCACTTGGCCAGTCCTGTTTGATCCAGTTCAGTGTAGCACCCGAATCGTTAATATCGTCTACAATAAGAATGCGTTTACGACCGTTGTCTGACACCATTGGATCCCAGTCTTTGTGCCCAAATGCATCTTCGGCCATCCATAAGTTACTTTCTGGGCCATTATCATCACGCAGGCTTACTTTGAGTGTTTCCATTCTGACTTCTAAGTATTGACTAATTAGATTGGCCGGAACCAAGCCGCCACGTGTTAGTCCTACTACATAATCAGGACGCCATGCATCACGTTGCAGTTGACGCAGGATTTCTTGTGTTTGATTTTCGATATCTTGCCAGGTATAATATATTTTTTTCATATTACTATTTTAACATTTACGGTCACTATTGTCAAGGCAAATGAGAAATATCTAAGGTTTTTATTAGTCTGGCTTTAGCCGGAACGGCAGGAATACCCAAATGATCATTGATAGATTTCATTAAATGTAACTTTGATGGCGCATGTCTACTGCCGTGCCAATGAACAATTTTGGCATCATTTAGGGTGCAACCGTTCCACTGGTCGGTGAATCGTTGAGCTTCTTCATTGCCGGGTAGCCAAGGCCCTTGATAGGCCATTGTGGGATCAATCACTTGCTCAGGAGTTAATCCTTGCCCCCAGACCATATGGTTATACAATTTCTGATCGCCATTCCATTCGGTGCAATCGCTCAACTTGTCCAGAGCCGCTTTGAACATAGCACGGTCCATTTCGGCTGGATAATAGCGTATGTCAGCATTTAAAAAATGTGGCAGCTCGTCTAGTGTTTTAGGATCGGTATAGTTGAACATTAGAAAGTGTTGGTATCGACCAAACACCTCAACTGGTTTCAATACCTGCACATCACTGCCACAGTAGTAAATGTTACAAGGCTCTGTGCTCCAAATATCCCATATGGCACGGAACTGTTGACGAAACACATGGTTAACGTCTGTGGCTGTGGATTCTAGTCGTATCAATTCCCAGTCGCCTTGTAGGTTATGAAAGAAACTGGCTTCACTCAACACAGCCATTTTTTCATAGTATGAATACAAGTCGCCTTCATCAGCTCGATCACGTCCAGGCCACCATTTGGTGCTGCCAATGCGATGTAGACCTTTGATTAGATAATTCTTCATTGGGTAACTTCTACTTCGGGAAAATATCTAAGGAAGCGGTCATTGTCATTGGTTCTAGCTGTTTGAATCTTTGATTTAATTTCTTTAAAGAAATTCCAAGCCAATGGTACAAACAGGATTCGTCGATTGGCGTCAAGTTCACCAAGTCGATCTATTCCAACAATGGCACAGCCAGTACCGGGGGTAAACTTGCCTTGTTTAAGTGGATTGTCGTCAATGATAAAATCCAATTGGATATCGCCAAAGTTCAATAGTGTATTGCCTTTGGCAGCAGCTCCATATCCAACTAACGTATATCCATCACGACGGTATTTGCTGATGGTCTCAATTAACTGTTTCATGTTGCTCTTGACTGTGGATTCCCAACGAGTGTAAGTATCCAGATTCATTAATCCATACGCGGCTTCAAGGTCAACAGCATTTTTTACACGATTTTTATTGACAGGTGCCTTGCTTAAAATAAAAATATAACTGTTGCCGTGTATAGGAGTTTTAATTGTATCAACTAAATGTAGCCCAGCACGTTCGGCCAATCGGCTCATTGAGTTAACATTAAAAAAATTAACGTGCTCGTGATAGATGGTATCAAATTCATTGTTTAACACCATGTCGGCCTGACTGGTCTGTATAAACAACACAGTATTGTCGGTCATTAGTTCAGCACATGATGTTATAAATCCATACGGATCTGGATTATGAGCACATACATTTTGTGCTATAATAATGTCGTAGTTGACTTCTTTTAACTTTTTAACAGACTCGGGTCCAAAGAAATCACAAATAACTGAATGACTGGCACTGCTACGGAGGAAAAGATTTTCAGCAGGGTCAATACCATATGTGTTTATTGGCTGTAACTGTTGATTTCTTGCTTTCTTAAAATAGTTAAGTTGTGTGCCATCATTACAGCCAATGTCTAACACATTGCTAACTCCGATGCAAGACTCTAAACAAAAATCAGCGAACCATTTACAATAGTCCTGTATAGTTTGATTGGTACCGGTAGCATACAAGTAGTTTTTGTAAATGATTGCAGGATCAACGGTGTGACTTAGTTGTAAGTGAAAACAATCGTGGCAAAGACTTACAGCCAATGGATAACGATCTTCTGTTGCATCAGCAGAATCTCTGTAACTGTTAGCCAGGGGTTGTTGACCTAGATCTAACGCAGTATGAATATTGTCTGACCCACATGCCAGGCAATGTGTATTTTCTACGACGTGATTCATAATTTTAACCAGCGATCATTCTTTAACGTCCAAGTAACCATTTGATCAATTCTAGTATCAAAACTATACTTGGGTTCCCAACCCAGCCGTTTCATGTATTCACCACTTAGAGCATAACGGAAATCATGCCCTGGTCGTTGTGTATCATATCCAACCATTGTATATTTCAATTCCTTACCAAGTATATCGGCAATTTTTTGTGCCACATCAAAGTTACTGACTTCTTGTTGTCCTACAATGTTAAACTTAGGACAGGTAGCTCCACCAAAGTCGTCGGCTAGTGGAAAGCCTCGGTGTGGCAGGTCCATGATAAACATAGTGGCATCAGCTACGTCTGCGGCATGGACCCAATGGCGCAATCCACTACGGGTACCAGTTTCTTCGTCACAGTGGATAGAAACTGGCTCACCTGCTAGAATCTTACGCATAGCAATACCAATAAACTTTTCTGGCAATTGTCTCTCACCAAATACATTCATTGTATGTGTGCAGTAGATTGGCATACCAAATGTATTTTCATAGGCCACACACAATTCCTCTGCACCTGCCTTGGTAGCACTGTATGGACTGCGACTATTGTAACGATCGTATTCCTTATACTCTACACCCTCAGGGGCCGAGCCAAACACTTCATCTGTGCCAAAGTTAATAAATTTTTCCAAGTTAGGCAAGTAACGTCGAGCATAATCCAACAAGTTGCAAGTGCCGACCACATTGTCTTGCACAAACAACATGGGATTTTCAATTGACCTAGTAACATGGCTACCCGCGGCCATATGAATGATGGTGTCCACCGGTCCAATTTGTGCGGCCAGTTGCGGATTGATCTCTGCACGTAGGTCATGATAAATTACTCGCAACCGACTCATAGCGTCAGTCCCAAACTCTTGACTTAATTCATGTAGGCGGTTTAGATTTCCTGAGAAATCCAAACGATCCATGCTGATGATATTGTATTGCTCGTGTTTGAGCAGACGTCGAATCATGTGATGACCAATGAATCCTGCGCCTCCGGTTACTAGTATAGTTTTTTTCATTGATTATTTGACCTTTAGTGTAAATTGACGCATTTGATTGTTGATATCATTCTTAATAAGATTTGCCCAGGGATCTTGTTTTCCGGTTTTGACATTATCCCACCAGGTAGGATTTAATCCTATGCTTTTTAAATAATTGTTAACAATATCACATTCTTGCATACGCAACCGAGTCATATTGGGATTATGAAAATCTCTAGGATTACTAGGGTTTCCTTCTAGTAGTTCTCTTTCTTTGTAGGTAGCATCTAAGTTGTTGCCGGTTAAATCAGCACGGTCGTGAATTACATTTACTTCAATGCGTTCCCAAATATCTACACAGTAGGCAATTTGACTTAACCAAGCATCTGTCATACTGTGTAAACTTAAATGCCCAATGAGATCCAACCATGCTCTAGGCACTATAGGAAAGATACTATAAGGATGATCCTGATGAGTATGCACAGCCAACAACTTGAATTCGCCGGTGCGCTTGACAATTTCTAAATCCCAATTGTCACTTTCCATTACGGCATCATCGTTCCAGAAAAATATCCAGTCTGCATCTGAACGTTTACTTAGGGTGTTGATATATTCGTTAAGACGGCTGTATCCCAATGGTTCGAATGTCATGGCAGTGTATGCGACCTCCATCTCATCCAGTTGCGGCTGTAGAGATTCTTGAAAATGGGTCAAGCCTACTGTGTCATCTGTGTCTAGCCCTAACAACACTTGTATCGAGTCTAGATCTGCGGCTTTTTCAAGCAGTCCAACAAGACTGCGTGTCAGTGTTTTGGTGCGACCTCGGGTGGGCAATATGATTGCTATTTTGTATTCATGTGGCATAGTGCGAATATTTATATGCGCCGTTTATTCAGTGATAATTTGTTGTTCATTACCAATGATGTATGACGCCTGCAATTATGAAAAAGTTTGTGACGACGTATATCAATACAATCACCGTTCTGATGCGGGCAACACAATCTGCTTCTTGATCAGTATTGCCGGCTTTTTCGCCCAGAGCTTTGGCCCAAAGTCTCCAAAATTTATCGAATAGTGATTCCACGTTGTATAAGATTTTCGTGTTCTTTAACGATCCTGGGCTTGTTACTCGGATCTAACTCTATGCCTAATCTGGGTGCAATAATGTTTTCAACATAGTCCCAATGACATAATGGTGTTGGATGAGTATCATTTCTGGCATATCTGTGATTGATGTCTAGATTATAATTTTTTCGTCTATATACCTCAAGTGAAATATCTAATAGATAATTGTTATTAATTTGAACTTTTTTATATATTTCACACAATGTCTCAATTGATTCACTGTCGTCTGGAAGTAACGAAAATGCGGTAAAATGGTAAGCAGAATATCCAACTGATTTACTGTGCAAATCAACTAGCTGTATATAATCCATTGTGGTTTGAAAACGTTCAACTGGATGATAATAGTTAGCAATAAACTCTTTACTTTTTAAGGAAGAAGTGCCAGTATGTATCCAATGATTATTTGGATCTTTGTTAGCCATAATAAATGGTTCATTGCTATAAAAACTCCAGCGATCAAAACTGGTCCACAGGATAACAACAGTATCCTGTGGACGTGCATGTTTTATAATAGATCTTGCCACAGTAGCATTGTCTGACCCGCTTATTCCCAGTTGATAATAGGAAGAAAACTCTTTTCCTAAAATGTCAGCCCAGGTACTCCAACAATATTCAGTATAACTACACCCGGACGCCAACAATCGACCGTTTTTTATGCTCACGCAAACAGATCCTCGTTCCATTCACGATGACCTTCACGGAATGCCATGTTGCTTTGTGTTTCACGCACTTCTACACGATAGCACCACAAACGAGCGGCCTCACCTGGCCCCCACATCTCAGGAATATAAACCCCATTGACATATTTGTAGAGCATATCGCTCAGACCTTCGCAACCTAGCTTTGGTAACACAACAATCTTGGCCATGTTTTTTTCTTGTAACAACTGGAATGTTGTCATTTCTGGATCATCTGCTGCCACAATGAGTGTGTGGTCAAATTGATCTTCTAGGGTCTTTTTAAGTTCTTTGAGACCACCATAGTCGGCGGCCCAGTTACGCACATCCAGTTCGTTAGTTCCAAAATAGAACTTCATCGAGAATGAATAACCGTGTATCAAGTTACAATGACTATCTGCCCTCCACTGTCTGTAGGCGCAAGGAAATGCGTCGTGATACTCTTTGGTACTAGTATATTTGTAAACTACGGGATTTAATGTTGCCATGCTGTTTTCTCCTATGTTAAATTATAGCATAGGCTGGCAGAGTTTGTAAAGCGGGATGAAGCCAAAGGCCGCTATCTTGAAAGATATTTATCAGAACACGTTAAAGCTCTCCTAATTTTGAAAATGTTGCAATTTTTGTTTGATTTTCAGTTGGAATCAATTTGTAAAACTTTTGTGTTTCTTTCTGGTGCAAATCGTGTTTCAATATAAGTTCCTTTAATTCTCTCAAACGAGATGCTTGTCTCCATACTGGCCAAGCATACTTGATTGCAGTTTCGTGAACTTCTAACTTGCGACGAATTCGTTCTTTGATAGTCAATGTTGGATTGGCTTCAGACCACCAAAGTTTTAAATCTGGTTCCATGTTGTCATCAACAACAAAGGTCAATCCGTGCGAGTCAATCATTCGTTCAACCGGTGCTCCGGGAAGAATAATTAAACTGGTACCCAATTCAACCCCAACAATGGTTCCGTCAGCTACATAGCGTTGCCAACGTTGAAATGCTTGTAAGTTTTCACGATGATCTTCAATTGTTTCTGTAATATACCCAGTGAACATCAAAGGAATAACATGTATACCATATTTGCTGCATTCTTCAAATTGAAAATCTATATCTTCGTTGGTAAATTTTTTACCCATGTCAAATCGAACACGATCACTTCCAGTTTCGATTCCTACAAATAAAATATCAGCACCTGCTGCTTTCATTAACTCAAAATGATTTTTAGGTATGCTTTTTTTATCTCTGAAAATGAATTGACCGGACCATGACAACGGGTGATCAAATTTATAACGAGACAATTTTTCACACATGTCGTTGAATGCTTTAAAACTGCCATTGACCAGGCTATCAGTAAAATAGAACCTAGTGATCCCAAAGCGTTCATAGTTGTCAATTATTTCATCAGCAATGTTTTGTCCGCTACGATAGCGGAATTTTGGCCAATAACGTTCTATATCACAATAGGTGCATTTTCTTACACAACCTCGACTGCCGGTAATAAACACTTCTTTTTCATTGGGAAAAAGATAATCGTATTCTTCTAGATTAAAGAATTTATAGTCGGGTTGTGGTAAACTATCAAGGTCATCGATTTGAGCGACTTCAGTATTGTTGATACCAGGTCCTGTCTCGTTGTTAAGGACTCGAACAATTGATCCTTCGCCTTCGCCTACTACGTAAGTATCGATTAGGCCTTCGTTTTTTAAACGATACCCAAAGCAATCTTCTGGATCAGTTAACCCTGCTACTCCTGCACCCATACCTCCGACAATAATTTTAGCTTGAGTAATTGGGCGTAGTCTGGTAAGAAACTCTTGAGCAAACACAGAACCAGAAATTCCAAATATGCCAATCATTATGTAATCGTAATTTTCAGATGAAATTCGTTTACACCAAACATCTAAAAATTTTTCTAATACTTTATATTGCTGTGCATCAAAGTCAGCAAAGCGATTCCATACTTGATCAAATCCGTGATAGTCAAAGTTTTGTTTTTTACAATAGTTGAAAAACTTGATGTTGAGATCGTAGGCAGTGACCGTGTGGCCTTGTTGTTCACAAATTTTAGCTATGATTGCCGGACCTGGAGGCGGCCTGTGCGGCTCGAGCCGTGGAATGCTAATTACTACAGTTTTTGTCAAAATGTATCAGTTCCTTGATTTCGTCGATTACTTTTAAATCTTCTTCGTAGTGCCATCTAGCCGAGTAGTTGCTGAAATATGCTGTATTGGTCATGGGCACTTTGAACTTGCTGAAAATTAACCAATTGTATACTGGAGTGTCAAAATCTATTACAATGCTGCCATTGAAATTCATCATACCATAACATTGTATTTTGCCATAAGTGTTGATGAATTCTTGTGTGTTTTGTTCTAGTTGTAGGTCACTCCATGCAGTATCAAACATCAATTTGGATTTCAGTGTTTCACCAATGGATACCTTGTTGAAAAGAATATCATCGATATTGATAAAGCATTGTTCTGAAGCGTCAGGACTAGAATCCCATACACCGTTTTCACCAAATGATTTTCCGTAGTGTATAAATTTTAACTCATTGGTTTTATCACACGTTAAATCAATGCTCAACAGCTGATTGTCAACGATTGGTTGATCAAACACAGCCACATTGTTATGTAATATTTTGAGATTAGGCCAATGATTATAATAGTAACCAGTTAAACTAATAGTCAGATTAACTTGTTCGGACGCCATTATTTTTTCTTGTCTGGAGCTTTTTTTCTAGCTGACTTGGTTTCTGTAATATTGTTTGAGTCAGCTGATCGGATCAATTGTTCCACAGTGTCAAGTGCCTCAGTAGTGGCAAACATTTGCCAAAGTTGATTACCGGTAGCGTCAATGGGTGAAAACTTGAATTCAATCACTGCGTCATCCTTTAGTCTAAGTTGGATAACTCTTTCTTGTGGTATGTTTACTGTGCGGAGGTTTGTCATAAGTTGGTGTCTTTCTTTGTATCAAATCTATTTATTGTCTTTATATGTGGTGTTGGCAGGTTGTGCCTCGACCTTATCAAACGCCGGATTAATATATGGTTCTACCACAGTTTTCTGTGCAACTCCCCAACCAACTGCTGAAAAAAAACCAACCACTATCCATGTTGCAACTATTACCATTTTACCGTTACCTTTTAGTTAAAATGTGTATCTGTATTCGGCCATTGCACGATATTGACCATCCTGTGTAGCCATGCCCGACAATCTATAGGCATTGTGTCGGTCAATGACTCCGGTGTATAGCGCACGAACATACGGAGTGGTCTGACTTACAACGCCCATCTTAGTGTTAGTATACACTGGATTGCCTGCGCTGTCAACACTGGTTGGTATAGTAGCCGTTACATTTCCACTCAATACCACCGGCTTTACACCCACATATAAACCAAGATCACCAAAACCCAATTCGTTATATCGGTAACCAGTTTCTGCCCATCCGGCAAATATCGGACTTACATTAGTAATGATACCGGGTTTAAAATTGGTAGTGGTCATCATCAGTGCGCCTTGCACTGTGAATCTATTCTTTCGATAAGTCATTACTTGTTCTATGGTACTACTGCTGTTAACCGATCCAAAAGACCCGGTGAAATTTAACCATGGATTAGTGTTGAGACTAGTAAACTGTAGACCAGTAGAGAAGTTACCGCGTTTATAAATTTCCGGCAACCCAAAACTCCATTGGTTAGTTGACCTGGGCCCAGGATACATACTCACTGATTGTTCGCCGAACTCTTTTGGTAGTAACGGAGCACCGATTGTGTTTGATTGATTGCGATTCTCGGCACCTAGCCGCACAGCCATGCCTTGTTGATTGTATACCGTATTTGTGTTACCATTTAGCATGTATTCGGTATGACTGGTAAGATTGTATTGATCAATGTGTTCAGTGTTGAATGTGTAACCATTGGGTCCGACCGAATTTGAGGTAGCAAAATTCAAACTGTAATTGCGCCCCAAGGAATCAAACGCCTGCATTTGATTAAAGCCCGACATGTTGACGCCAGCAATGCCACCGGTTATACTGTTCAACGGTACGGCACCTGCCTGGGTAGCGATGCTCAACGCACCAACAGGGCTCAATAACTTGTCGGGATTCAATACCAATCCCGACCCAGCGTCGGTTAAATATGTGCTGGAAGTTTGTGCTAGGACTTGATTTACTTGCGCCGAGCTCATCCATGGCCATGTTGCTTTGACAGCATTAAACGCTGTTTGTGCTGTGACTGGATTGACTTGGCCGCCTATTAAACTCAAATAAGTGGACATCTTCATAGGGCTGTTGGCATCGTTGTGCCATTGAAGTGTGCTGACAAGATATAAGTTGTTACTTTTATCTTTGACCACAGCCACTTGGTTACCACTGTTAACAGTGCCGGCTATCAAATTGGCTTGGCTGGCAAAATCAGTAATGATATTCTGGAACGCGGCCACATATGGTCCGGTTGCACTTTGCTTGATTAAGATTTGAGTGCTACTGTTTGCGGTCCCAGACCAGTCGGTTCCACTTAAAATCATGCTCTTAAAGCCGTTGCCGAGATCTACAAATTGTGGACGATAGGTACCGTAGGTATTAGTATTATAACCTGTTATCATAGTGGTAGTCACGTCAGTAAAATTACCCGCGCCATCATTTTGTAAAAATTGTATGGCTGATTGTTTTACACCACCACTAGTACCAGGCGAGCTAAACAAGATCAAACTTTGATTGCCACTGTTGTTGAAATCATAATTTATGACCAAATAGTTGTGGCTACTATTACCCAGGATCGGAGCAGGCAAGTCTCGGGCCCAATTAATGCTGAGTTTGTTAGTGGTTGAGTCTATAGCCCAGGTATACATTTTAGTAGTGCTACTGCCACATCCGTTCCATGCAGTGGCACCAACACAGGCTCTACTGTCAGTGGCCACCAGTTGTGTTGATCCGTTGTTTAAAAAGTCTGCGGCCGCGATACTGCTTGCACCCCAGAACAGATCGTTGTTACCCTGAGCTTGATATACAGTGAAACCATTCACACGATTATTCATCAAGAATGTGGTGTTAGGACCGTAGTCGGTGATGATAGCATCCATCCATCCCGACTTGGTCAAGTCGGCAATGGTACTACCGTGTCCCCAGACCTGTGCGCCTAACTCAATGGTACTGAGATTAAATTGACTTCCGGTATTGCTAAACAACCAGGCCTGACTAGATCCACTGGGTCCATAGTAGTTCATATCTGTAGCCGGAACAATCAACATGTCGGTTCGGCCAGTCTTGAAAAAGTCAGCAAAATGAACGCCGGTGTATTCGACACCTAGGATTGAATTTGTACCGTTAGGAAACCACTTGGCTGTGTTGTTGACAAAACTGCCATTTTCCCAAGTGAACAACTGTATGCTACTGTTGACCCAATCGCCACTGGTAGCTGGTTGACTCATGCGCCCGGTGACGATCATGCTGTCAGCACCATCACCGATTAGATTGTTTACCACATGTTGTTGACTCACTGCGGTTTTGGTACTATCGCTGGTGTAGGGATTAAATGTGCTGACATGTGTAGGAGTGCTAAACGGAACAGTGTCACGCGAACCTGAAGTGAACCCGTATCTAGACAATGTGCCGGAACTGTAATACGGAGTATCGGGTTTGAGAATTGGATTAGAACTGTTAGCAGGCCAACTGCCGCCCCCTCCACCGCCCCCTCCACCACAGGCTGTGAGTAAAAAAACAGTGGCTACAGCAACGGCTATAGCTGTCTGTTTAATTACACGTGATTTTTTCATATAGTCGTTCTAAGAATAATTGATCGTACAACTATTATAGCAGGTAACTATTTTTGGGTCAATCGCGCTTTAGATACTGTAGTTTATTAGCAACACCAGACCATTTTTCAAAGTCGGGCATGGCGTCTTTGGATTTGACGAGCGGTTTCCAAAGTTTGGCCAATTCAGCATTGATTTGGGTAAACGCTTTTTGATCGTCTGGAACATCATCTTCGGCAAAAATAGCATTTTCTGGACATTCCGGAACGCATACGGCACAGTCAATACAACCATCTGGATCAATGGCTAGAAAGTTCGGACCTTCGACAAAACAATCAACTGGGCAAACGTCTACGCAATCGGTATGCTTACAAAGAATACATCCGTCAGTTACAACATAGGTCATACTTGTTGACCATTGATCCACTCATTAACACGCTGTTCGGCTTCGTCTTGATTGATAGCCGGAACAGTAATTTCTGCTAGTTCACCCATATTGTGTCGAATTGAATATGGTGCTGGTTTGCCAGAAAACACAATCGTGTCCATGTCACGGAACACAGCAAATTCTTGAAGATGCTTGGCTCGTTCAATAGCCACATTGGTTAAATTATTAATATCTGTCATTGTGTTTCCTTTAAGTTATCTTGGGGCAAAATCTTGTTGTAGTTTAATATTATCCATAAACTCTTTTTTAGTTCCTGGGTCTGTGGCAAAACTACCTTTTAACACTGTGGTCTGCGTTAGACTACTGTGCGCCATAATACCACGATTCTCACAACAACCATGCGTGGCCTGAACGTAAACACCTACATTTTCACTATCAGTGGCTCGCATAATCTCACGGGCTATGTCATTACACAATTCTTCTTGTAAGGTACCACGACGGGCACACCATTGGGCAATACGTGTATACTTTGACAGGCCAATGAGTTTGTTGGCGGCAATGATTCCGATGTAGGCAACACCAGTAACAGGCTGATGATGATGACTACACATACTACGAAGCTCACTCCTAACCACCAACATACCCTCATAACGATCCGCACTATCGTTTGGAAAAGCTGTTGCATCGGGTGCTGGTTCATATCTTCCTGCCATTACTTCATTAAAATACATCTTTGCCAATCTCTTGGCAGTACCTCGACTGTTAGGATCAGTCTCACGATCGATTAGCAAGCAATCTAACACTTTTTCAAATGCTTCAGTTGCTTCGTCGATTAATTGAGCTTTCATTTTGTCATCGATGTATTCGCTGATGTTGTCTCCGGCCCAGAATCTTTTACCATTGCGTTTCATTACAAAACCTAGGTAGTTATGTGCTGTACCTTCTTGATAACCACTATCACCGTACATGACGTCTAGTGCTGTTTCGTTTTTATTTGTCAATTAAATTCTCCGAGTTATGGTCGAGGATGACCAGTCTTGATACTATTATAACAGTTATTTAGGTCAGTGTCAAGACTTGATTGGCAATTTGAAATCTTTTATTTCTAAAATTTTAATCAATTCGTGTGTGCCATCAATATAATCATCTAAGAATTCTTTCTGATCATACGGATACCAAGGTGCATCTAACAGATGGCAAGGATCGTATTGAATTCGGTAAGCCAGTCGGTCTACTTCACCTTTCAATCGGCAATGCAATGTGATAGAGTTATCAAACAATACCAGATCATCGTTGCTTTGATAATGATGATAAAATGTATACTTGTCACCAAATAATTCTGTGTCAATTTGTTTGAAGATCCTGTTGCTTTCTTCTATTGACATACCTTTGATACGATTTGCAGAATTGATAGTGTAGTGTAGTCCACGAATACCTCCAGGACTTGTTAATACCATTGGGGTTTCTGCATCTTCAACTGGACAAAAGTTCAATTGTATTTGTTTTTTAAACTCAGGATTAGATGATTCTGCCGCAGAGATTGCACCCTCTTTGTAAGTATGCAGTATGACCATTTCATCCAGTTCGCTACGGAAACTGTTACTTACTGATTCATAGTAGTCGGCCGTCTGCATGAATCCTGTGGCACTATTCAACATATTTTTACTGCCCATCAAACAAACTTCGGGTGCAAAAGTCAACTGTGATGATTCGTTGCTGTGCCATCCCAGGTCACCGCTGTCAAACGATCCCAGCATGTGTCCTTCTTCGTCCTTGGCACCGTAGATTCTTGATAACATGTTGCCTTTTTCGGTCGGTTCAAGCATGTATTTTCTTGAGGTTAAAAAACGAATATCTTCTTCAGACACGCCCTTCAGTGATTCTGGATCAAACACATCAATGAGTCTGCCATATTTTTTGGCAATAGTTGCTCGCACACTGCCTTTGGTAGGACCAAATTTAGCAATACGTTCAACATACTCGTCTTTAGTTAACCCTTTGTGATTTCTAAAAATTGTCAATAGATTTTTTAAATGTGAACGACCAATCTCCATCCACTCTTGATCAGACAATGTAGTAAAATCAACGTCATCAATATATTGACCATAACTTCCAAATCCGGGTATTTTAGTAATTTTCATAATATGATCCTTTTCTCAATTTTGTTTTTTATCAACCCTTTTCGTCTTAACGAATAGTAAGAGTCACTAAATTCTTTTAATTCAAATGCAACTTTTGAAGAAATACTATAACTGGTATCGGCACACTCTAATGTGTCAAAATCAAAATCACAGTCTACATTAATTGGGTATACAGCACTGTGATCAAATATAAAGGATTTTTGTAGTTGCTTGATGCCGTTATGATTTCCGTCTACTGCTATACTATCGATTAACTTACTTATCGAGTCGAACAATGAATCCTTGATATTATACAAACTAGCACCTTCAAGAAATACCAAATTATGAGCGGTTACACCATCGGGTAACACACCTGTGGTTAATAATCCTGTTACTATGTTTTTTACCTTGTTATAAATTTTTCCAGTTTCTGGATCCGTTTTAATCAGCTCCAACAGTTGATCGTAAAAAATTCTAAAACTGATATTGTATTTGTATCTACAGTATTTGCTGATCAGTTGACTGTATCCTTGCAAATGCACATTCACAATCATCCACGCATACAAATAACTATCAATCATATTTGCTGTAGACATGGTGTTGGTAGCGCAGACCAATTCGATGTCTTCATCAAATTCGTTGTCATCGTTTTGATTCAACAGTGCCAAATAATTTTTTGTAGTTACGGTTTTTATACCATAGTTGATCTTGGACATGCCAGTGGCCAGTTCACTGTTGATTAGAAGATCAGTAAACCATACTTCAATTTGATTATGCTGGCCTAGTTCTAATAACTCAGTTAATCCGTTGACAAATGTTTCGCGTGTTTCCAGCGGCAATCCTAGGATCAATTCAGTATAGGCATTTACACCGTGCTGTTCGCTCAGTTTAAAAATGTTTTTTAAATCATTGATGCCCAAGTTGTCTCGTTTAATAGCCTTGAGCGTGGGCTGATGTAAACTTTGAACACTGACAGTAAAGCCTTTATTAAGATCACCCAACATGTCTAAGATCTTAAAGCTCCATTCGTTGTTGTTTTTATTAAACGTAGCATTGAATACATCTAGACCTGGATTTCGGTGACCAGTTTCTTTGACCATACGGGCGATCTCCAAGTCACGGTCTTTAAAAATGCCAAAGTTAGCGTCAGCACAAAATATATAACCAATCGGATTACGTGCAATCCAATCAAGGTCTTGTTCAACTCTGTGTAACGGTAGTTTCTTAATCTTACTATAAGTCAATCCTCCCCAATCACAAAAGGTACAACTAAACGGACAACCTCTGTTGGTCTCTAATGTTGTTGCCCACTTGACTCCGGGATTGTTTTTTATGAGATTGTCAAACACGCCAGTGGTATAAGGACTTGGTAAGTTGTCCCCATCCACTCGTTGTTTTGCATAGGTTTCTGGAACAGGTTCGTTGGCAACAACTCGACGCAATATATCCAGCATTGAGTATTCACCTTCAGAGAACACTACTGTATCAATGAATTCAAATAAAGTAAAATCCGCAGTCACTTCTGGTCCGCCGAATACGATTTTACAATCTGGAAAATGTTTTTTAATAGATTCGGCTAGATGTAGATTGTAATTTCTATTCCATTGATAACAACTGAATGCTGCAATTTTAGGATTGTCTAATCTGGTAATGACCTCTTGATGCGGTTCACGTTTAAAGACGATGTCTTGTAGAACAAAATTATCTTTTATGTCTTGAAATTGTTGACAATAACTCCATAAACATCCAATGCTATAGGGCAACCAATAGTTTTTTTCATTTCTAATTTCAACCGCATATTGTGGTTGAAAGAAGTAGACATTTAGCATTGGGTATTATTTTAAGAATCCAGAAACTTGCAAGGTATATTTGTTTTGCATACCAGCATTTGAACTCAAGTGTAAAATGTCGCTGTCCCAAATAAAACCATCACCGGCTCGCCAATCAACGCTGGTGTGTATTTGATCATTCTCAACATACTGTATAAAGTGTCCTAATTTATAATCTTCAAGATACATGTTTGCTCTTACCTTGCGTTCTTTGCGATCTGGATAGCGTTGTGATATTTGAAAAAATGTATCTCTATGATATGGAACTACACAACCTGGAGGTTGAAGTATAGAACTCACAGTAACAACTTCTATGCCCAATTGTTGCCCTATATCTTCATAATCGATTTGATCGGCAGTCCACCATAGTTGGTGAATCATGGTATTTTCTAAACAATAAGATTTAGGAAACCCTCCAAACTGTTCATGAATGTCGGTTAATTCGTAGACCTGGTGTTTAATACAACTTCCACAATGAGCAGAATAGTCTGCATTTATAAAAGTGTTAAAATCGTAATTGAGATGTGCTTGTTTAATCATACGGTATTTATTGTTACTTTTCTTATGTCAGGATAAATTCCTGGCTGTGCTTTAGGCTCAATAGTTGGCAACAATTCTAGCCCTTTAACACATAGTTCCAGGGTAGGACAATAATGCCATCCTAGTATTAGATCAGTTTCTTTCTCCCATGGTATATTTAGGTCTCTACCATCACTTCGCTGACGACTCATTATGCGATATGCTTTAGGATCATCTAACAATATGGCACCGATTTTACCCAACTGCAATGGTTTGGTCCAGCCGAAACTCAAACACTGCATTGCTCCAGGACGATACATATTGCGTTCTAATCTACGAGCACTGTCCCAAATTCGTGTATTTCGAAATTGATATTCTCCAGTCCATGATTCGTCAGTCATGGTATATTCTATACCTAAGTGTGTCAGGGCCATCGGAACACTAAGATATGTATAGGCTGAGAACTGACATTCCTTGACACGTTCATACCGCATACACAGCTCAATAGCATGGGTGCAACCATCTGTTAGAACTGCATATGGCGCACCCGTGTATTCAGAAAGAGCTGATTCAAAATCAAATAGAGACTGGAAACTCATTAATTATACCAAGCCCATACGTGCTGTATGATATCAGTTAATCCAAATTTTGGTCGCCACGAGCTTGTTGCTATAAACTTGGTAGGGTCAGCAATCAGTTGAGCCGGATCACCACTACGTTTTGGACCATGTAAATAGGCTATATCTTTTTTCAACACAGCAGATGCCGCTTGTAACACTTGTAAATTGCTATGACCTTGATTGGTGCCTAAATTATAAATGTCCGACTTGACAGCAGGATCAATGGCCGCAATGTGAGCCTCAGCCAAGTCTTCTACATGTATGTAATCTCGAATGCAAGTGCCATCTTCTGTGTCATAGTCAGTGCCATACATGACAAAGTCTCGACCGTCTCGGACACTTTCTAACAGTCTAGCAACAATATGTGTAGCACCGGCGGCTTGTCCATGTCGACCTTGGCTATCGGCTCCGCAAGCATTGAAGTAACGGAATGATACAAAGTCTAATCCATAGGCTTGATGATATCTTTGCAACATCCAATCCGTCATCAACTTGCTTTCGCCATACGGACTAATAGGTTCTGTAGGGTCGACTTCTTGTATCGGAGTCATGATAGGATTACCGTAGGTAGCGGCACTTGAGCTAAAAATAAATCTACAGTTGATCTTGTATTGTATCAACCGATCCAATAGCCGTTTAGTTTTGACAAAATTGTTGTCATAGTATTCTTCAGGATTGGCTACACTAGGACCTACCAAACTGGTGCCGGCACAATGAACAATGGCATCTGGATTAAATAACACAATTGAATCTAATGCAACATCACCACTGAAATCTCCGGTAAGCCATTTGGCTCCTGAATCAAGCAATAGCTCACTAGGCAACGATAGGTCGATAGCATAGACACTGTGCCCAGCATCGAGCAATTTAAGAACTGTTTCTCCGCCGATAAACCCAGCACCGCCAGTTACTACTACTCTCATTTTTTAAAAACTTTCATTGTTGATAAATCTGGATAGTCTTGGTCTGACCAAACTCTTGGTGGACTGTTTCTAACTTGTTCTAACTTGGTTAATCCAAGCTCTGCAGTCTCAGGAGTCATATAGTAATGATAGCCCATCATTTCAATATTTTGTTGAGCCCATGGAATATCTGGCAGACGCCCATCATAGCTCATCTTTTTTAATTTGATAGCGGCTTCACGGTCATCGGTCAATATCATACCACCACGGCCCAAGTTTAAATGTTTTTTAAATTGAAAACTCAAACAATTAAAATGGCCTTTTTGAAAACTGTTGGCCTTCCAATGAACTGCATAGTCGACGATATTTGTATTGGTGATATAATAATAATCTCGCCACGGTGTATCAACAAACTCCCAAGCTATTCCTAATTTTTCAAAAGTCATTGGTACACTTACGTATGTTTTTTTAGGGCAAGCAACCGATGACGGATTTATTAATCGTAGACATAGCTCTATTGCATGAGTGCAACAATCTGTAGCAACAGCATAAGGAGCTCCGTAAAACTCTGCTATTGCGTTTTCAAATGCAGTGACTTTGTCAATCATCAGTGTTCAATTTTTCTTACATGATATTTTGCTTGGCTAACATGATCGCGATATCTGTTGCCTGAACGATTCCACTTGGTAGCTCGGCATTCTGCAGAGCCTTCCGCAATAGTGCCAGCAGTTTCGATAATGTCGCAAATGCGATCAATGGTTCCGTTGTTCCAATCCGAGATTAAACCCATGTTGTGATGTGGCGTTTGCAACAAGTTTTCTAACTTGTGATAAGCATCGTCTATTGACCAAGGAACGTAAAGCCGATTAGGGTCATCTGCAAAAGTTTCAGGGAAACTGCGATAAGCAGGATATAGAACGTTGGCTCCGAGGGTATCTGCTTCAGACACAGTGTTCGAGACCCAATCTTGCAGAGCACAATTGAACAGCACACGAGTATCGTTAAGGAGAGCATAGTAGTCGTTCTTGGTCAAGTTTTCATAGATTGTCAGTTTGCCTTCACTAGCCAACTGACGAGCACGAGCTACATACTCAGGATTGTTACTGCGTAGTGCTCCACCTTGGAATATAGCAAACTCAATGTCTCGAACACGACCCTGTGCATGATACATTTCAATCAAGTCCATAAAGAAACCCGGTTGCTTCTCTTGATCAAAACGTGCGGCAAATCCCACACGCATTCGACGATCTGCAAACGGTCGAATATTTTGAGCACCGCCTATACGCTCTAGCACTTCTGCTTTGCCAAATGCTAAGCCGCTAATATTATATATAGGAGCACACCATCCAGCAATCCGCATATGAGCAA
>Ga0214919_10001213_pt1 | contig 42902 bp, 38 predicted proteins | sample LL1503_MetaG_FD_177994 | JGI IMG/M metagenome (GOLD analysis project Ga0214919, IMG submission 177994) | Freshwater microbial communities from Lake Lanier, Atlanta, Georgia, United States - LL-1503 | ecosystem: Environmental > Aquatic > Freshwater > Lake | place: USA: Georgia | collected... | reverse complement strand
GATCGACAGGCCGGCCAGCAGATCAGAGCCAAACGTGCCCGCACAGAGCTTGCGCAGCAGATCCCAGACCAGCGGCACGCCCCCCGCGACGAGCATCACCACCAGCGGCAGATCGGCCAGCGTGAGCCCGCGTTCAGGAAACCAGCGTTCAGGAAACCAGCGGGCGGGATCGAGCGGCCCGAGCGCCACCGGCTCTCCGCCCCGGCCCGACCAGGTGATCAGGGCCCAGGCGGCCAGGGCCAGCAATGCTCCGACTGCGATCAGCTCGTTGATCGGCAGCGGGCGGATGGCCTGCGGGCTTGGCGTGTGCGGAGTTGCGGGAGCGTTCATGAAAAGCGAGCCGGTGGAGCCATCGTCTGCCGTATCCGGTGGCGTGCTATTTTCAGTTTAACTGTGCATGCGGGCGACCGGATCGCCCTGGGCAATGATCGCGGCTTCCTCGGCCGCGAGCCAATGAAGCCGTTCTCGGACGGTTTCCTCCGGGGCCACGTCGCAGGCGAGGCGGACATACGTGGCGTGGTGCCGGGCCTCCGATTCGAACAGGCTGCCATAGAATTCCTGCAGCTCCGCGTCGGCCACATGGTCGCGCAGGACCGCAAACCGCTCGCAGCTGCGGGCCTCGATGAGCCCGGCCACGAGGAGCCGGTCGACGGCCCTGGCCGGCTCATCCTTGCGGACTATCGCGTGGAGTCGCTGGCCGTAGCTTGAGGGCGAAAGCTTCCGGAAGCGGATGCCCCGCCGCTCGAGCAGGTCGAGCACAAGGTGAAAATGCGCCAGTTCCTCGTTGACGATCTCCGTCATCGCGCGGGCCAGCGGCACATGGTCGACATAGGAAAAGAGCAGGTTCATCGCCACGCCCGCCGCCTTCTTCTCGCAGTGCGCGTGGTCGATCAGGATCTCGTCGAGGTGGGCGTCGACCTGAGCGAGCCAGCGGGCGTCGGAGGCGGATTGCAGGCTGAGCATGGCACCGTGGATGGCGGGGCGGCGTGAAACAGGGCATCATACCGTCTGCGCCCCATCTCCTGACCCCTTTGCCCAACACGCCGGAACCAGCCGCATGATCGCCTTCGACCGTCCTGCCGATGCCCACCCTGGCAAGAAACCCGACCGCAACGTGCTGGGCCTGCCGCTGGCCCCCTGTTCCCAGAAACCGCTCACCGGCTTCTTCCGCGATGGCTGCTGCCGCACCGGGCCCGACGACGTCGGCCAGCACACGGTCTGTGCGGTGATGACGAAGGACTTCCTCAAGTTCACCGTCGCGGCCGGAAACGACCTGGTGACACCGCGGCCGGAGTGGGGCTTCCCGGGGCTCGTCGAGGGGGATCGCTGGTGCCTCTGCGCCTCCCGCTGGCTGGAGGCGGCGCGGGAGGGTCGGGCGCCGCCGGTGGTGCTGGAGGCGACGCATGAAAAGTCGCTCGAGATCGTGCCCTTCGAACTGCTCAAGAAGCACGCCGTCACGTCCGCCTGAGCACACGCGCCGCATGCACGCGATCCTGCCATTGGCGATCGGGCTCGTCGCCCTGCTCTATGCATCCGTCGGCCATGCCGGGGCGACGGGCTACATCGCTGTGATGACGCTCCTGGGCATGCCATCCGCGGTGATTCGGCCGACGGCGCTGCTGCTCAACGTGATCGTGGCGACGATCGCGAGCGTCCAATTCATCCGCGCCGGGCACTTTCGTTCGCGGCTGTTCTGGCCGCTGGCCGTGGCGAGCGTGCCGTGCGCGTTCGTCGGCGGCACGCGCACCCTGCCCACGGCCGCATTCGAGGCGGTGCTCGGCGGCGTGCTGCTGGCGTCGGCGGCACGGATGCTGCTCGATGCCCGGCAGCCGGCTTCTCACAACGACGAGATCTCGCCCTCCCTGCCGGAGAGGCCACGGCTCACGCCCGCGCTCCTGGGAGCACTCGGCGGCGGCGTCGGCCTCTTGTCGGGGCTCACGGGAGTGGGCGGCGGCGTGTTTCTGACGCCGGCTCTTCTGGCGCTGGGTGCGGCACCGGTGAAGACCATCGCCGCCGTGACGGCACCCTTCATTCTCGTCAATTCGCTCGCGGGCCTGGGTGGCGGCCTGCTCGCCGGTCGACCGTTTCCGGCCGCCGGCCTGCCGGTGATCGCGGCCGCGGTGCTCGGCGGCGCGATCGGCTCGCACGTCGGCGCGTTCCGCCTGCCGGCGCGAACCCTGCGGCTCCTGATGGCGGCCGTGCTCGCATTTGCGAGTGTGAAGCTGCTCGGCCGCCCGCTGGGTCTGTGATCGAAAGGCTGGCTCTCCATCCAAGCCCGCTCTCCATCCAAGCCCGCAGCGCAAGCAAGGGACTGCAGGACGACCTCGCGGATCATGTGCGAGCCGTCTCAGTGACCGCCCGCCGAGCTGCGCAAAAAGCTCGTGCCAATCACTTCGGCCGCGATCGCGATCATCAGGTACAACCAAGACATGTCGTCAGGCTCCATCCACAAGACGAAAAAAAGACATCGATCCCGATCCAGCACACAAAGGCACTCCCGATGATACCCGAGCACCACCGCACCACGCCCGACGGCCGCACGCTCGACGCCATCCTGGCCAACGCGAGCGCCGAGACACGGGCGACGATCGGCGTGCTGGGAGAAATCCTGGGCCAGCAGCCAGCGTCGGCCCTGTCGCCGACGTCGTTTGCGATTCTCCATCTGGGCGTCGATGCCACGCAGCTCGCGAGCACCAAGTATTCCGGTCCGAGCACATCGCTGGCGATCCTGGGCAACCTGCTGCGGATCGAAATGGAACGCCACTCGGGCGCCATCATCATCGGCTCACCCGGCGATGGCCTGCCTCCCACCTGGTCGCAGCTCGACCTTGGGGCCGACGACAAGGTCTCGGTGCCGGGGCGTCTCATCGCCTACTTTTCCAGAGGCACGCTCGACTCCGAGCCCCTCTGCGTGCTCGTGGATGACCGGCATTGGAGCCGGGAGTTCGCCATCCTCTCGAGTTCCGCCGGCAAGCCGGCCGCGGAACTGGTGCTCAAGCAGTTCTGCGATCGGCTCAAGACCGTGGAGAATCCGCTGCGGGGCCGGGTGCTCGAGGCCACGGTCGTCGAGGGCTGCCTGAAGCTGGGGATCACGCCGGCGCTGGCCAACCCACGTGACAGCCTGATCCTGCCTGCGGAGGTCTGGGCGGAGGTGGACGTGTTTCTCGCCGCGGCCACGAGCCGCCGGGAGATCATGCGCCGTCTGGGCCTGGGCACCAACCGCGGCATGCTCGTGGCCGGGCCGCCCGGCGTCGGCAAGACACACCTCGTGCGGGTGATCGCCAGCGAACTGGGTGACCGCTACACGACGATCCTCGCCGATGCCAATGCCATGCGGCACATGATCGCCGAACTCTACGCGGCGTCGGAGACCTTCGGCCCCACGCTCGTCGTGCTCGACGACATCGATCTGGTCCTCGGCCACCGTGATTCCAATGGCGACAACGGGGCGCTGGCCGACTTCCTTGCCACGCTCGATGGCGTGCTCGAGCGAGAGGCCATTCTCACGATCGCCACCACGAACGACCCCAAGGCTCTCGACCCCGCCGCCCAGCGGTCATCGCGGTTCGACATGGTCGTCACGCTGCCGATGCCCGACGAGGCCTCGCGGACCCGCATCCTCGAGCGTCATCTCGCGCCGCTGGGGCTGGCGATCGATTACGCCGCGGTGGCGCAGTCGCTGGAAGGGGCGACCGGGGCGGACGTCAAGGAAGTGGTCCGCCGCGCGGTACTCGAATACGGCGAACACTTCACGCAGGCCCAGATCCTCGACATCACGAAGACCGGCCGCTGGCAGGCCGCCGTCAACCGTCGGCGGTATCTGTCGTAGACAAACTGGGGACGGCTACAAGGGGCTGTCGAAGGCGTTTTGAAAATGCTCGACGACCGGCCGTGCCCCCGCGGGCCCGAATGTCACGGTCACCACGTCGATCCGCACCTGGCAGTCCTCGAGCCTGTGCCGGCGAATGTAGGCGGTGGCCAGTTCGGCGATCCGTCGCTGCTTCTGAAAGCCGACGGTTTCCGCCGGATGGCCGTGGGTCGTGTCGGTCCGCGACCGCACCTCGACAAACACCACCGTGCGGCCGTCGAGGGCGACGAGATCGATGTCGCCGCGCAGCACCCGCTCCCGGCGGCCCACGATCCGGTAGCCCAAGCCACGAAGGAACCGCTCCGCCTCGGCCTCGCCACGTTGCCCGAGCGCCTGCCGTGGATCACGCGATGTCATGGCTACCGCCGGGACACGGAGAAGGGCGAAGCTCGTCAGGACTTGGCCGCAGCCTTCTTGCCAGCTGCCTTCTTCGCCGTCGCCTCGGCGGCGGCCACATCGTCACGCTTCTCGCGCAGACGCACCGACTTGCCGACACGGTCGCGGAGGTAATAGAGCTTGGCCCGCCGCGCCACGCCCGACCGCTTCACCTCGACCTTGGCGATCTTTGGTGAGTGGAGGGGGAACTTCCGCTCGACGCCCTCGCCCGAAACGATCCGCCGGACGGTGAAGGTCTCCCGGCTCCCGGAGCCGCTCTTGGCGATGACCACGCCGTTGAAAATCTGGACGCGTTCCTTCTCACCTTCGAGGATGCGGGTGTGCACGTCGACGGTATCGCCGATGGCGAACTGGGGCACCTCCGACTTGAGGCTGGAGGCTTCGACTTTGGCGAGGATTTGCTGGCTCACGACGGCTCCTTTAGGAACGCTCGGGGGAAGGATTGCGGGAAAAATTGAGGGAAAGATTGGCTGGGACACGGCGACGGGTCGCATCGACGGCCTGTTCGTGCCGCCACGTTGCGATCCGGCCATGGTCGCCCGACAACAGCACGTCGGGCACGCGCAGGCCGCGAAACTCCCGCGGCCGGGTGTATTGGGGGCCTTCCACCAGGCGGTCGGCGCCGGAGAAGGAATCCTGACGGGCACTCTCTTCGTCGCCCAGAACGCCGGGCAGCAGGCGGGCGACCGCGTCGACGATCACCATCGCCGCCACCTCGCCACCGGAGAGCACATAGTCGCCGATGGAAATCTCATCGGGCTGGAGTGTTTCGCGGACACGGTCGTCGAAGCCCTCGTAGCGGCCACACACAAGCACGATCCGCGGCTTGCGGGCAAGTTCCTCGACACCGGCCTGATCCAACCGCCGCCCGCCGGGCGTCAGCATCACGAGATGGCCGGGGACATCTGCCTGCTGCTGCACGGCTTCGACGCACGACACGACCGGCCCGGGCATCAGCAGCATGCCGGGACCACCGCCATACGGCCTGTCGTCCACCTGCCGATGCACGCCCTCGGCGAAGTCCCTGATATTTGTCAGGCAGACGTCGATCAGCCGCGAGCGACGTGCCTCACCGAGCAGGCTTCCTTCGAGGAAGCCCGTGAACATCTCGGGGAACAGGGTGAGGATGTCGATGCGCATGGGAATGGCAGAGGCCGCTGGAACGGCAGGGGAGAGAACGGCAGATGGAGTGGGCAGGCTTGATCAGGCTTGCTCTGGCTGCGATTCCCCACCGGCTTCGACCGCGGGGCTGGGGGCTTCGGCCACAGGAGCATCAGCCACCGCTTCCGCGGCCGCCTCGGCAGGTGCCGCAGCCTCCGCAACCGGAGCGGCTGCACCAGGCACCGCCTTCGGCTCGGGCACGAACACAGGCTCACCGGCTTCAGGCACAATCCTGGGCATGGAGAGCTTGGCGCGGGCCTGCTCCATTTCCTTCAGGTGGGTGCCGTTCTTGCCATACTTCTTCACGAGCACACGCACTGCATCGCTCGGCTGGGCGCCAACGCTCAGCCAGTAGGCCACGCGGTCGTTGTCGAGCAGGCACCGGGCATCGGTATCGGGGACGGACGTATCGTAGGTGCCGAGCACCTCGATCACGCGGCCGTCGCGCGGGCTCCGTCGGTCGGTCGCACAGATTCTGTAGAAGGCGCGGTTCTTCCGGCCCATCCGCTTCATTCGAATCGCCACAGCCACGGTCAGAGTCTCCTCGGAAATGATTGATCGAGCCCCTTAGAGTAACCGACCGGCGCCGGAACCCAAGCCCACCTTGCAGACCCCGGTTTTTCCGCTGTTTTCGCCGAATTCGCCAGCTGTCATCGGGCGGTGGACGGTGGTTCCACCCGGAGTCCCCCAGCTTCCGCCGGGGGCTTTGTGTCAACCGGCGTGCGCCCGCAACGACCCTACTCGCGCTTCTTGCGGCGGGCGTCCTTCTCACGCTGCTTCTTCTGCTTGCGCCGCTCATCGGCGGTGAGCCGCTTGCCGGTGTCGCCCTTTGGCCTGCCGAGCCGCGCGGCGGGATTGCTCATCTGCGACTGCAGCCGCTGCACCTCGCGGAGACGGTCCCGCATGCCCAGCCCCGCCATGCCCTTCATCATCGCGCTCATGCCGTCGAACTGTTTGACGAGATCGCCCACCTCGCGCGGGTCGACGCCCGCCCCCACGGCGATGCGGCGGCGGCGCGACTGGTCGATCACCCGCGAGGGATTGCGCCGCTCCGACGGCGTCATCGCGTCAATGATGCCGAAGAGACGGTTGACGTCCTTGTCGAGGTCGGCGCCGGCCAGCATCTCCTGCATGCCGCCCATGCCCGGGATCATGCCCAGCACCTTGCCCAGCGGACCCAAGCGGCGGGTCTGCAGCAGCACCTTCTTGAAGTCGTCGAGCGTGAACTCACCCGCGCGGAGCCGTTCCTCCTGCTGCTTCATCTCATCCTGATCGAACTTCCGCTGGGCCTCTTCGACGAGCGTGACGACGTCGCCCATGCCGAGGATGCGGCCCGCCATCCGCTCGGCATGAAAATCCTCGAGGGCATCGATCTGCTCGCCGGTGCCGACGAACTTGATCGGCACCCCCGTCACGCTCTTCACCGACAGGGCGGCACCGCCACGGGCGTCACCGTCGAGCTTCGTCATGATGACGCCGTCGAGTTCGAGCGCCTCGTTGAAGGCCTTGGCGCTCCTCACCGCATCCTGTCCGGTCATCGCGTCGACCACGAGATAGACCTGGTCGGGGCCCACGGTGCGATCGATCTTCGTGAGCTCCTGCATGAGCGCCTCGTCGATCGAGAGGCGGCCGGCCGTGTCGAGGATGACGACGGAGATGCCCTCCTTCTGGGCTCGGGCCACGCCGGCTCGGCAGACGGCGACCGGATCGGTGACCCCGTCCGGCACATGCACCGGCACGCCGATCTGCCCACCGAGCACCGCCAGCTGCTCGATGGCCGCCGGTCGCTGCAGGTCGGCAGCCACGAGCATCACGCCGCGTCCCTGCTCCTTGATCCGCTTCGCCAGCTTGCCGCAGGAGGTCGTCTTGCCCGAGCCCTGCAGGCCGCAAAGCATCAGGACGGTGGTCTTGCCCGGCTGCAGGTGGAGCGAGTGGTCCACCGGCCCCATGAGGTTGACCAGTTCCTGGTGCACGATGCCGACGAGCTGCTGGGCCGGATCGAGCGACTCGAGCACCTTCGCGCCGACCGCATCGTCGACCACGCGCGAGAGAAACGTCTCGACGACGTCATAGGCGACGTCCGCTTCCAGAAGCGCGGTGCGGACCCCCGAGAGCCCCTCGCGCATGTTCGCTTCGGTGAGCTTGCCGCGACCCCGCAGGCTGTTGAGGGCGGACGAGAGCGAAGACGTGAGCGACTCGAACATGACGGCTCCGTGAGGGGAAAACAGGAGCCGGGAGTATACGAGCAGCGAGTGGCCTCCCAAAAAGGCCGGCCCATTTCGGGCGAAATGGCACGCGAGTGGGTGTTCACGCCCGGAGTCCCCCGGCTTCCGCCGGGGGCTTTTATGAAGCCGGCGGCACGAAGCCACGGGGCACGTCAACCGGCATGTTACGCCCCGCCGGTGACGAGCCGCTCGAATCGGGAGCAGGCACACTGCGTGCTGCTTGCCCGACGCTTGGCCGGCAAGAGCGGCGCATCACCGGAGGGGCGGACGATCCAAACCGCCGTCGATCAGCTAAAAGTCCCAGGCTCGACCATGACCGGCGCCGAGGACGGCGACGACATCATGCCACCGCCTTCGCCGCACGAGCCGCATGCTGGCCCGCATGCCGGCTCCTGCATCGGAGCCCCACAGGCGGGCTGACAGGGCTGGGCTTGCGGGGCCGCACAGGGGGCTGCACCTCCCCCACAAGGCGAGCGGAACTCCATGAACGACGGACGGCGGCAGCTGTTCGCGCCGCCAAAACAACTGCTGCAACCAGGGGCGGCTGCGAGGCTCCCGAGGACGATCACGAGGCACAGGGTACGGCACATGATTGGCATCTCCACCACCGCCGGGCCTGGAACGACCCGCGGTCGGACACGGTGCGTCGTCCGCGACGACGCCTACCAAACATTAGCTCACGATCCGCAACGCGGTCGGACGGGCGAAACGATTTCTCCAAAAAATTTCTCTCCCGGTCACAGCCCGCGGCAACGACCTTGCCGACTGGGCATGACCGTAGCGATTGCGGCGGCTCTTCCTTTTCTGCGGCCGTGCGGTCGCCATGATTCGCAGCCTAAAAACACGATTCGCCAACCGAAAACACGTGCTACTGTTGAGAACAGTCGATGAATAGCCGCGTCGCGGCACGGGCTGGTCTCCCCTCCGTTCGGTGTCTGTCTTGCGTCTTTCCGCTGCATTCAAACCTGTCCTGGCCCTGACGGCGATCGCGTTGGTGTGCTGCTGCGCCGCGGGGGTCGAAGCGTCGCCATCGGCCGACGCCCCTGTCGCGACAGACACCGCGTCGAATGGCGACGACGATGTCTGGGTCGTCAGCACAAGACGACTGCCCGACATCAGCCGCCTGCCAACGAACGTGACGTTCGGCGTGGAGCGGCTGACTGCAGATGCGACGTGCAGCCGCTGGATTCAATCAGACCTGCCAAGCCTGCTCGACGATCCGCAGCGGCCACTGATGATCTTCATCCATGGCAATCGCTACGATACGGCCGACGCAAAGTCACAGGGAGTGCTCCTTGCCCGCCGGCTGACGGCCTGCCATCCCAAAGCTTCCGCCACCCGCACGGTGATCTTCTCGTGGCCGAGTTCCCGGGAGGGCCACTTGCTCCAGGACAGTCGCGCCAAATACGAGCGGTCGATGACGGAAGGCCGCTATCTCGCCTGGCTGCTGGGGCAGATGGATCCCGGTCGTCCGGTAGCGATCGTGGCCTACAGCTACGGTGGTCTCATCGCTTTGGAGGCTCTGGACCATCTTGTCGGTGCCGAGCGGTCGGGACGCTCCAACCTACAGCCTTGGCTCGACCGCCCCGCGAGGCTGCATCTCGTGCTCGTGGCGTCGGCAGTGCGTCAAGACGCCCTGGCTCCGCGCGGCGAATACCGAAAAGTGCTCCGCTGCGTCGACCGGCTGACGCTCTTGAACAACACGCGTGACAACGCGCTGCGATTCTTCGAATTCGTCGATCCCGATCTGGGGACCGAGGCACTCGGCCGCGAGCACATGCCCTCCCGCTGGATGCCGCCGGAGATCGAGTTCGTCCAGGTCGATGCCGCGCCGATCGTCGGCAAGAGCCATCGCTTTCCACCCTATCTCGATTCGCCGTCGCTCCGAAAACGGATGGCTTCGGGGGCCCTCGACGGTCTGACGGACGACTGACAGCCCGTGAGCCGAGCCGGCTTAACCGAGCTGGCTTAATCGCGTTGGGCGGCGAACCACTCGGCCGTCAGGGCCAGGCCCGCGTCGAGCGCGACCGTCGGCTTCCAGCCGAGCAGTTCACCGGCGCGGCGGGCATCGACGAGGTTTGACCGCAGGTCACCCGGCCGGGCTGGCCCGTGCTCCGGTGGCGGCAGCGTCGCCCGCTGACCACGACGGGTCAGCGCGTCGCCAACGGCGGTGCGAATCATCGCCTCCAGATCGTTGACATCGGCTCCGAGACTGGTGCCGATATTCAGGCTCGTGAGCGTGCCCGGCGCCACGGCAGGCAGGTCGGCCGTCAGGGCGAGCACGTTGGCGCGGGCGACGTCGGGGCCGAAGACGTAGTCACGGATGTAATGGCCGTCGCCATTGATGCGGGCCGGTTCGCCCGCCAACAGCTTCTTGCAGAAGATCGCCACCACGCCAGCCTCGCCGTGCGGGTTTTGCCGGGGACCGTAGACGTTGGAATACCGGAGGGCGACCGTCGCCATCTGGTGCTCCTCGGCAAAAAACTTCAGATACCGTTCGCCCACCCACTTGGTGATGCCATAGGGGCTGACCGGATTGGCTGGCGTCGACTCGGGAGCCGGCGTCGTCACTTCCCCATAGAGCACGCCGCCGCTCGACGCGAAGACAACGCGGCGGCAGCCGTGCCTGGCCGCAGCGTCGAGCACGTTGATCAATCCAATGCAGTTGACCTGGGCATCGAAGCGGGGCTCGCGGACAGACCGGCTTACCGACATCTGCGCCGCCTGATGGCAGACCGCATCGGGCCGTACCGCCTCAAACACGCGGGCGACCGCCTGCGGGTCGACGATATCGGCGACATGCAGCGGCACGCCGGGGGGCAGGTTGTCGCGAGACCCGCTGGAGAGGTCGTCGAGCACCTCGACGCGGTGCCCCGCCGCCAGAAGCCCGTCGACAATATGGCTGCCAATGAATCCGGCACCGCCGGTGACGAGGATGTTCATGGTATCTGTTCCAAATTTCCGGCCGGAACCGTCGCCCCGGCGGCACCTCGCGTGTGTCCGGGGCAACCGATCAGGGCCCGAACCGTCAAAAACAACGCTTTTCCAGTCGTTTTGTGTCTTGGGACGATGAGGCCGGCCGATTGCTTGACCCTGCTCGATCGCCGATCGACAATGTACACCTATCGGTACGAAACCATGAAATGCGGCCTTTCCGCAGCTGGCAAGCCGTTCCCCATCCCGGTCCCTAGAACGTTCCCATGCAGTTTACGGTTCTCCGATCCATCGTGGGTGCTTGCGTGTCCGCCATAAAAACGCCGCGTCGGCGGGCCGGCGGTGCAGCCCGGCGCAATCGCGAAGCGTCGATGGGCCTCGAGCCGCTCGAGCAGCGCATGGCGCTGACGGTGGCGGCGCCATCCATCCGGCTGGCCCCGGCGAGCGACACCGGCATCCCCCGCGATAGGATCACAAGCGTCGTGCGGCCGGTGTTTACCGGTACCGCGCCTGCGCGTTCGAGCGTTGTTGTCTACGCCGACGGCAACAAGCTCGGTGTCGCGACGGCAACTGCCCAAGGGGCCTGGAGTCTGGCCACACCCGTGGCGATGACGCTCACATCGGGTGCCCATGAGATCACGGCCTCCGCATACAGCAGGGCCCGGGTGTGGAGCACGGAGACCAAGATGTCGATGACGGTTGATCCCGCGCCCACCGCCAGTCTGGCCTATGACTCGGTCAATGGAATCGCGACACTCACGTTCTCCGAGCCGGTGTCAGGGGTGAAACTGTCGAACCTGCGGCTTTCAGGGAGGTCACAGTCTGGATACACGATAACCAACGTGCCCATCACCGACTCTCGGGCCCGGCAATTCGTCGGTTTGATCACACTGTCCCAGTCCCCCGACGCAACCACGTTCACCTTCCAGGAGCAACTCACCCTGGCGGAACCGGGAAGATACACCCTGTCCTTCGTAAAGACGGGCGTGGTGGACCGGGCCGGCAACCCACTCGCCGCGGGTGTCTCGACCGCACCATTTCCGATCATCTGACCCTCGGCGACACCGACAAAAACGCCCCACTCCCTCCAAATAATCCTTCCCACAAAATTTGACCCCGACAAACCGCGTCATATCCTACGCATCTTGTCAGGCGCTCTGTCGGCCCTGAGGAATGCAGCCATGAAAACCATCAACCCACGCACCGCACCGAGCACCGCACCGAGTGGCTTCACGCTCATTGAGCTGCTCGCGGTGCTCGCCATCATCGGGACGCTGCTCGGTCTGCTGCTGCCTGCTGTCCAGCGTTCCCGCGAGGCTGGCCGCAAGATGCAGTGCGCCAACAATCTCAAGCAGATGGGCGTGGCGCTCTCCAACTATGAACAGGCCAAGAAACGGTTCCCGCCTGGCAACGATCAGCTCGGTAGCCGCCTGCATGCCTGGTCGTCGTTCATCCTGCCGTTCCTGGAGCAGTCGGCCGTGTCGGATCGCATCGACTACACGAAGCCTTGGGATGATCCCGCCAGCAATCTGTCCAAGGTGGATATCACGATCTCCACGTATGTCTGCCCCAGCGGTGTGAAGCAGTTCCCTGGCAAGCAGGATTACGGCGGTATTCTCGGTGCCTACATCAAGCCCGACGGCGAGCCCCTCAATCCGCTCACCACCCGCGATGAACACGGCGGCATCCTCTATGCCACCGATGCCGACTACAAGCAACCCGCGACAGCCGCATCGGTCTCCGACGGCCTTTCGAAGACGCTGCTCGTCGCCGAAGCGGTCGATCGCGAGATGACTGGCGCCGACGATACGCATGTGCACGGCGATGCCTGCTGGGCCTGTGGCAACAACTGCTTCCCGCTCAATTCCCGCGTCATCAACGACCCCAGCGTTGACGCCTTTCGGAGCCACCATGTCGGCGGCCTCAACAGCGTCTACGGCGACGGCCATATTTCGTTCCTGAGCGACCGTCTCGACGTTCGCGTGCTGATCGCGATCTGCACCCGCACCGGCGGCGAGACGGAGTCTGAAGCCACCAATTAGGGACACAAAGCAGGGCCACAAACGAGGCCCCACACCAATACACCCTGCCGGGGCCAAACTCGGCAGACCAACATTGCGGGGCAACCCGTAGTCGGTCGTGTTGTCCCCAGCACGGTCGTGATCGAGTGCATGTTTCTTCGCAGAAAGGTTCCCATGATTCGTAATGCTTTCCTCGCCTTGGCGGTCGTCGCCATGGTGGCTTCGGCCAACGCCGCGTTTGCGGGCGGCCGGAGCGGCGGTAGCTCGAAGTCGAACAACCAGACCGTTCGTATCAAGAACACCGGCACCGCGCCGGCGCTCGTGAATGCGAAGAATGGTGCTGTTTCGGCTACGGGCGGTAAGACGGTGTCTGGCAATGGCGTGGCCCAGTTCACGATCAAGAAGGGGTCATCCAATGCCTTCGTTCAGAATCAGGCCGGCGGCCAGCAGCAGACGCTGCCGTTCAGCTTCCCAAAGAGCCAGGTCGTGTACCTGTTGGCTGCGGCCGACAACACGACGAGCACGCTGACGTTCTCCCCCGAGGGGAAGATTTTCTAGTCGACGTTTGGATTCCCATCCAAATGCCGGCCTGACAACAGACGAGATCACGAACCAGACAGCACGTGCGTGGGCCTTGGCCCACAAGTGCTGTCTGGTTCGCTCGTTTTCTGGCCTTCCGCAGAGAGCTTCCTGCCGGCTGTCGTTTGTGCGAACCACTGTTCGTGATTAGAACCGTGGTATGAATGTTTTCGTGCGGCAACGAGCGGACACCGCCTGGTGGGTGGATGCTCTTGGGGCGACGGCAATCGCGATACTCATCGCGGCGCCGTGGCTCTGGCAGGATCTCGTACCCTGCGAATGGCTCGGTGTGGCGGCGGCTCTCGTCTGTCTCCCGCGCCTCCGCGGCTGGCGGGGCGAAACGCTCGTGCTGGCCGTGGCGGCGGCCAGCCTGGCCATGGCTTTTCACTGGTCGCCCAAGGTGCTCGCCGATGCGATCCAGTCGAGCTACGGGATCGGGCTGGCCTTTACCGTGCCGATCGTGCTCTGGGATGCCTTGCGGCTATCGCTGCCCTTTTGGTTCGTCAGCCGCACGGTCGTCGACTCCCGCAACGCCTGGCTGCCGGCCGCCCTGGTTGCCGTGGCGACCGAGGCCTTCGTCACGAGCATCTTTCCCTGGAAGCTCGGCTACAGCCAGCTCGCCTGGCCCGTGCTCGTGCAATCGGTCGACCTGCTCGGCCCGGAGGCCGCCACCTTCGTGCTCTATGCCCATGCCGGCGTGATCGTGCTGATGGTGGAGATGCTCCGCCGCCGCTGGACGCCCGCGCACGAGGCAATCGGTCCGGCATGGACGGCGGTGGGTGTGGCGGCGGTGGTGGTCTGCGTGGCCAACCTTGCCTACGGCGCATGGGCGATGCGATTCTGGTCGGCGGAGATGGCAGCGGCACCGAAAATCAGGGTGGCGCTCGTGCAGGTCGACCCCAGCCGCGACGATTCGATCGACGCCCTGCAACGGCTCTCGCGGGAGGCGTGCGCCGGCCGCGACCGCCCCCTCGACCTGATCTGCTGGCCCGAATGCAGCGGCGGTTCCTACTCGGAAAAACTCCCCTCGTTCAACGATGCCGAGCGGATCTTCGCGGAGTCACGCGACCCGCAGCGGGGCCTGCGGCCGCTGGCCGATCCTGCCTGCCCGCTCCTGTTTGGCGGCAAGATCTACAGCGGCTATCCCGAACGGCCCAACGACATCTACCAGTCGGCGATCCTCGTTGACGACGCCGAGCGGATCATCGGCTGCTACCACAAGCGGCACCTGATGCCGTTTGGCGAATATGTCCCGGGCACGGCGTTCATGCCCGAGCTGCGGCACTATTTTCCGATGGAAGACGATCTCGACGTCGGGCCGGAAGCGACCGTGCTGATGCTTGGCGACAAGGCGAGGCTGGGCGTGATGCTCTGCTACGAAGACATGGTGCCAATCGCCGCCGAATCGCTGGTCGACAATGGTGCCAACGTGCTGCTCTCGCTCATCAACGGCTCTTCATTCAAGGCGACGCTCACGCTCCTGCAGCACCGGCTGCTCGCGCAGATGCGGGCCGTGGAAAACCGCCGCTGCCTCTTGCGATGCGCGGCGACAGGTGAGACATGCCTGGTCTCGCCGCTGGGCACGATCCCCGCGCGGCTGCCGCTCAACGTTGAGGACGTGCTCGTCGCCGAGGTGCCATTGATCAACGCCCGCACGGTAGCGAGCCAGATCGGCCAGACGTTTCCACTTCTGTGCGGCGGGCTGGCAATCGCCATCGCCCTCGAAAGCGTGCGGCGAAAACGGACGGCCTGACGCTATGCCGCGCGGCGGATCGCCGGAGCCTGCGCTGCGAGCCGCGCCTCCACCATCATCCGCGCGACATCCTTCATGTGGGATCGCGCCGTCCAGCCCAGCCGCGCCGTGGCGTGCGACGTGTCGGCCTGACCCGAGAGGATCTCGCTGGGCCTGGTCAGGGCGGGATCGCGGACGACGTGCTTCCGCCAGTCGAGGCCGAGGCTGGCGAACACCTCGCGGACAAAGTCCTCGAGGCTCGTCGTCTGGCCGGTGGCGATCACGAAGTCTTGGAGCGTCTCCATCTGCAGCATGCGGTGCATGGCCACGACATACTCAGGCGCCCAGCCCCAGTCACGACGGACGGAGAGGTCGCCGAGGCTGAGAACGTCCTGTTCGCCCGCGGCCACACGGCAGGCGCCCGCCACGATCTTCTGCGTGACGAAACGCTCGGGCCGCAGCGGGCTTTCGTGGTTGAAGAGGATGCCGGTGCAGGCTTCTATTTTGTACGCCTGTCGATACTGGGCTATCTGCCAGAAGGAGGTCGCCTTGGCGATGCCGTAGGGGCTGCACGGCTTGAGGACGGTCGTTTCGCCGGCGGGCTCGTCGCCCGTGTTGCCAAACATCTCGGAGCTGCCAGCGTTGTAGAGCCGGATCGGCCGGCCGAGCATACGGATCGCCTCGAGCAGGTTCACCGTGCCGATGACGATGCTCTCGAAGGTTTCCACCGGCTGGTTGAAGGAGAGGCCCACGGAGGTCTGGCCGGCGAGGTTGTAGACCTCATCGGGCTGCGTGCGGGAGAGTACCTGCATCGTGGAGCGAAAGTCGACCAGCGACATCGACTCCACCGTCACGCGGTCGCGGATACCCAGCCGTGTGAGTCCGTCGAAGCGGCTGGCCTGGGCATCACGGCTGGTGCCGACGACCGTGTAGCCAAGGTCGAGCAGATGGGCTGCGAGGTAGCTGCCGTCCTGGCCGCTCATCCCACAGATGAGGGCTTTTCGTGCGGACACAGGCTTTTGAATCGTCAGAGTGGTCATGACGCCGTGGGTCATAGCAATTCCCAGAGGGTGGTCGAAAGAGCAGCTTGGCCGTCGGAGGGTGCCGATCAGGCCGCCGCCCGATCCAGCACGGAGCGGTAGACCCCGAGATATCCCAGGGCGGCGTTCTCCCACGAAAATTCTGCGGCCCGGGCCCGGGCCGCGGCCGCAAAGGTTGGCATCGCCGCCACAGCTGCCATGCCTGCGTGGAAGACGGTGGCCATGTGGTCGGCCCCGAAGGAATCCCAGTAAAAGCCGAGCGACCCGCCCAGTTCTGGCAGGCTCGTACGGCGGGACATGAACACCGGCTTGCCGCACTGCATCGCCTCGAGCACCGGAAACCCGAATCCTTCAGTGAGCGAGGGAAACGCAAACGCCTCGCAGTGCTCGTAGAGCCACTGCCGGTCGCCGTCCGACACCTGCCCGGTGAGCATCACCCTGCTACCGAGATTCCGAGCAACGACTTCACGCACCAGTTGCTCGCCGTAGGGCGTCTCCCGCTTGCCGGCGATCACGAGCGCACGCTCGGGCAGCCGTTCGATGAGGTCAAAGAGCGCATGAAAATTCTTGTGGGGCAGGCAGTTGCCGATCGAGAGCAGAAACCGGCCCCGTGGTGCCCAGGTCGGGGCGACCAGCGACGCGGCCGGCGGAGCAGACAGGCCTGGCGACACGACATGCACCGGCTTGCCGCCGAGCCGCAGGTGGGTGGCGACGTCGTCCGCCACATAGCGGGAGTCGGTGACGATCGCCGTCGCCCGATCCACCTTCCGCTGCACGTCAGCCAGCTTGCGGGCCACGGCCGCTGGCCGGTCCTTGTGCCGATCGTCGTGCAGGAAATTCAGATCGTGGATCGTGAGCACGACTGGCACGGTGGGATCGAGCGGCAGATACTTGCTTGTTTGGTTTGTAACATGCCAGAGGTCGTAGCGATGCCGCCGCTGAAAGGGCGCAAGGAATGGCCGATAGAGGCTGGCGAATGTCTCCTTCCGCCAAGGGCTGACCTCGATCTGTTCGACGCCCTCGGCCCGGAAGTGCCGGACGGTGTCTTGCGGAATGGTCTGTGGCAGGAAAAACACCGGATCGAAAGATCTCTCGCCAACCGCCAGGATACCCTCTGCGAGATGCCGACAGAAACGGCCGAGCCCGCAGTTGGCATGCCGCAGTTTCTCGAGGTCGAGCACGACACGAGGCCTGCCGGCACGCGCCTGCTCGGTGGTCCGATGCGCGAAAAGACCTTTTGCGAACATGGATAGACGACCCCAAGACCATGGTGGCGTCTGACTGACATCAGCCTGACCACGCACCACCGACCCCAGGTTTCTATCGGTCTTCGGCGCCCGCAAACTAAACGCGAACGGTAGAGTCGCGGCGGCGGCATGATCGGAACGGGCCGCACAGACTGGCCAAAGGACTAAGGACTAGGCCGATGCTGCCCGCTCCGCCAGTGTCAGAGAACCCGTACCGAGGCGGGAAGCGCGATCCACGGCAAGGTGATAGAAGGCACCGTCAGCGCGAGTCGTGATGAGCACGACTGATTGCGGCACCCCGCCGCCCTTGGCCGCGATCCCTGCACCGGTCCGCCAAAGCCCTGTGACCTCAGGCAGCGTCTCGATAACGGATCCTGGGCTGACAAACCGCTCTCAATTCGTTGGCACAGCCCGTGCGCATCGCCACACGTTGCACGGCAGGGTGATTGCAGACGGACTCCCACGCCTGCATCTCCGTTTGTGTCAGGAGACGTCGAAGAGAACCGTTCGCTTCAACGACACGATTCAAGACAGTCTGCTCGTCAGGAAGCCTCCGAGTGGCATCCAGTTGATTGCCGAGTTCCATCGCCTCACGCAAAAACGTCGCGATGCGCTTGTTATAGAGGCTGGGGCCATTTGCCGCGAGCAAACGCTGCGAAAACTCCATCGTAAAGGCCACGAACCAAGGGACTGACGGCGCGACGTTTTCCCGCAGCGTCGCTGAAACTGTATGGCATCGTTGTATGAGGGCGTTCAATTGTGATGGCCGCACAGTCTGCCGCGAAATACACGGCGACGAAAGTGCCTGAAGAAACGGTGAAATGCAGTCGGCATCCTCATACGGAACGCGTATCACCGGGTATCCGATGCTTGCCAGCCTTTCTTGGCCGCAGCGATCTCCCTCCAGTGCTCCATGGAAATCTGCGACTGAGTCGCACGCGAAGCCAAGTCGTGAATGAAACTTGATCGCACTCCATAATCTCTCCCGCACCGTTCGCTCCACGATGAGGATGTGCACATTGAAGTACCGGCCGAGTTCGGCCACAGCGGATTCGAAAGCCTCGGGCTGAGCGCACAATATCTCCCAGAACACCTCGCTGCTCATCAGGGGTGTTAGCCCACGCGGAACTTCAGTGGCGATTGTCGCGACAATTTCTTCCGGACAGCCTCCGAGCAATGGTTTGGGGATGCAATGATGGTCGCTCAGGTAGCACGCCGGCAGCAGCATGTGCTGTGCACTGGCACTACCACTTTGCACATACCAAAACCCAGCTTTCGCCAACTGCTTACGGTTTCGCTGGCAGAATACCTGGATCGCAGTCGTGCCGGTCTTATGCGGACCGATGTGGAGCACGAGCGAGGACTTACGGGCGGATGCCGGTGGAGCCGGCCGGCGGGGGACATGCCTGACAAGCGTTCGGATGATTTTTGAAAGCCGGCTCATGAGCTTAGACCTGCGTAAATTGACCGAACAAGGTACCAGCTCGGAGCAAAACTCCGTTGCGCAACGCGCACCGCTCTTCCTTTGGATATCGGAAGCTATCCGTTTTGCCGTGAGACTTTGTCCCGATCGGGCAGACCCTGCCGCGACACACGATTTTCAGGGCTCGCCAGTCTGCCCAAGTTCCCATCTGGAGCCCTATCACGCGGCGGCGCGGGTCAACCGATCGAGATGGTTGCGGATCATGTCCGCTGGGTACGCGGTGTGGCTCCTGAGCCAGTCATAAATGCGACGGGCATCGATGCCGACGGGATTGTCCCGAAGTAGGTCCACCTTGAGCATCGGCACGCCAGCCTCCAGCACCTGCTTCCACTGCATGTGCGTTGGGTTGTAGGTCGGGCGGCGGATGCTGCGCCGATACCGTCGCACCCGCTTTTGCCAGGGTGGCCAGCAGGCCATGTTCGACAGCTGCTCTCCTACAGTCACCCGCGGATGATTCCGGCCATCGAACAGCGTGTGGACTGCGAAGCCATTCGCGACGCAGTCGGTCATCCAGCGCAGCTCGTAGGCGTTGATCGCGTCCCGTTTGGTGGGCACGAGCCGTACGCCCTCCCAGAGCCGCTTACCACAGTCGGAGGCCAGTAGCCGTCGGGACATGCCCATGAAATACGACTGGAGATGTACCTCGGGCTCCAGTGACACCGTCATGCCCCACAGGTCGCTTCGTCTGGCAGCCGCGGCGGCCAGGCAGCCGTCGATCGGCCAGAGCGGGCCATAGACGCTGCTGTTGGTGAACAGAATCTCGTCGTAGGCCGGGATGTCGAGCCGCAGGAGCCCCTCGCGCCAGCTCGCGAAATCGAAGCCCTCGTTTTCACGAACGATGACCTCATCCGCCAGCGAGGTGAGCGCGGGGCTCGCGTTCGTGCAGTGCGTCGAGACGAACACGATGCGATCGACGACGGCGCGGTATTGCCGTAGGGCGTGGATCACGTAGGGGTCGACGACGCCGTCGCGATCCCAGTGGGCATAGACCAGTGCACGGGAATGGTGCGGCGTGCCTTCCATACAGCGTCTTTCACATTTCCAACGCTCATCACCAAGACTAAGCGGCCGCCGCTCGTGGTTGCCGCTCGGCCAGCGATTCCGCTGCGATGTCCGCGAGATACCGGCCATAGTCGCTCTTCATGCGGAGGGCCCGTTCGGCCACCTCAGCCGGCGACAGATATCCCAGGTGCATGCCGATTTCCTCGAGGCAGGCGATCTTCAGTCCCTGCCGCTCCTGGATCGTCTGCACGAACGAGGTCGCCTGCAGAAGCGAGTCGGGCGTGCCGGTGTCGAGCCAGGCAAAGCCGCGGCCAAGTTTCTCCACCTGCATATCGCCACGCTCGAGATACACCCGGTTCAAGTCGGTGATCTCCAACTCACCCCGGCTGCTCGGCTTCAGGCTGCGGGCGATATCCGTCACGTCAGCGTCGTAGAAGTAGAGACCCGGCACGGCGAAATGGGATTTCGGCTGTCGCGGCTTTTCCTCGAGCGAGAGGGCCCTGCCGCTCGCATCAAACTCCACCACGCCGAAGCGTTCGGGATCGCGGACAGGGTAGGCGAAGATCGTGGCCCCCCGCTGCCGCGCCGCTGCGGCGTGAAGCACCGCCTGGAAACCGTGGCCATGGAAGATGTTGTCGCCGAGCACGAGGGCTGCTCGGTCTCCGCCGAGGAAATCGCGGCCGATGACGAACGCCTGCGCCAGCCCATCGGGCTTCGGCTGCTCCGCGTAGGAGAGCGCCACGCCAAACTGAGAGCCGTCACCGAGCAGCCGCTGAAAATGCGGCAGATCGTGGGGCGTGGAGATCAGGAGAATGTCACGGATGCCGGCGAGCATCAGTGCCGACAGCGGGTAGTAGACCATCGGCTTGTCGTAGACCGGCAGCAGTTGCTTGGAGATCGCCAGCGTCATCGGATGCAGACGGGTTCCAGATCCGCCTGCCAACACGATGCCCTTGAGAGGTGTGGTGTCGTTTTTGCATGCGTCCATAGGGTGATCGGCCAGCGAGGTTTTTTGTGGGTTTGTACGGATGTTTCGCGATTCGGCCCAGGAGGCTCGCCGCGGGCGGGAGATAACATCGCGAGGGGGAGTAACGCCAGAGCACATGACAAAAGGACAGCCGCGGCCCAGCCCTGCTTACGCCGCCCTGCTACGGCGTGCCAGCGGCGGCACCGCCTGCTCGCGGGCTGCCAGCAACTCGGCCAACGCCACGGTCTTCCGCTGCCGCCAGAATCGCCCGAGGCCGTCGGGGCGAAAGTCGGTTACGGCCAGGTGCGGGTGGTAGAACGGATCGCAGGGAAAAGCGTGCTGCCAACGGGCAACGAATACGTCCTTGGCCGTTTCCTTGGCGGTGCGGGTGCGTCCCTCCCAGTGCGTGGCCTGGATATGAGGTTGGTAGACAATCGCAAATCCCGCACTCCGCAGCCGTAGACAGAGATCGATGTCGTTATAGTCGTCTGGGAATTGCTCGTCGAAGCCGCCCACCGACTCAAAGGCATCCCTGCGGACGAGCATGCACGCAGCCGTCACGGCTGAGAATTCCTGCAACCGGCGGATGCGGCCTTGATACCCGAGAGAGTCCGCCGGCCAGTTGTAATGGGCGTGCTGGCACTGGCGTTTTGCGTTGAGCACGACGCCGGCATGCTGAATATCGCCTTCCGGATAGTGGAGCAGCGCACCGACAGCCCCAATGCGATCGTCGAGCTCGAAGGTCGCCGTCATCTGTTCCAGCCACCGTGGCGAGAAGCCGTCGACGTCGTTGTTGAGAAAGAGCAGCAAGGAGCCTGTGGTAGACCGCACGGCAGCATTGTTCATGGCCGCGAAATTGAAGGGACCTCTGTAGGGAAACACCCGCAGCCGGTCCGCAGCCGACTCGCGGGCGAGAAAGTCGAGCAGGTCCGGCTGGTCTGATGCGTGATCAATCACGGTGATGTCATAGTTGTCGCAGCCGGCTCGTTCCCGAAGGTCATGCACGCAAGACTTTACGAGAGCCCCGGCATTCTTGGTCGGGATCACGATCGACACCTGCGGCGACCGTCGTGGGTGGAGTTCAAACTGGTGGATCGATGCCGCTTGGGGATGCACCGACACGGACGCCGAGACGCCGATGGCTTCGAGTGTTTCAGAGGCGATGCGAGCCGTATCATCACCTCCGGCAGTGCCGTGGCCACCCGGCAGGATCGCGAGTGGGTGCCGGATATGCGACACGTCTTCGTGTGAGCAGCCCCGGAGCGCCTCCAGGGCGATGGCGTAAAGCGATTCGCCGGCGGAGGCCGTCGCCACACCGCGGGCGACCAGTCGTTCGAGCGCCGCGGTTGCCAGCGACCGCTTGAAGGCCACGACCGGCCCCAGATAGCTGCCACCGACGAGCGACGTCCAGGAAAAGTCAGGCTTGTGATGAATCGTCGGAGCGGCCCACAGTCCGCCGGAAGGATCGCCCACTGCGTCATCGCCGTAGACCGCCATGATCTCCCGGGCTGCACTCTGGCCGCCGTTCCGTTCGAGAACAGCTGCGATCCACAGGAGAGCGTCGTCGCAGACGTTCGCACGGGCATCGCAGAGGATCACATGGCCGGACGTGGCCTCTATCAGAGCAGTGTGCAGGCTCGGCAGAATAGTCTGCCCGAGGCGTGGAGGGCTCTCGACGAAATGGAGATCGGGTGCCTGCCGGCTCGTCACTGAGCGAAAGTCCGCACCTGCCAAATTGCGCACGGCGGCCAGCGTGTCTGGCGGAGCGACGATCCACACCCGCTGCGGGAGCAGCGGACCACAGGCGAGTCTATCGAGGCAGTTGATGCACTCGTTGGAGGCCACTGCCGCGTCACAACCGCTGCAGATAATCACGTCGGGCGGGCTGAGGCCGACGGCGAGACGGGCAAGGTGGTCAGCGCTCGCTCGACGTGCCTCTCGGAGAATCGTGACCGCGGCTCGCGCATCCCGTATACCGTGCTTCAGCCGCCGCACACCGCGTTCCAAGTGCTTGCCGAGGGCAGCCAACGCCGTGGTTTTTTTCCGCGCTGCCATCGGCATTGGTTTCCGGAGTCGTACGAGCGGATGGGGGTGATACGGAATCCCGGCAAGTGCCGCCATATCAAACCGGTTACGCATCGGCCTCCACGGCACGGCCATTTTTCGGGCTGGCGACCGGCAGACGAAAAGCGTATTCCTCCGGTCCATCCCCCGTTCCCCCTCTAGGGGGATGTTGTTCTTGAGCGAAAGGGCTGCATGCATCCCATTTTGGTTACCGGTGGAGCCGGATTCATCGGCGGCGAGTTCGTTCGGCAATGGATTGGCGAAGAGCACTCGGCCGTCGTCAACCTCGACGCACTGACCTACGCGGGCAATCTCGAGTCGCTCCGTGACGTGGCGGCGAACCCGCGGCACATTTTCGTGCAGGGCGACATTGGCGACAGCGACCTGGTGGCAAGGCTCCTGGCGAGCCATCGGCCCCGGGCGATCATCAACTTTGCCGCGGAAAGCCATGTCGACCGGTCGATCGACGGCCCCGCCGCGTTCGTGGAAACCAATGTGATGGGAACCTTCCGCCTGCTCGAGGAAGCCCGAAAGCACTGGAAGAACCTCCCGGAGGCCGAACAGCAGGAGTTTCGCTTCCTGCACGTCTCGACCGACGAGGTCTATGGCTCGCTCGGTCCGACGGGCAAGTTCACCGAGACGACGCCGTATGCACCCAACTCACCATACTCCGCCTCAAAGGCATCGAGCGACCATTTCGTCCGCGCCTACCATCACACCTACGGTCTGCCCACCCTCACCACCAACTGCTCCAACAACTACGGGCCCTACCAGTTTCCCGAGAAGCTCATCCCGGTGATGATCCTCAATTGCCTGGAGGGCAAGCCGTTGCCCGTGTATGGCGACGGCGCGCAGGTCCGTGACTGGCTCTATGTCGGCGACCATTGCCGCGCGATCCGTGCGGTGCTTGCCCGTGGTCGTCTCGGCGAGGTCTACAACATCGGCGGCGACAGTGAAAAACGGAATCTGGAGGTGGTGCAAGCCATCTGCAAGGCAGTTGACAGGCTGCGGCCGGGATTACCCCATGCTCCCTGCACATCGCTGATCAGCTACGTGAAGGACCGACCAGGCCACGACCGCCGCTACGCCATCGACTTCAGCAAAATCGAGGGCGAACTGGGCTGGCGACCGAGCCTATCTTTCGACGAGGCGATCAGCCGCACGGTTGCCTGGTATCTCGATAATGAACCTTGGATCGAAAACATCGCCAGTGGGGGCTACCGTCGTAACCGCTTGGGGCTCGTCGCTGAGGTGTCTTAACCACGCACACCGCGGAACAAGTGCGTTGTTTTCTTCAATGAATGGACGGCCCGATGATTTGGAGTACACGCGTCGCTGGCCCGAAAACTCCTCCCCGCAGTACGCCGATCGCGGTCTGCTCCTGCTGCGGTGGCGAGGAATTCGTCTCTCACACCGTTCTCTGGAAGGACCTCATTCGAGAGTGGCGGATTTCCCGTGATGAAACAGATTACATCAATCGCCAGCAAGGCACTCTCTGCAAGGGTTGTGGTTCCAATTTGCGGTCATGCGCGTTGGCGATGGCGGTGATGCGGGCCTATCACTTTAGTGGCACATTCATCGATTGGGTTCGCTCTGCCGAAGCCCAGCGACTCTCCGTCCTCGAACTCAATGGCGCCGGCAACCTAACTGGCTTTCTCCGAGTGGTTCCCGGCCATATCGAGAAGTCGTACCCCGAAGTCGATATGCTTTCGATACCATTTCCCAGCCGCTCATTTGATCTCGTGCTTCATTCCGACACGCTGGAGCATGTACCTGATCCCGTCCGCGGTTTGGCTGAGTGCCGACGCATACTGCGACCTGGCGGTGCCTGTTGCTTCACGGTGCCCATCATTGCCGCACGGCTCACTCGGTCGCGTGACGGCATGGCGGAGAGCTTCCACGGCGGCGCTGGCGATCGAAAAAAAGATTATCTGGTTCATACCGAGTATGGGGCCGATGCGTGGCGTCACGTGATTGAAGCAGGCTTTTCAGAATGCCGCGTCATCGCGTCCGAATATCCTTCCGCACTCGCGCTCGTCGCGATCCCTTGATTCAGACGGAGGTCACGCTTTGATCATCCCAAATGATTCGCAAACGCCGCTCGCCACCACCGGCGAGCGGCTGATGACCGACAACCGCACAGAAAACGTGCCGGAGCATCTGCATCGTTACGCCCTCGCCTGCAGGCTCGCCCGCGGCGTCGACACGCTCGATATCGCCTGTGGCGAAGGCTACGGCACCAATCTGCTTGCATCGCATGCCGCCAGCGTCGTCGGCGTCGATGTCTCAGCCGATGCCATCGCTCACGCCTCACGAAAGTACAAGCGATCCGGCCTACGATTTCTGCACGGTTCGGCCACTGCTATCCCGTTGCCTGACGCCTCTGTTGACCTGGTCGTGAGTTTCGAAACCATTGAGCACCTCCGCGAGCAGGACGAAATGCTGGGCGAAATTCGCCGCGTATTGCGGCCGGGCGGCCAACTCATCATGTCGTCTCCCGACAAGCGTTTCTACACCGACGCCACGGGCCACAAGAACCAATACCATCTCCGCGAGCTTTACTGCGATGAGTTTCGCGAACTGATCAGCCGGTACTTCCCGCATACACAAATGATGTACCAGCGGATGAGCTACGGGTCGATTATGGTTCCCGAACATCCCGAGCCGGGCTTCCATGAATACCGTGGCGATTTCTCCAGCTTCACCGTCGGCACCGAACTCCAGGCAGCGATGTACAACATCGCCGTGGCCTCCGACACGCCGCTGAAGAATCTGCCGATATCCTTCTGGGATGGTATGGAGCATTTACAGGACCTTGAGGCGAATGCCGACCGCGCACACCAGCAACTCAGGGCCATGCGCAAATCGTTTGCTATGCGCGTCGCACGGGCGGTCACAGCGCCGCTGTCGCTTTTTCGCATACGGTCTGATCGCGTCACAGCGGTCCATGGATAACCGTTGAACGCACGGCGGATTCGATCGATAGTGGTTGGCCAGATCATTTTTATTACCTGCCTGACATTGAGCTTGGGACATCGCGTCCTCGGTGTTGCGGTTACTGGGGCGGTGCGCAGGAGGACCCGACCGTGCCATCGGAAATAAGCAGTAAGCCATGCCAGCCGCGCGGAACCGCCATCGCACAATCAGTGAGTCCGCAAGGGAACGGCGGCTTTGTGATCTTTGCGCCATCGTACGTGACTAATTCTGCGGGAATTGGCTGTCTGTACCGGCTTTGTCACGAACTCCGCAGTCTCGGCTTCCCGGCATTTATGACCGGTGGCCAGCGGACCGCACAACACCTCAGCGCTCCGCTGATCGATCTTGCCGAGGCCGGCGCGTTGTGTCAGCGTGGCTTCACGGCCATCTATCCGGAGATCATCACCGGCAATCCACTCGCAGCCGAGTCCGTGATCCGCTGGGTGCTCAACCGGCCGGGGTTCCTCGGTGGAGACGCCATCTACTCCGAGGAGGAGCAAATCTTCTACTACTCGGAGATTTTCCGGCCGTATATCCAAAACCGTATCGCTGGCAAGCTTTGCATGCCCATTATCGACGAGGCGATTTTCTTCTCGGATGATACGGCCCCCGCGAATCGAAGCCTGGATTGCTACTATGTCGGCAAATCGGTCTGGCAGGAGGGTGTGATCGCACGCGACCGTGCGTTCGAGATCACGCGCGAGTATCCCGCCAAGACAGAACTCGGAAAGTTATTTCGAGCCGCTCGGGTGCTGTACTGCTTTGACAACAGTACCGCTCTCGTCTACGAAGCGTTGCTTTGCGGATGCCCGGTGGTAATCATCCCGGACGGCACGCAGACCCGGCAGGATTATGGGAAGCTCGAATCTGGCCTCGCATGGGGTATAGAAGGGTACCGCGGTGAACCCGTCGATGTATCCTCCCTCAGGGCTCGCTATGCCGAAGAGAAAAGAGATTTTCACCGGCAATTGCTTCACATGGTTCAGGTGAGCGGGCAGCGACCGGAGGGGAACGGCGCCGCATGCTTCCATTCCGTCATGCAGCTCGACACCTTTGAGAGTCAGTCGCGTGCCGCGCCGATGGCCTCAGAGGCTGAGCATATATCGCCTCTGAGAGGTCTCGAGCGCAGGCTGCGTCAATGGCGGAAACAATGGCAGCGGCAACGGCGAGAACGACTGAATTCCTACCGCTTGCTTCGAGAGCTTATCGCGACCGACAGCCGGGGAATGCTGGCGGAACGCTGCCTCACGCGTCGTTCCCTGACGTGCTTTCACGTCGAACATGCAGTCTGGCAAAGGGGAATCGTCGACCGCAGCACAGCCTATGAGGTAACAATTACCCCGCGCACCACGCTGTCGACCCTTGTCAATCTGTTTCGGTCCACGGCGGTCTTGTACTGCTTCGATCCGTATTCGCCGATCGTCAAGATCGCATTGGCAAGCGGCTGCCCCGTCGTGCTGGTCCGCGCGGGCGGGTGGCAGCAGCGGCTCAGGCCTGCAGCCCTCACTGAGTAAACGCCCCGTGGGTTCCGTGGCATCGCCGCGTTTATCTTACGTTCCGAAGCTCCGCGAAAAGGTCGTCCTGAGCCGCTATTTTGCCAGGCCTGCCCATCTTCCCTGATCACGAATAGGCAAACCGATCTGGTGTGCGCCCACCCAGGTCGCCTAGTCTCTCCGGACACGTACGTCTGTCTAGTGGCTGTGGAGCACACGTAGCACGACCCCAACGGGGGCTGGCAGTTGGAGCCATCGGTTCGTGACCATGTTGCACGTACCGCGGTCGTCGAGGAACTCATTCGGATGAAGATCGGCAGAATAATCGGCGACACAGCCTCTCGTTTTCCTTTGGTAGCGAGGGCCGTGGACCGCGTGCGGAGAATTTGTCGCCGTCTGCGAGGCGCAAGGCACCCCTCACACCAGCGCGCTCAGGTCCGCTACAGTACCTGGATACAGACACATGACACCCTCTCACCGAAGGATGTCGCACTCCTGCGGAGCAAAGCCGAGGAGCTTCCCCGGCAGCCAACCATCTCTGTGGTGATGCCTGTTTGCAACACCTCACTCGAGATTCTGGATAAGGCCATCCGTTCAGTGCTGGATCAGGCCTATGGCAACTGGGAGTTGTGCATTGCCGATGATGCCTCCTCCACACCTGGGATCCGCGAACTGCTCGAGCGGCAAGCTGCCAAAGACTCCCGTATCAAACTGCACTTTCGTGAATCCCGTGGAAACATATCAGCCGCTTCGAACACGGCATTGGAGATGGCCACGGGGGAGTTTGTCGCCCTCCTCGATCATGACGACGTGCTGCCGGCACATGCCCTCTATTGGGTCGCGGAAGCGATCAATCGGCATCCGGATGCGCGGCTGCTCTACTCCGACGAGGACAAGATCGACGGGCAAGGACGGCGATTTGATCCGTATTTCAAGCCAGATTTCAACTACGAACTATTCCTCGCCCAAAACATGATCTGCCACCTTGGCGTCTATCGCCGAGAGCTGATCTGCTCATTGGGTGGCTTTCGTGGCGGTTTTGACGGCTCACAGGACTACGATCTCGCGCTGCGGGTCGTCGCTGCGATTCCGCGCAATCAGATCGTGCACATCCCGCGGATTCTCTACCACTGGCGAAGCATTGCCGGGAGCGTTGCCCTTGACCGGAATGAAAAACATTTCTGCGAGCCAGCAGCACGTCGGGCGGTCGCCGAACACCTGCAATCCTCCGGCGGTGGCACCGTCGAGATGGCCCCTGAATCACTGGCGCATCACCGCATCAAATATCCGCGGCCGATCGAGTCGCCGCTGGTCTCGATCGTCATCTGCACCCGCGATCACGAGGCGCTCCTGCGGACGGCAGTGGAGTCGATCCGTATGTTTTCCACCTACCCGAATTATGAACTTGTGATCGTCGACAACGGTAGCCGGGAACCGCAGGCGGTCGCCTATCTGGCCTCGCTGGCCTCGCAGCCTGGAATCCAGGTGATCCGTGATGATTCGCCGTTCAACTACTCCCGGCTCAACAACGGCGGAGTCGCTCATTGTCGCGGCGATATTGTCTGTCTGCTCAACGATGACATCGAGGTGGTCGCGCCTGACTGGCTGGAGGAAATGGTCTCCTTCGCCATCAAGCCTGACGTCGGCTGCGTCGGCGCCAGACTCTGGTATCCAGACGGCACGCTGCAGCACGGCGGTGTGATCATCGGCATCGGCGGTATCGCCGGCCACGCCCACCTCCGACTGCCGAAAGGAAGCCCCGGGTATTTCTCCAGGGCGGTGCTCCAGCAGGAACTTTCCGCCGTGACGGGCGCCTGCCTGATGATCAGGCGGAAGGTCTACCAAGAGGTGGGTGGGCTCGATGAGCAGATCGCGGTGGCCTTCAACGATGTCGACTTCTGCTTGCGGGTACGGGCGGCCGGATATCGCAACATCTGGACGCCATTTGCCGAACTGATTCACCACGAATCGGCATCCCGGGGGTACGAAGACAACCCGGAAAAGATCGCGAGATTCCAGCGGGAGATCCGCTTCATGCAGGCCCGCTGGGGTGACGTGCTCGAGTGTGATCCTCATTACAACCCAAATTTGTCCCTGCAGTCATGCGATTATTCGATTGACTGCCGTCCGCGACGATCCGCATGGAGGGCCGCATGAAATTCTTTCGCACAGTGCGCACAATCGTAACCGGGATCGAGCAGGAGCCCCGCGAACAGATCATCCTCCGCGGGATCGACAAGGCCACGCCCGGGCTCGAAATCGGCCCGAGTCACCGGCCCATCGCGGCCAAGCGGGACGGCTTCAATGTCCGTATTCTCGATCACCTTGATGCAGCCTCCCTCCGGGAAAAATATGCGACGCACGGCGTTGATACTGATGCCATCGAGGAGGTTGACTATGTCTGGACCGGTCAGCCGCTCGACGAACTTGTCGCTGGCGAGCGGTTCGCTTGGATCATAGCCAGCCACGTCATTGAGCACGTGCCCGATCTGGTGGGATTTCTCAGCGCGTGTGAGCGAATACTTGCTCCGGGCGGAGTGCTCTCGCTGGCCGTGCCCGACAAGCGCTACTGCTTCGATTGTGAACGTGAGAACAGCCCGCTCGGTCGCGTCATCGATGTTGCCCACGCGCAGTTAACAAACCATTCCCCCGGTACGGCAGCGGAGTATTTCCTGAAAGTCCGGCGTAAGGGCGGCCAGATCGCCTGGGACGAGCGGCATCGGGGACAGCTGGAGCCGGTGCATGGCCTGCAGGACGCCCTCCACGCGATGGCGAAGGTGCGGGAGGGGCATTATTTCGATCTGCACGCCTGGGTGTTCACGCCCGATTCATTTCGCCAGATCATCCGCGATCTGCACGACCTGCGGCTCATCGGCTTTCAGGAGCAGCACTACCACCCGACCCGCGGCTGTGAATTCTTCGTGACGCTCTCAAAGGCGTCGCCCCACGGACGAGCGGCGGCTTAGAACCCTTTAGCGTGAGGCGGAGAGATGTTCGGACTCGGCAAACGAAAACCCGCTGTCGTCCCCGCCGCTCCTGCTGTCGCGACCGGCGCAGGCATCCTCGATGCCTACTGCATGGAGAAGCCGGGGCCACAACAGGTGCTCGACATCTTCCGCGGGGAATGGTCATCAGCGATGCCTTCCGCGAGCGGCCTTGAGACAACGCCAGGGCACGCTGGACTCTTTGAAGATCCTCGCGTGACGTGGGCGGTCTCACAATGCGGTGGGGTGAGCGGCCGGCGTATTCTTGAACTCGGACCGCTTGAAGGCGGGCACTCCCACATGCTGGAAAAGGCCGGTGCAGACGAGGTGCTCGCCATCGAAGCCAATGTGCGATCTTTTCTCAAGTGCCTGTGTGTCAAAGAGATTTTTGGCCTTTCAAAGGTGCATTTTCTGCTCGGTGACTGCATGGCATTCATGGATCAGGATGCCGGTGGCTGGGACATGGTGTTCGCCAGCGGTATTCTTTATCACATGAAGGAACCAGCGCGCTTCCTGTCGCTCTTGCCGCGGATGGCGCCCCGGCTCTTTCTGTGGACGCACTACTTCGACGAGTCAATCATCCGGGGCACGCCTGCGCTCGCGCACAAGTTCGGTAAGGTCGAAGAGGCCACAATCGACGGCTTTCGCTATCAGTTTGTCGAGCAGTCCTACAAGGAGTCGCTTGGTTGGAGTGGCTTCTGCGGCGGCTCAGCTGAAACCAGCGTGTGGCTCACACGCAGTTCGATCGTCGGGTTGCTCGGGCATCTCGGCTACCGGACGATTGAGGTGTCGTTCGAGACGCCCAATCATCCCAACGGCCCTGCGTTTGGCGTCTACGCCGCAGCCGATACGTTCGTCTGACTGAGATCTGAGCGGTAGCGAGAGAGCGGATGATCGGTTTCACCATGGCTCAATTATGACCAACTTCCACTTCGTCGACGACTACGAGCGGCACGTCGATCACCTGATCCGCAACCACCCTCTTCCTGAAGCCATGTCCCTTGCGGTGGGCGGCTACTACGAAGAGTTTTCCGTCATCCTTGCCGAGGTGCTGGTGCAGAACGGTCTGCGGAATGGGATGTCTCTCGTGGACCTGGGCTGCGGCAGTGGCAGGGCGGCGAAGGGCATCAGTAAGCGCGTGCAGATCGAATACCTCGGCACCGATGTGGTCAAGCGGTTGCTCGACTACGCCGCGACAGTCTGCCCGCGACACTATCGATTCACCTGCCATCAAGAACTCTCCGTACCCGCCGCCGATGCATCGGCCGACATGGTCTGCGCCTTCAGCCTGTTCACGCACCTGCTCCACGAGGAGAGCTACATCTACCTGCAAGAATCGCACCGCGTGCTGAAGCCGGGAGGCAAGGTCGTGATGTCCTTTCTCGAATTTGCGAACCCCTGCCACTGGGCTATTTTTGGGCCGACCATGGAGGCTCGTAAAACGAACGCAAGACAACCGCTCAATATGTTCATCGAACGCAACGTGATCGATATCTGGTGCGAACACCTCGGCTTCGTTCGAGAGAGCTTCGTGGACGGAACAAACACACGCTGGAACGGATCTGCTCTGGGGCAGTCTCTCGCCGTGTTGCGGAAGCCCACGTGAGCGTTTCTGACAGTCGGCCGTGTCTCGCTCAGGCAGCCCGCCGCACGTAACTCGCACCCCGCTCAGCGATCGCCTTCTCCTGCGACGCGAGTTCCAGATCGGACTCGACCATCATGTCGACGAGCTGATCGAAGCTGGTCTGGGGCTTCCAGCCAAGACGCTTGCGGGCCTTCGTACTGTCGCCCAGAAGCAGATCGACCTCCGCGGGCCGGTAATATCGCGGATCGACCGCCACGAAGTCCTGGTAGTCGAGTCCCAGCCGCGAGAAGGTCTTCTCGCAGAATTCGCGAACGGAATAGAGCTCGTTCGTAGCGACCACGTAATCATCAGGCTTGTCCTGCTGGAGCATCCGCCACATCCCCTCGACATAGTCGCCCGCGAAGCCCCAGTCCCGCTGGGCATCGAGATTGCCCAGATAGAGCTTCTCCTGCAGTCCCAGCTTGATCCGCGTGGCCGCCCGGGTGATCTTGCGGGTCACGAAGGTCTCACCACGGCGGGGGCTCTCATGGTTGAAAAGGATGCCGCAGGAGGCGTGCAGGCCGTAGCTCTCGCGGTAGTTGACGGTGATCCAGTGGGCGTAGAGCTTCGCCACGCCATAAGGGCTTCGCGGATAGAACGGCGTCGACTCCTTCTGCGGCGTCTCGACCACTTTGCCGTACATCTCGGAGCTGGAGGCCTGGTAGAAGCGGATCTGCTCGCCCGTGTCGTCCTGCACGTCGCGAATCGCCTCGAGCAGGCGGAGCGTGCCCACGGCGGTGACGTCGGCGGTGTAGGCGGGCTGGTCGAAGCTCACGCGGACGTGGCTCTGGGCGGCGAGGTTGTAGACCTCCTGCGGGCGGATCTCACGGATCAGCCGGACCAGGCCATTGCCGTCCGACAGGTCGCCGTAGTGAAGGTGAAGTTGGGGCTTGTCGCCGAAGATCAGGTGCTCGATCCGCTGCGTGCCGAAGGTGCTGGAGCGACGCCGCAGGCCGTGCACCTCGTAGCCCTTCGAGAGCAGCAGCTCCGCGAGATACGAACCGTCCTGACCCGTGACACCTGTGACCAAGGCGCGCCGCTGCATCGATGACCCTTCCGTTATGGTGGGGCTGTCTTCCACGGCAGAGTCCACACCTGCGTGGTGACCGAACCTGCCGCTCCATTCCTGAGAGGGGGGAGAAACTAGCAGTCGTATCCCGGGAACGATACGGCAGTTTCCCGCGTCAGAATCCGCCCACAAGCCCGGCATAGACGTCGCAATACCCCCGGGCTGTGGCCGCCCAGGAAAAGCTGGCGGCATGGTCCTTCAGCCGCGTCGAAAACGCCGGATCGGCCTGATAGCAGCCCAGACCGTCGCGATAGACCGCGACCAGTTCCGCCGGCTCATAGCCGTCGAAGTAGTAGCCCATGTCGCCGGCGATCTCAGGCAGGCTCGTCCGCCGCGACAGGAATACCGGCTTGCCGCACTGCATCGCCTCGAGCACCGGAAACCCAAACCCCTCCGTAAGCGACGGAAACAAAAACGCCTCGCAGTGCTCGTAGAGCCACTGCCGGTCACCGTCCGACACCTCGCCCGGCAGGATCACCCGCCCAGCCAGCCCGCGCTTGGCGACCTCGCGTTCCAGATGCTCGCCGTAGGGTGTCGTCTTCTTACCGGCGATCACGAGCCGCATTTCGGGGAGCTGCTCGACCAGGCCGAACAGGGTATGAAAATTCTTGTGCGGCAGGCAGTTGCCGATCGTGAGCACGAATGGCCCGGCCGGCACGAAGGCCGGTCGTGTGGCCGAGGCGACCGGCGGAGTCGACACAGCCAAGGGCACGACATGCACCGGACGGCCGCCGAGATCGACATGCCTCGCCACGTCCTCCGCCACATACGCTGAATCAGCCACAATCGCGGCCGCGCGATTCACCTTCCGCTGCATGTCGGCCAGCTTACGGTCGATCTCCTCGGTGCGGGCTTCAGCGGGCGATTCATGCAGGAAGTTCAGGTCGTGGATCGTGAGCACGACGGGCACCCGGTCATCGAGCGGCAGATACTTCGACATCTGGCTCGTGACGTGCCAGAGGGCCACCCGCGGGGCCGGACGCACCGCTGTGAGCAGCGGCTGGACGAACGGCCGGTAGAGCTGGCGGACGGCCTCCTTGTTCCAGGGCGAGACGGCAATCGTCTCGAAGCCGCCCTCCGGAAAATAGCGTTCGGCACCGCTCGGCAGCAGAAACACCGGCTGGAAACGGCCCGCGGCCACCGGGAGAATCTCCCGCCCCAGGTGCAGCGAATACCGCCCCAGGCCACAGTTGATGTGGCGGAGTTTCTCGAGGTCGATGACGACGCGTGGCAGGCTCATGAACGGTCTCGACCTCGGTCTCTGCGGAAACGCCTCCATTCTTCCTGAAGGCCACGGTGCTTGCCCAGCCCAGCCCGCTGGATCCCCCGCCGGCACGCGGCTGGCGATCCGGACTTGCCCCGCCTCCGGCCATCTCGCTATTCCCCCAACACCATTTCTCCTGACTCCATCCTTCCAGATTCTGTTCCCCAGACTCTAGCGGCCACAGCGTGGGCGCCATCAGTCCCACGTTGCCAACGCCGTGACGTCGGATGATCGGCCTTCGGGATCCTTCCATGAAAATCGGCAGAAATATCGGCGATGCGGCTGCCCGCCTGCCCCTGTGCGAACCGTGGGTGACGGATGTGCGGCAGACCCTCCGGGCGCGCCGCCGCGCGCGGCTGGCGGCCCTCCGGGCGGCATCCGACGGCGTCGCGGCCTCCCCCGATGGCTATGCGAGCTGGATCGCAGCGACCGAGCCGGATGCGGCCGAACTCACCAGGCAGCGGTCGGCGGCGGCTCGGCTCGCGCAGAAGCCGCTGATCAGCGTCGTCCTGCCGGTCTACAACGTTCCGTTGCCGTTCCTCGTCAGCGCGCTCGATTCGCTGGTATCCCAAACTTATCCCTACTGGGAGGCCTGCATTGCCTGCGCGGCCGCCCCTGACGGACCGGTCGCCCGCCATCTCCATGAGCGTATGACCAAGGAGCCGCGATTCCGCGTAAAGTTCCTGGACACCAATCGGGGGATCGCCGCCAATTCCAATGAGGCGTTCTCTCTGGCTCGGGGTGAATTCGTCGCGCTCCTCGACCACGACGATGAACTTGCCCCCTTCGCGCTGTATCGCATGGTCGAGGCGATCGCCGCCACGCCGGAAGCCGACTTTCTCTACTCCGACAAGGACAGCATCGACGAAAAGGGACTGGTGCGGCAGAACGCCCTGCTGAAGCCGCGCTGGAGCCCCGAGATGCTGTTCTCGGTCAATTATCTGACACACTTCAATCTCATGCGCCGTTCCATCGTCGCCGAAGTGGGAGGCTTTCGGAGCGAAACCGACGGTGCACAGGATTGGGACATCTTCCTGCGGGTGTGCGAACGGTCTCGGGCCATCGTGCGGGTGCCAGGCATTCATTATCACTGGCGGATCCATGCGGCCTCGACCTCGACGGGCATCGACGCGAAACCCTATGCGCTCGACGGGCAACTCCGTGCGGTGTCGGAGCACGTCAGCCGCCTTGCGCTTCCGGCCCGCGTCATGCCGAACGTCGATTCAGGCTTTCGTGTCTGCTGGGAACCTCGGCAGAATCTGCGGGTGCATGTCGTGATCGACACCACGGAGGGGAGTGCCGGGCAACTGCCTGAACTCCTGGCACACATCGCCGTCGCCGCCGATGCGGCGGGCATCACGACGGTCGTCACCGCCGTCACGGGACCGAAATCGGACGTCGCGCCAGCCGCCCACCTGCAGGTGGTCTCCTGCAGTCCGCACGAGCAATCCCGTGTCGTGAACGCCGCCATCGCCGGCCTGATGTCAACGACCGACGCGCTGGTGTTCGTCTCCGGCCGGATCGCGTCGCTGGGCGCCGACTGGCTCTCCGAGCTGGTGGGCTGGGTGACCGGCCATCCGCAGATCGGCTTCTCGAGCGGCCTCGTCCTCGATGCGCACGGCGACGTCGTCGAGGCCGGCCTCGTGGTCGACCGATTTGGACGCGGTTCACCGCTGTTCCGGGGAACTCCGTTGCGACAATGGGGCCGGCTGGGCGGCCCGCTGTGGTATCGCAACTGCACCGCCTCCAGTCCGTGGCTCGTCGCCATGGATACCGCCAGCTATGCCGACGCGGGCGGCTTCGACGAGGCTTTGCCCTGGCAGCAGGCGTTCATCGGTCTGTGCCGGACGATCCATCGCGGTGGCAAGCGAGGCGTGGTCGATCCGCACGCCCGGGCCATGCTCGCCGCCGGTGACCTGCCACCCGTGCCCGAGTTTCACGCCAGCGTGGGCGACGATCCTTATTTTCATCCCGCTTTTTCGTCGGTCGTGCCGCTGGCACTCGGCGACACCGCCTCGCGGAGGCGCAAACAGCCACCGCGGCTCAGCCGACGGCTCCGGCTTCCCAGGCTGCCGATGCCAACGCGGCACTCTCCTCCGAAGCCGTCGGACTATGCCGCAGATGCGCTGACGCTCGCACATGTCTTTAGCTGCACGCTCGCCGATCTCGACGCACGACAGCACCATCCGGAGCAGGTGGGCCGCGGCCCGGGAGCAGACTGGTGCAACTGGTATGTGCCGCCGTTCGACAACCCGTTCTACGGCGGGATGATGACCATCCTGCGGTGCGCGGACTACCTCCACCGCCGCCATGGCATCCGCCAACGCATCCTGATCTGCGGAAATGCCGACGTCGCACAGGTCCGGCAGAAGATCTCCCAGGCCTTTCCGGGTCTGTCAACCGCGCACGTGCTCCAAGTCACCTGCCCCGAGGAGATCGCCGCGATTCCACCGGCGGACTATTCGGTTGCCACGCTCTGGACGACCGCGTACGTGCTCCTCAACGTGTGGAATACCGCACTGAAGTTCTACTTCATCCAGGACTACGAACCGCTCTTCTACCCGGCCGGATCCACCTCGGCCCAGGCGGAACTGACCTATCGGTTCGGCTTTCATGCCATCGCCAACACCAGGCCGCTGCTCGCGATCTACGAACAGGACTACGGCGGCTGCGGGGTCCACTTCACTCCGCAGATCGACCCAGCCGTGTTCCACGGCGGCCTCGAGCGGGCGACGATCGGACCGAAGCGGCTGTTTTTCTATGGCCGTCCCGGCCATCCCCGCAACGGCTTCGAATTGTCGGCGACGGCGCTGCGCATGCTGAAGGACCGAGTGGGCGACCGCGTCGAGATTCTCTGCGCCGGAGCGGCCTGGAACCCCCGAGAGTACGGCCTCGACGGCGTCGTCACCAACCTCGGGCTCCTGCAGTATCGCGAGACGGCGGAACTCTACCGCTCGTGCCACATCGGTTTCGTCATGATGATGACGCGGCATCCATCCTATTTGCCATTCGAGTTCATGGCCTGCGGCGGACTGCTCGTCTCCAACGACAATCCGACCAATTCGTGGCTGCTGCAGCATGGCTACAACTGCCTGCTGGCGCCCGCCAGCGGGCCGGCGATCGCGGAGCGGCTAGCCTACGCCATCGACTCCTTCGAAGAGCTTGACGACATCCGCCGCAACGGTCATGAACTCATCACCTGCCATCACAGCGACTGGGATGAGGCCTTTGCGGGGGTCTTCGGCTTCATCGCGGCATTGTCGTCTCACGAACGCCGCCGCGCCGCCTGAGGTTCTCGAAAATGGCCACCCAAACTCATTTTGGCGAACGACAGGATGCCGTTACACGCGACTGGGGCTTCTTCGCCCATCGTTCGATCTACGAGTTCGCCGCGGGGTTTGTCTGCGGGAAAACCTGCCTGGAGATCGGCTGCGGCACCGGCTATGGCTCGCAGCATCTCATCGCTTCGGGAGCCGCCTCGCTGATCGCCGTGGACAAGGACTCGGCCGGTCTCGATGCCCTGCGGAAACTCCATCCCGCCATCACGTTCCTCGCCCGCGACCTCGACCTCGACGGCATCGACCTGCCGGCGGGGAGCGTCGACGTGGTCTTCTCATCAAACGTGTTCGAACATCTGGCTTATCCCGACAGCGTGCTGTTCAGCGCAGCGACGGCGCTGACGGACGACGGCATCGCGATCATCGCGGTGCCGCCCATCACCTCGGTCGGCGGGCTGGTGGAGAACGCCAAGAACATCTTCCACATCAACAACATCCCGACGTGGGCATGGGAGGCGAAGCTCGGCCGCTACTTTCACGAAGTCCGCCGCTACCGCCACTGGGTACGGCCGCACAAGGTGGCTCCGTCGGGCGTGATCATCCGGGATGATCCGCATCCCGATGATTTCACGTTCACTTCCGAAACTGGCCGCGAGGAAGAGACGATCACCGCGATCTTCGTCGCCGAGCGTCCGCGCAGGCCGCCGAACGCGCAACCCGTGGCGGAGGAGGGATGCCCTGCGGAGTGGAAGGCCGCCAAAACCGAGGCCGATGCGAGACAGGCGGTCGTCACGGGTCTCAAACGGGAGATCGCCGACATCGGCACGTGGGTCGCTGCGAATCGGGCCCAAGGCACCGACCGCGACTTCATCCTCGACAGCGTGTGCCGCCAACTCGATTTTCTGTGCGGCCGGACTGAACAGGAATAGACCGCAATTATTCCCGTCTGGCAAACACAGGCGTCCGCCTGCGGTTGCGACAGGCAAGACCTGCCAGCCCGATGCCAATCAACGCCAGCACGGTCGTGCTCGGCTCCGGGACGGCATAGGTACCGGACACCTGCACCTGCAGACCGGTGGGGTTGTAGTCTTCTGCAGTCTGCCGCAGGTTTTGAACGACGAAGCTCAGCGTGTTCGTGCCCGCCTGAAAGCCGTCGGCGATGCTGAACTCCTGAAAACCATCAACGATCGCACCGAACGGTTTGAGCGTTCCATTGAGATACATCGCGGGTCCGACATTGTCGCAGACCCACTTGCCCGCGATCTGGGCGGAGGTGAAGTCTACGGGCAATGTGAAGGTCGTCTGGTAGGTGTAGTTTGGCGTCGCAAACTCGTAGACGGCGGCGGAAACATACTGACCGGATGGAGAGAACGGGGCCAGCGCTTCCAAGCCATTCGGTACCGACACCCACTGGGAGTTGATGGGGGATGTCTGGTTGGCAATCCACTGATCGATGCGGTAGGCCTTGGCGCTGCCGTTGTAATAGTTGGCTGTCCCGCTGATCGTCGGGCTGGCGACCACTGTCCAATGCGTGTCCGACGCCCCGTTGGAAATCGGATTGTAGCTGTCATCCACGCCCGTACTGTAGATCGTGATTGGTCCGGCGACGGCCGGTGCCGCGGCGGCGAGCATGATCACCACGGCCGCCACCCAGCGGCCCACGCCCCGCTGCCATGTCGGCATGAACACGAGGCTGGCAGATCGGGTTGCGATGACATTTCTGAATTTCATTCCTGAACACTTTCGCCCAGTGGGCATTTGGGCATGCGGTTCGTCTGTCTGACCGGTTCATTCACGTCGGCCACGACGAAAGCCCGGAACGGTGATCCGTGCTTTTGACCCCAAGAACCTATACCCCCCGGCGTCTGAAAGCAATTTTTCATGACCTCCTCTTTTCTGGGGGGTGCGGCCTGGCCCGCCGGCTACCGGACGGCGGCTTGGAAGCCGCGGCCATTCCTGCCATAGTGTTATCCCGCCGGCGGCCACCGCGACCGTGCAAAACCGGACTTTTTCTCTCCCGCCCCACGTTTTCAGGCCACATTACCCATGAAAATCCACGAATATCAGGCGAAGGATCTGCTGCGAGCGGCCGGCGTGCCGGTGCTGGCCGGCCGGGTCGCCCGCACCCCCGAGGAAGCGGCCGCAGCCTTCACCGCGCTCGGCACTCCGGTGTGTGCCGTGAAGGCCCAGATCCACGCCGGCGGCCGTGGCAAGGGACAAGTCATCGGTTCCACCCAGCGCGGCGTGGAACTCGCCAAGACCGCCGATGACGCTGCGCGGATCGCCAAGGGCCTGCTCGGCAACACGCTCGTCACGATCCAGACCGGTCACGAGGGGCAGGTCGTGCGGCAGGTGTTTGTGGAGAGCGGCTGTGCGATCGACCGCGAGCTCTACTGTGCGGTGCTCGTAGACCGCCGCGTCGGCTCGCCCGTGCTCATCGCCAGCACCGCTGGCGGCATGGATATCGAAGAGGTCGCGCACAACACGCCCGAACTGATCTTGAGCGAGCCCTTCGACCCCGATCGCGGCCTGGCGAGCTACCAGGCCCGGCTGTTGGCCGCGAAGCTCGGTCTGCCGACGGCCAGCTGGCGGCACGCCGAGTCGTTTTTCCGCAAGCTCTGCGCGGCGTTCGTGTCTCTCGACGCCTCGCTCTTGGAGATCAATCCGCTGGTGCTCACGAAAGATGGCACGCTCGTCGCCCTCGATGCCAAGATGACATTCGACGACAATGCACTCTTTCGCCACAAAGATGTGACCGCACTTCGCGACGAGGCGGAGGAAGAGCCTGCCGAGACGCGGGCCGCCGCCGCCGGCCTCTCCTATGTGAAACTCAACGGCACGATCGGCTGCCTGGTCAACGGCGCCGGCCTCGCCATGAGCACGATGGATCTCGTGAAATACCACGGCGGCCAGCCTGCCAACTTCCTCGACGTGGGCGGCGGCGCCGACGTCAATCAGGTGACCGAGGCGTTCCGGATCATCCTCTCCGATCCCCACGTGAAAGCGATCCTCGTCAACATCTTCGGCGGCATCATGCGTTGCACGACGATCGCGAGCGCCATCGTCGAGGCCTCGAAAACCGTCGGCTTCACCGTGCCCTTGGTCGTGCGGCTCGAGGGCACCGAGGTGGAGGAGGGGAAGAAGATCCTGGCCAATAGCGGCACCGCGATCATCACCGCCGACGGCCTGACCGACGCCGCCAAGAAGGTGGTCGCCGCCGCCAACGCCGCCTAGGCGAGCCCACCACTGCTTTTCCACACGTTCCCGTTCCGTTTTTGAAAGTCTCCCATGAGCATCCTCGTCAATCGCGACACCCGCGTCATCTGTCAGGGCATCACCGGTAAGGTGGGCGAGTTTCACACACGCGGCTGCCTGGAATACGGCACGCGAATGGTGGGCGGCGTGACGCCCGGCAAGGCTGGCGAGACCGTCGTCGGCCTGCCCGTCTTCAACACCGTCGCCGAGGCCCGCGACGCGACCGGCGCCAACGCCACGATGATCTTCGTGCCACCGGCCTTCGCCGCCGATGCGATCCTGGAGGCGGTGGGCGCCGGCATCGAACTGGTGATCGCGATCACCGAAGGCATCCCCGTGCTCGACATGGCCCGCGTGATGCCGGTGGTGAAAGCCTCGAAAAGCCGGCTGATCGGACCCAACTGCCCGGGCGTGATCACGCCGGGACAGTGCAAGATCGGCATCATGCCCGGCTACATCCACACGCCCGGACACGTCGGCGTGATGAGCCGCTCTGGCACGCTCACCTACGAAGCCGTCTGGCAGCTCACGCAACTCGGCCACGGTCAGAGCACCTGCGTCGGCCTTGGCGGTGATCCGCTCGTCGGCTCGAGCTTCATCGACATCCTCACGCTCTTCCAGGCAGATCCCGACACGCATGCCATTCTGATGATGGGTGAGATCGGCGGCTCGGCCGAAGAAGAGGCGGCAGCGTTTGTGAAGCAGCATGTCACCAAGCCGGTGGCCGCCTTCATCGCCGGTCGCACGGCCCCGCCTGGCAAGCGCATGGGCCACGCCGGCGCCATCATCTCCGGCGGCAAGGGCACGGCGGAGGCCAAGCTCGAGGCGCTGCGGGATGCCGGCATCGAGATCGCCGAAAGCCCGGCCGACATGGGGCAGGCGCTGGTGCGCGCGATCAAGCGGCGGGGCTCATGAACGTCAGCCTTTTCATCCCTTGCTTCGTCGATCAAATGACTCCGCAGGTGGGCCTCGCGGTGGCCCGCGTGCTCGAGCAACTCGGCCATTCGGTCGAGTTTCGCTCGGCCCAGACCTGCTGCGGCCAGCCGAGCTTCAACTCGGGCTACTGGGACGAGGCCCGCGCCGTCGCCATCCACGCACTGGAAGTCTTCGCCGGGGCCGAGGCGGTGGTGGGTCCAAGCGGTTCCTGCGTGGCGATGATGCGGGTCTTCTATCCGGAGCTGCTCGCCGGCACGCCTCACGAGACCGCCGCCCTCGATCTGGCAGCGCGGACGTTTGAATTCGGAGAGTTCCTCGTCAAGAAACTGGGCGTGACCGACGTCGGCGCGCGGTTCCCCCATCGCGTCACCTACCACGACGGCTGCCACGGGCTTCGCGAACTGCGGGTCAAAGACGAGCCGCGGCAACTCTTGCGGGCCGTCCGCGACCTGGAACTCGTCGAGTGCGACGAGCCGGAGAGCTGCTGCGGCTTCGGTGGGCTCTTCAGCGTGAAGTTCCCCATGATCTCCACGGCGATGGCGGAGGTGAAGGGCGGATCACTCGCCCGCACCGACTGCGACTACATCGTGTCGAGCGATCCGAGCTGCCAACTGCAACTCGACGGCTGGCTGGCCCGCAACGGTCGAAAAGCTCGCACCGTCCATCTCGCCGAGGTCCTCGCCGGCACGGTCGAGGAACGGTAGCTGGAACAAAGAGCCGGACTTACTTTGCCGGCGGGCTGGCACCTGCCGCCGACGGCTTCGCTGCCGGCGCACTCTGGGCCGCTGGCGTCTCTGCCGCCGCTTGCACGGCAGTCAACTCATCGAGGGCGACGACCGAGATCACGTGCCGGCCCCAGGCATGCAGCCGGTAGCGCTCGAGCAGGCCTATATCCCGCTTACCATTGGCGTTGGGGTCGTTGACCACCAGTCTGGCAGTGAAGGCCTTGTCGCGATCAGTATCGAGGTAGGGCTCGCCGTCATCGTGCTGCTTGTTGCCGTTCAGATCGGCGAAGGGCTCGCTCCAGCGAGGCGGAGGTGCAGGCGCCGCGGGGGGTGTGGGCGGGGGATTCTCGGCCTTGGCTTTCTTGCCTTTCTTGTCCTGCTTGTCCTGCTTGTCATTGTCGACCGGCTTGTCGCGATTCGCCTGCTCCTGCTGGGCGACAGCATTGGCCTTGGTGTCTGCGGCATCGGGCACAGCCGGGGCCACGTCAGGCGACGGCTCTGGAACACTCCCGGGCTCGCCGTCGAGGAGGACAGCGCGTTTCGCGTCGTCTGGCTCGACGCAGCGGGCGAAGGTCCGCA
>Ga0214919_10001212_pt1 | contig 42907 bp, 42 predicted proteins | sample LL1503_MetaG_FD_177994 | JGI IMG/M metagenome (GOLD analysis project Ga0214919, IMG submission 177994) | Freshwater microbial communities from Lake Lanier, Atlanta, Georgia, United States - LL-1503 | ecosystem: Environmental > Aquatic > Freshwater > Lake | place: USA: Georgia | collected... | reverse complement strand
CTAGTTGATGATGTGGGTTACGACAATAGTTTTTCGTTTATTTTTAGCCCGCGTCCTGGCACACCTGCTGCCAACCTGAACGATGACACGCCACACGAGATTAAACTCGCTCGTCTTCAACGCTTGCAAAAAGTTATTGCGGATAACACGCGTCACTTCTCTGATGCCATGGTCGGTAGTGTGCAGCGTGTATTAGTTGAAGGCCCATCTAAGCGTAGTGCCGAAGAACTGCAGGGTCGCACTGAAAATAATCGCGTGGTGAATTTTGAAGGTGGGCCGCAAGCCAGCCGTTTGATTGGTCAGTTCATTGATATTCTCATCACAACCAGCCATCCTTTTTCTTTGCGTGGTGATGTGGTGGTCAAGCAATGAAAAAAGCCAACCCCACACAACATTTCACACCTTCCCCGCTAGATAACACCCGACTAGCTCATCTTTGCGGCCCACTCGATGAAAATCTAAGACAGATTGCGGCCGCGCTTGATGTGACGTTGTTTCGGCGGGGTGAAAAATTTATTGCTGATGGTGATAACGCCGCGGTTGCAGTCGCCATGCTCGAAAAATTTTACGCTAAGGCAGACCAAGCTATCTCAATTGAAGAAGTTCAGCTAGCGCTGGTTGAACAAAAAGCGGCCTCCGCTCCAAGGCCAGTGAAATCGTTTATTAAACCGAAGGCAGTAGCAGATTCAGCCGCAGATTCATCTGTAGATATGTCTACCGAGAGTCCCGTATTAAAAACTCGCAAAACTGATTTGCGTGGACGCACACCACATCAAAACCAGTATCTACGATCGATCATGGAGCATGACGTCACCTTTGGCGTTGGTCCTGCTGGTACAGGTAAAACGTATCTTGCCGTAGCCTGTGCAGTCGATGCACTAGAGCGCGATGCAGTTCGTCGTATTGTTTTAACTCGTCCAGCCGTAGAAGCAGGTGAGCGCTTAGGTTTCTTGCCTGGCGATTTGGCACAAAAGGTCGATCCTTATTTACGCCCGCTGTACGACGCTTTGTACGATCTAATGGGTTTTGATCGTACCCAAAAAATGTTTGAAAAACAGGCGATTGAAATCGCACCGCTAGCCTATATGCGTGGCCGAACCTTGAATCATGCCTTCATCATTTTGGATGAAGCGCAAAACACCACGCCAGAGCAAATGAAAATGTTTTTAACGCGCATAGGCTTTGGTAGTAAAGCGGTGGTGACAGGGGATATCACTCAAATTGATTTGCAGCGTGGGCAAAAAAGCGGCTTGGTGGATGCCATCGATGTACTGTCTTCAGTACGTGGAATCGCTTTTACTCGTTTTACCAGCGCCGATGTTGTGCGCCATCCATTGGTAGGGCGAATTGTTGATGCCTATGATGCGGCAAGTACCGCCACTATCAAAGCAGATGAGCGAAAAAAATAAACTTTCGTTGTCAGTACAGTTTGCTGATGAGCGTCTGTCAGACACCATCACTCGGCCGCACATTCGACGTTGGGTAAAAGCAGCGCAACTCGCTCCCGCCGAATTAACTATTCGCTTCGTGAACGAGCAAGAGGGTCGACTTCTCAATCATGACTATCGCAGCAAAGACTACGCCACCAACGTCCTGACTTTTTCTTATAACGAATCCACTGACGGCGATGATGACATCGTGCGTGCTGACATTGTGCTTTGCGCAGACGTCGTACTGCGCGAAGCTAAAGAGCAGCATCGCTCAATAGAGCATCACGTAGCGCACTTGATCGTGCATGGCGTACTGCACGCACAAGGCTACGACCATGAGTCAGATGAAGAAGCGGCCGAAATGGAAAATTTTGAAACAGAAATACTAGCCAAGCTCGGCATTCCAGATCCTTACCAAACGTAATAACAAGTCAGTCCAAGATTGGCTGGATGAAAGAATATGTCTTATGAATTTGCCTTTTTTAGTTTCAATTTGATAAAAATTTCAGCTGATTTCTCTGAGCCCGGATTTTTTTCCGGTATCCTATGCATTCCTAGACTTCGGCACCTCGCCATATGCAAGACTATCCCCCGGGTAGCTCATCGGCTACCCCACACAAGCCCCATCGTTCCCTGTTCGAGCGCTTAACAGCGCTGATTTCTCCCGAACCTGAGAATCGCAGCGAATTACTCGAAGTTCTCCATGATGCGCACGAGCGGAATTTGATCGACGCAGATGCCTTGTCGATGATTGAAGGCGTCTTCCAAGTATCTGATTTGTGTGCCCGCGACATCATGATTCCGCGTTCTCAAATGGACGTCGTTGATATTGCGCGACCCATAGAAGAATGGATACCGATGGTGCTGAGCACAGCGCATTCCCGCTTTCCAGCGGTGGAAGGCGATCGCGACAAAGTGGTCGGTATCTTATTAGCCAAAGATTTACTACGTTATTACGCGCAAGAAGACTTCGATGTGCGCGACATGTTGCGACCTTCCGTTTTTATACCCGAATCAAAACCATTAAATGTGTTGTTGCGTGATTTTCGAGCTAACCGAAATCATATCGCTATGGTCGTCGATGAATACGGCGGTATCGCTGGCTTGATTACGATTGAAGATGTGCTCGAACAAATCGTCGGCGACATTGAAGATGAATATGATTTCGATGAAGCTGAAGACAATATCCTTGCCGTTAAAGAAGGAGACTTCGGGCCACGCTGGCGCATACGCGCACTGACTGAACTAGAACAGTTCAATGAAATCTTAGGTACTCAACTCACTAGTGAAGATGTCGATACCATTGGTGGTTTGGTAGCTAATCATCTGGGACGTATGCCTCGCAAAGGTGAACTTTTCGAAATCAATCATCTGCGATTTGAAGTTTTACGCTCAGATGCGCGACAAGTGCATGTGCTGCTGGTAGAAAAACTTCCGCAGCATCCGACCGTAGAAACCAGCTGATGCCAGTGCGAATGACATCGCGCCTTGACTCTGATGTTTTTATTCTCCGCTGATACACCAACCGATCTCAGCTCGCCTGAATCTGAGTCTGAGCATCAACCGCTATCCCTTAGAGCACTGCTGGTTTGCTTAATCGCAGGAGCAGCCACCGTTTTTGCATTTGCACCCTTTGGTTGGTGGCCTGTACAAATCGCCACGCTAGCACTGCTAATTCATTTTTTTATTCGCGTGTCTCGCCCTCGCGATGCATTCTTGCTGGGTTGGGTGTTCTCTAGCGCATTACTCATGGCAGGCACGTATTGGTTGGTCATTAGCCTGCACACCTATGGTGGCTTACCTGCATGGTTGGCCGTTATCGCCATCATGCTGCTCTCATGCAGTTTGGGATTGCTATATGGCTTCGCTCTGTGGGTGGGTGCTCGCATTACTTTGCGCATCAAGCACGCTGGACTCGCTGCACTAGCTATCGCACCGGCTTGCTGGATGCTGGCGGACTGGACCCGAAATTGGATTTTTACTGGCTTCTCTTGGTTAGCTACAGGCTATGCGCACACCACTAGCCCTCTCTCAGGATACGCCGCAGTTATAGGTGTGTACGGTATCGGGTGGATTTGCACGATCATTGCTGGTTGTATCGCATGGATTTTTCAAACGAGTTATTTCAATCGCGTAGCGATTGCTTTGATAATCATTTTAATCGGCGTGGGTAGCGTGTTGAAGAGCATCCACTGGACTGAAGTGAATGGATCATTGATACGCGTTCGTCTGTTGCAAGGAAACGTTCCTCAGCAGATGAAATTTAATGAACAACATGTTCTGCAGTCGCTGACGCTTTACCACGACATGATCACTGAAGCACCCGCTGATCTGATCGCCACACCCGAAACTGCTGTTCCATTGTTATCAACGCAGCTACCTGAAAACTATCTCGAAAACCTCGCGCATTTCGCATGGAAAAATAACAGTACTTTACTGGTTGGTATTCCATGGTCGCCCGGCCCCGGGATATATCTCAACAGTTTGGTCGGCTATTCCTTTGCACAAGCAACGCCGTATCGCTACGACAAACATCACTTAGTACCCTTTGGCGAATTTATACCGCCCGGTGCGCGCTGGTTTGTCGACATGATGCACATACCATTGGGTGATTTTGGTCGGGGAGATTTATACCAAGCGCCGATTGATGTGCGCGATCAGTGGGTCTTGCCGAACATCTGCTACGAAGATTTATTTGGTGAAGAAATCGCAGCGCAAATTGCCGCAGCCGTCGATAGAGGGAGTCCGGAACCCACGCTACTGTTAAATGTTTCGAATATTGCATGGTTTGGTGACAGCATCGCGCTACCGCAACATCTACAGATTTCGCAAATGCGCACTTTGGAAACTGGACGCCCTATGCTGCGCGCTACTAATACAGGCGCTACCGCCGTCATCGATAGTCAGGGGCAAGTGCTATCCCAGCTGCCGCCTTGGACGCGCGCCACCCTAGAAGCCGACGTGCAAGGCATGAAGGGAATAACACCCTATATACGGCTTGGCAATCTGCCTGTCGTTGGACTAGCCTCGCTACTCTTGCTAGGGCTCTGGTTTATCGGCCGTCAAGCGCGGAAAAGCGGATAAAATCTCGGGGTTTCTTAACAATCCGGGAAACTCATCTCCCGCAACAATGATCTGCACTTCGCGCAGTTAGCGATTTGCAGTCATCAACACTCGTTTCTCATGACTACCAAACCAAGTTTCCAGCAAATTATTCTCAAACTCCAGGACTACTGGGACGCACAAGGCTGCGCGCTATTGCAACCCTACGATATGGAAGTCGGCGCTGGTACCTCACATACCGCCACTTTTCTACGAGCCATTGGTCCTGAGCCTTGGCGTGCTGCGTATGTGCAGCCGTCACGTCGTCCCAAAGATGGACGTTATGGTGAAAATCCAAATCGCATGCAGCACTACTATCAATATCAAGTCGTACTCAAACCGGCTCCGGAAAATATTCTAGATCTCTATCTGGGATCACTGGAAGCACTCGGCTTGAAGTTAACTGAGAACGATGTGCGCTTTGTCGAAGATGATTGGGAAAATCCCACCTTAGGTGCCTGGGGTTTGGGATGGGAAGTCTGGCTGAATGGCATGGAAGTGACTCAATTTACTTACTTCCAACAAGTCGGTGGTATCGATTGCAAACCTGTGCTGGGTGAAATTACATACGGCATTGAGCGGTTAGCTATGTACTTGCAAGGTGTTGAGAATGTCTTTGATTTAGTGTGGACCGAATGGCAAGAGCGTGATGTCACTCAGCGGCTCACGTATGGTGATGTGTTTCATCAAAACGAAGTCGAACAATCTTGCTATAACTTTGAGCATTCGAATACCGATTTTTTATTTTCGCTATTCACCAACTACGAATCCGAAGCGCAACGACTAATGGCGGTACCGTTGGCGTTACCTGCGTATGAAATGGTGCTGAAAGCAGCGCACACCTTTAACCTCCTCGATGCACGCGGCGCAATCTCGGTGACTGAGCGCGCGGCCTACATCGGACGCATACGCAATCTGGCACGCGCCGTTGCTCAAGCTTATTACGCTTCACGCGAACAACTGGGCTTCCCTATGCTGGGTGATACCAGCAAAGCCGCCTGATATTTTCAGAAAAAAACGCACTCACTACACCAAACAACATGAAGCAAACACTGCTGGTTGAATTACTGACTGAAGAACTGCCCCCAAAAGTACTAGGCAAATTGGGTGATGCCTTTGCGTCGGCGCTTTTCAATGGATTATCTTCGCGCGCGTTTATTGAGGATGGTGCGAGCTTTACGGCCTATGCAAGCCCACGTCGGCTAGCGGTTGAAATTGAAGGTGTGCGACTCGCTTCGCCTGATAAACAAATTCGCGAAAAAGTTCTTCCCGTCTCGGTAGCGCTTGACAAAGAAGGCCAACCAGCAGCACCGTTAACAAAAAAATTAGCTGCACTTGCAGCGCAAGCAGGGCGAGAGTCAATTGCCATCAATGAATTAGAACGCGCCAGCGACGGCAAAGCTGATAGCTTTTTCTTTACTTACACAGCATCCGGACAATCACTCGCCGAAGGTCTACAAACCACGCTGGAAGAAAGCATCACAAAATTACCCATACCTAAAGTGATGAGTTACCAGAAACCGGACGGCACGACCGTGCAATTTGTTCGCCCGGTACATGGCTTGATGGCGCTTTTAAATGAAACGATCATTCCACTCAAATTACTCGGCCTGGAATCGTCGAACACCACACTGGGACATCGCTTTCTTAGCAAAGAAACTTCCATCAGCATTCCAACTGCGACCCGCTATGCAAACATTTTGCAAGAAACCGGGCGCGTCATTGCTAGTTACACCGAGCGCAAAGAAAAGATACGTAGTGCTTTATTAGCCAAAGCCAATGGCGATCAGATTCTGATGCCTGAATCGCTGCTGGATGAGGTGACTGCATTGGTTGAGTGGCCTGCCATTTATGAATGTAATTTTGATCCTGCATTTCTGGTCGTACCGCAAGAATGTTTGATTCTGACCATGCAGACGAATCAAAAATATTTTGCACTAACTGATATGCAAGGCAAGCTGCGTTCTCGCTTTCTCATCGTCTCAAATATAGAAACGAATGATGCAAGTCATATCATCGATGGTAATGAACGTGTGGTTAGACCACGTTTATCCGATGCCAAATTCTTTTTCGAGCAAGACAAAAAGAAAAAACTCATCGATAGACTACCCGGTTTGGCTAGCGTGGTGTACCACAACAAACTCGGCTCACAAGCCTTACGCAATGAACGCGTAGTCGCCATTGCCGCAGCGATTGCCGAATCTCTGGGCGCCGATGTGGCGCAAGCCAAACGAGCTGCACAACTTTCAAAAGCTGATTTATTAACTGATATGGTCGGCGAATTCCCTGAGCTGCAAGGCATCATGGGAACCTACTACGCACGCCATGATGGTGAACCGGAAAATATAGCGCTCGCCATTAGCGAACATTACCAACCGCGCTTCGCTGGTGATGCTTTACCCAGCACCCAAACCGGAACGGTTGTTGCTCTCGCCGATAAACTCGAAACACTCGTGGGTATTTGGGGTATTGGTTTAGCACCCACGGGCGACAAAGATCCCTTTGCTTTACGTCGCCATGCATTGGGTGTACTGCGGATGCTGATTGAACAGCGTTTACCTTTGTCGCTGTCGCACCTGTTACTACAAGCGGCGAAACAATTTCAGGGCAATGCGCAATTTACTGATCCGGTGCATGACGCACAAATCTTTGTGTATGACCGCTTGCGTGGCTTGCTACGTGATCGCGGCCATGCACAAGATGCGATTGAAGCCGTCGTTTCGCAATCGCCTGACCGACTAGATGACATTTTAGATAGGCTCGATGCCGTCAAAACGTTTGCTGCTCTACCCGAAGCGATTTCACTGGCTGCCGCGAACAAGCGTATCACTAACATTTTGAAGAAAAATGAAGCGCCGCACGGAGAAGTTCAATCGGCTTTATTAGTCGAGCCTGCTGAACAACGACTCTACGGTGCCATGGTAGAAGCAAGACTGGCAGTGGATCAGGCCTTTGCCAAAGGCGATTTCGCTTCGACCTTAAAAGCCTTGGCGGCATTACGCGTTGATGTCGATGCGTTTTTTAATGATGTGATGGTGATGGCTGACGACGCCGCATTACGCGCTAATCGCCTCGCATTACTGCAGGCTTTACATGCAATGATGAACCGTGTCGCAGATATTTCCAGGCTAGCGGCCTAATGTCGTTACAAAGGATCACTGAATGAAGCTCATCATTCTGGATCGTGATGGAGTTATTAATTTTGACTCCGATCAGTACATCAAATCACCCGATGAATGGAAGCCTATTCCCGGCTCCATGCAGGCGATTGCGCGCTTAAATCAACGAGGCTATCGCGTGGCAGTGGCGACTAATCAGGCGGGTATTTCACGCGGCTTGTTTGATATGAAAACGCTGGGCGCGATGCATCACAAACTACATCAAACGGCTCAAATGGCTGGCGCACGGATCGATGCGATTTTTTTCTGCCCGCATACTTCTGAAGAGAATTGCGAATGCCGCAAACCACAACCCGGCATGCTGCTATCAATTGGCCAAAGGTTTGGCATCAGTTTGCGTGATGTGCCTATGGTGGGTGATTCTCTGCGTGATCTGCAAGCCGCCGAACAAGTCGGTGCGGCTCCCTATTTGGTCATGACTGGCAAAGGCGAACAAACACTGGCCGCTGGCGGTCTGCCGCACGGGACCAAAATTTTTGACAATCTGGCGATGATGGTTGAACGCTTGCTACATGCCGATGAAATCGTTCCAGAGACCGTTGAAATGGCACGCGCTGCACTACAAAAGAAGAAATAATGTATTTAAAGTTGGCAGTGTCTGCACCAACTATTTTTGGAGTTTGAATGTCACGATTGTTGCTGTTGATTCGTTCAGTACTGTTTGCGCTAGTGATTGTCGTAGCGACCGTGATTTGGGCTACTGCTTGCTTTGGTTTCGTACTCCTACCTTATCGCCAACGTTATTGGATGGTCACACGCTGGAATGTATTCATCATTCTCGCTGCTCGTTATATCTGTGGGATACGATGGCAGGTTAAAGGGATGGAAAATCTTCCCGACGCGCCTGTCATCCTGCTCTCCAAACATCAATCTGCTTGGGAAACAATTTTTTATTGCTGGCTAATGCCACGTCCGCTGATTTTTGTATTTAAAAAATCACTACTTTACATCCCTTTTTTTGGCTGGGGCTTAGGTATGCTGCGCATGATTGCGATTGATCGCAGCAAAGGTCGCGATGCAATGTCGCAAGTGATTACGACCGGAAGAAAACGATTAGATGACGGTCAATGGGTCATCATGTTCCCCGAAGGGACACGCACCGCTATTGGTCAACAAGGTAAATACAAGGCCGGTGGTGCGATACTCGCGATTGGTACCGGTGTTCCGGTGGTGCCGATTGCTATGAACTCTGGCGATTGCTGGCCTCGCAATGCATTTATCAAAAAACCGGGGCTAATCACCGTGTCGATTGGCGCTCCCATTGCCTCTGAAGGCATGAATTCAGCAGAATTAATAGCCAAAGCCGAAAATTGGATAGAATCTGAGATGCGCGTATTAAGTCCCGCTGCTTATTTGAATGAAAAGTCACTCTAAATTCGCTACCTCATGGCCATCAAGCAGTTTCTGAGAAAAAAACTAGCCGATCCGAATCAGCTTTCGCTGCTCGACGCTTTTTTTTCCGACGGCAGCCAAAACAGCGCTGATTCTCCGCAGCCAAACGCTATTGCACCTGATCCAGCTATCCCACCGAATCATCGCCGGCTGCATTTTGGTACACACTTTCTTGACTATCGTTTGATGCGTTCACGGCGTCGTAGCGTCGGTTTTCTTATCGATGATGATGGACTCCGAGTGACAGCTCCTCAGTGGCTGACGATGATGGATATCGAAGCTGCTATCAGCGCCAAACAAGCTTGGATTTTTAAAAAAATTAATGAACAGCGAGAGCGTTCCGTTCGACGCTTACGGCCACCGATGGATTGGCGCGACGGCGCTAAGCTACCTTATCTCGGATCCGACATTACGCTTCGCATTGCTTTTAACGGTACCGTCGGCGCGCGTTTTGATGAAGACCAACGCGAATTGCATATCAGCCTGCCCGGCTCGGCGACTGAGCAACAACTCAAAGATAGAGTTCAGGGTTGGTTGCAAGGCGAAGCCAAACGAGTATTTGCTGAGCGTCTCGCCATCTATTCAGAAAAACTCGGTGTTCAGTATTCTAGCTTCGCGCTTTCATCAGCCAGCACGCAATGGGGTTCCTGCACTGCCGATGGTCGCATACGACTGAATTGGCGCTTAATGCATTTTGCCTTACCAAACATAGATTATGTAGTGACTCATGAACTATCTCATCTGAGAGAAATGAATCATGGGCCGCAATTTTGGACCACTGTGCAATCTGTGCTGCCAGAATTTGAAATCGCTCGTAAAGCCTTGCGTGATCACGAATCGCATGAGCTTCCTGAGTTTTGAATCACGACTTAGCTGCTGTAAATCAGATCAGCCTCTAAGACTATCCTCCCATCTAACTTATTCCGAAACGAAACTATGCGATTTCTTCACACCATGCTACGCGTTGGCGAGCTACAAAGGTCGATTGATTTTTACACCAAAGTCATGGGTATGAAATTACTGCGAACAACTGATCGTCCTGATCAAAAATACTCGCTGGCCTTTTTGGGCTATGAAGCTAATCCGGATCAGGCAGAGTTGGAGCTGACTTACAACTACGGAACAGACCAGTATGAGATGGGTACGGCGTATGGCCATATTGCCATCGGCGTAGAAAGTGCTGCATCAACCTGCGCTGCAGTTAAAGCGGCTGGTGGCAATGTGATTCGCGAAGCTGGCCCCGTTAAAGGTGGCTCTACTGTAATCGCCTTTGTGCAAGATCCCGACGGCTATAAAATCGAATTGATAGAGCGCGACGCCTAAAGAATCTTGACGATATCTGGCGCACGCCGTTGATTTACAAAATGCGCGCCAGATTCACATAGTGAGCAAGTGATACCGTCTCTGGCCGCATTTGAGGATCAATGCCCGCATTGATCAAATCACCTTCAGTGAACATACCTGCCACACAATTACGAATCACCTTACGCCGCTGCGAAAATGCCTTGGTGACGACTTGCTCAAGCTTGTGCTGATCACACGCTAACGGCTCTGCTAGCGGCTTCATGCGCACAATAGCCGACTCCACTTTAGGCGGTGGATCAAATGCGGTAGGTGGAACAATAAACAGCAAATCCATCTGATATCGCCACTGCAGCATCACTGAGAGTCGACCATAGTCTTTGCTGCCGGGTGCAGCGACCATCCGTTGCACGACTTCTTTTTGTAACATGAAATGTTGATCGATGATGCAGTCAACAAAGTCAGCCAGATGAAATAATAGTGGCGTTGAGATGTTGTAAGGCAGATTGCCCACTACGCGTAATTTTTTATCTGTTAGTGCCAGCGATGAAAAATCAAATTTAAGCGCATCGCCTGAATATATTTTTAATGCCCGATGTTGGAATTTTTTTTCCAAAATCTGAACTAGGTCACGATCTAACTCCACCACCTGCAATTGATTAACACCATCCAGCAGCAAGGATGTCATCGCACCTTGTCCGGGACCAATCTCCACCATCAAATCATCGGCTTGCGGTGCAATCGACTGAATAATCTCATTCAGTACATGCCTGTCCGTCAAAAAATTCTGACCAAATCGCTTGCGTGGAATGTGCTTCATTGAATCGTGCTGCGCGATGCATGGATCATCTCTATAGCGGCACGCAAAGCAGCACTCATGCTCGAATGGTCCGCCAGTCCCAAACCCTGCTCAGCAATATCCAGTGCAGTGCCATGATCAACGGAGGTGCGGATAATAGGCAGACCCAAGGTGATGTTCACACCCTCACCAAAGGTTGCGTATTTAAGTACTGGCAAACCCTGATCGTGATACATCGCCAGCACACAATCTGCGTCTTTCAGATATTTTGATTGAAACAAGGTATCGGCTGGATAGGGGCCATGGACTTGCCAATTTTTACTGCGACATTGATTGATTACGGGTTGAATGACATCGATTTCTTCACGACCAAGATAACCACCCTCGCCGGCATGGGGATTCAGCCCCGCGACTAAAATTCTCGGATCAGAAATACCAAAACGTTGAATCAAGTCAGTGCGAATAATTTCCAGCGTTCGAAATAACTCCGATTGAGTAATCGCTGCTGAAACATCTTTCAAAGCCAAATGAGTCGTCGCTAACGCAACGCGCAAGGTGTAATCACCTGCTGGGCCCTGTAACATCATCACCACTTGAGATGTATCTGTTTTCTCGGCGAGGTATTCGGTGTGACCAGTAAAAGCGACTCCCGCATCATTGATAGTACTTTTTTGAACAGGTGCAGTGACTAACGCATCAAACTGATGAAGCATTGCGCCGTCAATAGCGATATCCAGCGTTTGAAGTACTGATCGCCCATTCATAGGATCGAGTTTGCCTGGGATCGGCCTGACCGTGAGCGGACAGTCAATCACCTGAATGCGGCCCGCCTGTTTGGGCACTAGTGAAAGATCATCTGCTTTAATTAAATGAATGACTTGGTGAGGGTCTATTTGTGCAGCCAGTGACTTTATCTGTATCGCATCGCCAATCAAAACAATCTCACTGTCAGCCGCTTCTAATGCCGCACGGACGGAAATCTCTGGCCCTACACCAGCTGGCTCTCCGCAGGTAATGGCAATGCGCGGACAAAACATACAGTCGACCGATTACGGCTGACGCGGATTGAACTCGTCTAGTCGATACTCGACATAGGCGCGATCACGCAGCTGACGCAACCAATCTTCATAGGCCTCGTCCAGCTTTTGCTCGCGCAATGATTGACGTGCCATCATGCGTTGACGCTCACGCGAGACTTCTTCGGTCTTGCGTTCTAAAACTTCAATCAGATGAAAACCAAAAGGCGACTCGACTGGTTGAGAAACCTCACCAGAGCTCAAGGCATTCATAGCGCGTTCAAACTCTGGTACGGTATCGCCGGGATAAATCCAACCAAGATCCCCGCCTTTACTAGCCGATCCATCATTGGAATAAAGACGCGCTAAATCTTCAAATTTTGCCGCTTTATTGTCCAAGCGTTCCCGCAGTTCTACCAATTTGCGACGCGCCTCAGTCGATGAAACGATCTGATTGACCTTGATTAGTATGTGTCGCGCACGCGTTTGTTGCACCATGGTGCCCGATGCACCTTTCGCAAGAGTCGCTATACGACGGCCATTCAGCCTAAGGACATGAAAACCATTCGCGCTACGTACTAAGGGTGCGATTTCACCCTCATTGATTTTTTCTACCGCATCGACAAACAATTGCGGTAGGCGCGATACGCTACGCCAGCCGAGTTCACCGCCGCTGAGCGCATCACCAGCATCAGAGAAACTTGCTGCGGTCTTAGCAAAATCAGTACCGGATTTCAGTTGCGCGATTGCTGTCTCGGCACGCTTGCGACGATCAGCTATCTGCTGAGGTGATGCATTTTCTGGTACGCGCACCAAAATTTGAGCAAGATTTATTTCCTGCTGTCCGGCATCATTCTTACCTGCAGAAGCCGCCAAATAATTATCAACTTCTGATTCGCCTATCTGTAATTTGTTATCAACTTCGCGCTCGCGCAAACGTTGCAAGGTAATCTCTTCGCGAATTTCTTCTCTAAACCGTGCGAATGACAACCCATCACGTTCCAGTTGATCGCGGAAGGTTTGAAGTGATAACTGATTTTGCTCAGCGATCCGCGAAACAGCACGGTCTAACATAATATCGTCAACCCGAATGCCACTATCTCTAGCCATCTGCATTTGAGCGCGCGTAACAATCATTCGTTCAAGTAATTGACGCTGCAATATTTCACGCGCTGGCATTTGCGTGTTTTGACGTTTGAGTCTTTGCTCAACCAAACGGACTCGATCGTCCAATTCTTTTAGCGTAATGACGTCGGTGTTAACAACAGCAACGATGGCATCCACTAGCACGGGTTGCTTAGCAGCGTTCTTATCTTGCGCATAACTACTTGGACTCAGCAGCAAAGCTACTACTAACAGATAAAAAAAACGTTTAATCACAGTCAACACAATGTCACCAAATTTGATCATAGTCACAGTTAATAAGTTTCGTAGGGATAGTCAGTCTGACCCAAAGGTTGATAGCCTGGTACGTTGGCTCGCAGAGCCTTCATAGGATTCGCTCCCAGCATAGACAATCCATTAAATTCCAACTGCAGGAAGAACATCGTATTGGAGACTCCCTGCGCAGTAGGAACTTTTTGGCCAATCATTCTAAAAATCCAGCAATCGGCTTTGTATTCTAGGCCAGCGAGAGATTGACCCAGCTTGCTTTCCTTAAGCAAGTAGCTAAGCCGTCCAACACCATACCAACGATCACCAATGGGCCACTGACTTGAAATATCAATCAATTCGAAATTGGAGTTAGGATCATTAGGTAAATTACGAACGTCGCGACGATATTGGACGTTCAACACTTTCATGGGCGCAGGCTGCCAGAACGCTCCGAGGTTCATTCGGTTGAGTTCAGTCCGCGTCTGACTATACTGGAAATTCGAGTCTAACCGTAGCTGATCCGTCACGCGTCCCGAACCCAAAAACAATAAATCGGAACGCGTTTCAGAAGATGCGGTCGTTGATTGATCCAGCGAGACGCGTTGTTCCGCAAATGAAAAACGCTGCGCGACCGCCAAACGCACTCGCTCTACCCCGTTAGTTTCTAGGTAGCGTGTCATCAATGCCGATGTCAACTGATTGGAATCGCCGATACGATCACTACCAACAAATCGATTTTCTCTAAACACAGTCGCGTAGTTAAAATCTGCTTCACTGGAATCGAAGTTGGGATACAACAGCGAATCTTGACGCTTATACGGTGTATTGGTGTAAAACAAACGGGGCTCAAGCGTTTGTACCGCCGCATTACCAAACAAGCTGGCGTCGCGTTCAAAAATAAGTCCCGAATCAATCGACAACGTCGGAAGAAATCGCGATGGTGCTTTCATAGCAGGATCAGCTGTTTCGTCGAGACTGTACACAGTCTCATGAGCGGAAACGCTGGGGCGAATAAAAAATCCACCGCTAGAATAGTTATAGGTCAATCGAGGATTTAGTATCATTCGATCGCCCTGACGCGGCATACCAACCACTGGTACGGTAGAGTTATAAAAGCGCGTGAATTCTGAAGCAAGGGTCCAGCTAAGGCTGCCTTCATTATCGCCGTAATGATTATATTTCAGCTGAGGCAAACGGCTGTAAGGCGCCAAAATTTTAGCACTCAGATTTGAATCTTGAAGAATTTGATATTCAATGACTCGAACACTGGCGTTTGAATCTTGCGAACCATAATCAACTCTAAGATCACGAGGTAAAACGCGACGGCTAACGCCGGGCTGATACGCCCATACGTGACTAAACGGAAAATCCTGAGCGTAATTATTATCCGACGCCATGTTCAAGTTCGACGTAAACGTCAGACCCGATCCTAAGTCTTCTTTGTGGCGCGATGAAATCGCATAGCGACTATCGTGGGTTTGGGCATCGCGATCAATGACTTCAAATCGAGTCTGCCCAGAGTACTCTTCACCCAAATAACGAGCCGTACCACCCATCATCAGTCCACGTCGCGCAATGTAGTGAGGGGCAAAAACTAAATCTCGATTCGGCGCGATGTTCCAATAGTAGGGTGTGGTCACTTCCAAACCACCGGACGTCGATGTCGCAATGGTAGGTGCAAGAAAGCCCGAGACTCGCTCGTCACTCAGAGGAAAAGAGATATGCGGAGTACCCGCTAACGGAACGCCCTTGAAAACCAAAACTGCATCTTTAGCAACGCCAAGCTCGCGTCCATTATCCAATGTCAGCGATCCCGTGCGCAGATACCAATCTGGCTCCGGCTGACTGCAGGTGGTGTAATAACCTCCGATGACGGTCGCTAAATCCTGTGACTGAAAGTCGATGCGATCGGCTTTGCCATGCGCATTTTTTCGAATTAGCTTATAGATCGGGCTCTGCATCACGCCTTCACCTGTATCCAGCTTTAGCCGCAGCTCGGTACCCGTAAACACATTGCCTTCTTTGGCGACTCGCACATGACCTTCTGCCTCGACCTTGTCTTCCACCATGTCGTAATGCATGTGATCCGCTTGTATCAGCGTTTTACCGCGGATTATTTCAACACCTTGCTCCATGTTGATGTCGCGATCGGGACGACCGGTGATTTGATCCGCCTGAACTTCGGTGGGCGCATTATCATCGACGGAGCCAGCCAGCCACGTGCGCTCCTGCGCGACACCCAACACAGGCAACGATGCGAGTGCAATAGAAATGGCACTTAAGCGCAGTACTGCAACGGGTTGTGGAATTGGCAATCGCGGGATCATGAAGAGAGACGCGGCATAGTGAGCGCCGCATTGTGGGGCGAATCCCTTATTATATGGGAACACACTGCGCTAACAGCAGCAGCCGTGCTTTTCAACTTGTTATTCTGCGTTCTCCATGCCCGATTCTCTTCAAAATGATGCACGTTTAGTAAAAATTACCGACTGGCTAGGCCAGATCGATACCCCCAAACCTCTCACCAATACATTGCGACCCGCCTCAGCGGACGCAAGTTTTAGGCGATATTTCCGGGTGGATACCGTTCAGGGTGACTCCCTGATCGTTATGGATGCACCACCGCCACAAGAAGATGTGCGCCCTTTTCTCCAAGTGGCCAGCTTATTTGGGGACACAGGAGTAACAGTACCCAAGGTATTAGCTAGCGATATTGAGCAGGGCTTTCTGCTGTTATCCGACTTAGGCTCCACCACGTATCTAAAACAACTCAGTGTCGATACTGCTCATAAGCTATATATGGATGCGATCGATGCACTGATTTTGCTACAGACCCAAAGCAAACCGGGGCAGCTACCCGACTACGATCGGCCTCTACTCCATCGCGAACTCATGTTGTTTCCCGACTGGTATATCAATAAACATTTAAAAGCCACGTTATCTGATGCTCAGTCCGATTCGTTAAATAAAGTATTTGATTGCATTTTGGCGAACAATCTCGCACAACCTCCCGTCTACGTTCACCGCGACTATCATTCGCGCAACTTGATGGTGATGGATAAAGGTAATCCCGGCATTCTGGATTTTCAGGACGCTGTCTACGGGCCGATCACCTACGATTTGGTATCGCTGCTGCGTGATGCCTATATTCAGTGGGATGAAGAAATGGTGCTGGACTGGGCCATACGCTACTGGGAACGCGCGCGTCGTGCAGGGCTACCCGTAAATCCCGATGTCGATATGTTTTACCGTGACTTTGAATTCATGGGCCTACAGCGTCACCTAAAAGTGCTGGGAATTTTTGCACGCTTGTATCACCGTGATGGCAAGGATGGCTACCTGGCTGATATTCCACTAGTTATGGATTACACACGTAAAACGGCGTATCGCTACAAAGAATTTTCGCCACTCATCAAACTACTCGATACGCTAGAAGAAAATACCACTGGCGTAGGATTTACGTTCTGATGCCATGAAGGCGATGATTTTTGCCGCCGGTCGTGGCGAGCGCATGCGACCACTCACAGACACCTGCCCCAAACCCTTGTTGCAGGTACGGGGTCGCGCCTTAATTGTGTGGCACATTTTAAATTTGGTGCGTGCTGGCATTACTGAGATCGTTATTAATCATGCGCATCTGGGTCACATGATCGAAGAGGCCCTGGGTAACGGTAATCAGTTCGGTGCAACGATTGTGTATTCCCCCGAAGGCACGGCACTCGAAACTGCAGGTGGTATCGCCAAGGCGCGCCATTTGTTGGGAGACCAAGCCTTCGTTGCGATTGCTGGTGATGTGTATTGCCCGCATTTCGATTTTTCTCAAGTCAAAGATGTGCTCGAAGAAAATGATATTTGGGGCACACCGCATCCGCATCACACACGTGATCTCGCTTGGTTGTATTTGGTAAAAAATCCCGTGCATCATCCCGAGGGCGATTTCGCACTAGCGAATTTTTCTATTGTCAATCAAGGTGAGCCTCGATACACCTTCTCGGGTATCGGCGTTTACCGACCCGAAATGTTTGATCAACTGACTGCAGGTGATTCAGCCAAACTGGCGCCCATCCTGCGCGAATTAGCAGATCAGCGCAGAATAGGCGGTGAGCTTTACCGCGGTGACTGGACTGATGTCGGAACCGTGCAGCGACTAGAACAACTGAATGCACCCCTTCACTACAAGAACTGACATGAATCCTTATGCTCAACGGCGCGCACGCGTGCTGGCCAAAATGCGTGAACAAGGTGGCGGCGTCGCCATCATTCCTACCGCACCCGAAGTCATGCGCAATGCAGACGCTGATTATCCTTATCGGCATGACAGTTATTTTTATTATCTGACAGGCTTCACTGAACCTGAAGCCACGTTGGTGCTGATCGCAGGAGCGACTGATCAAGCTATTTTATTTTGTCGCGAAAAAAATGAAGAACGCGAAATTTGGGATGGTTATCGCTACGGCCCGTTAGCCGCGAAAGAACGCTTTAGTTTTGATGCAGCCTATGCCATCGACACCATTGATACTGAATTACCGAAATTGATGGCGAATGTGAATGCTCTGTTTTATGCATTAGGCAGCAGCCAGAAGCTCGATGCGCAAATACAAGCGTGGCTAAATTCTGTGCGCGCACAAGCACGCGCTGGCATCACTGCGCCGAGCAAGGCTGTGGATATTCGTGTGCTGCTCAACGATATGCGCCTGATTAAAGACGAGCATGAAATCGCCATCATGCAGCGCGCTGCTGATATCAGTGCACACGCTCATGCACGAGCGATGCGAACGTCTAAGGCCGGTTTGCGCGAATATCATCTTGAAGCCGAATTACTCCATGAATTTCGTAGTCATGGTTCTCAGTTTCCTGCTTACGGCTCTATCGTTGCGACTGGCCCTAATGCCTGCGTTTTACATTATCGCGCCGGCGATGCCGAATTACGAGACGGTGATTTAGTACTCATCGATGCAGGCTGCGAATTAGATAGCTACGCATCTGACATAACCCGCACTTTTCCTGTAAACGGTAAATTCAGCGGACCACAAAAAACGTTGTATGAACTCGTTTTAAATGCGCAAGCTGCAGCCATTGCAGTGACAGCACCGGGCAAACGTTTTACTGATGGACACGATGCTGCCCTTAAGGTACTCGCTCAAGGCATGCTCGATACTGGCCTACTGAATAAAAATAAAGTCGGCTCATTAGATGACGTGATCGCCAACGGTGACTATCGACAGTTCTATATGCACAGAACCGGCCACTGGTTAGGCATGGATGTGCATGATGTGGGTGACTATCGCGATCATGTTCCTGAAGGTGAGCAAAAACCCTGGCGCACACTTATGCCCGGCATGGTGCTAACGATAGAGCCGGGCATCTATGTTCGTCCTGCCGAAGGTGTACCGAAAGAATTCTGGAACATAGGCATACGCATTGAAGATGATGCCTTGGTTACTGCATCAGGCTGCGACATCTTGACGCACAAAGCACCAAAAACCATTGCTGAAATCGAAGCAGTGATGCGCGCTTAATCAACTCATCAACTCGCATGCAAATACAGGTCGACATAGCAATTGCAGGTGGCGGACCCGTGGGCCTAGCAATCGCGGGCATGCTGATTGCTCGTGGCATCGATGCAAAAAAAATTGCGCTGATCGATGCTAAATCGCTCTCAGCAGCTGCGGAAGATCCGCGGTCGGTCGCACTGTCTTACGGAAGTCGACAATTACTCGAGCAAATTCATGGCTGGCCAACGACAGCCACACCCATTCAAGAAATTCACATCTCACGTCGCGGCAGTTTTGGCCGCACATTAATCGAAGCAGCTGAATATAAGCTCCCCGCACTCGGCTATGTTTGCCGCTACGGTGACGTCGTAAGCGCTCTGGCTGATGGCTTATCTAACGCTGAATTTCATCAACTCAGACCGTCTCGTATTGCAAGCATCCATGAAAGTAGCGAGCACGTATCGATAGAGTTATCCGATGGCCAGACCCTAACTGCAAAGCTTGCGATACAAGCTGAGGGCGGCGTCTTTGGTGAACAAGCGCCACGAGCCAAGCATCGCGATTATCAGCAATGTGCCATCGTCGCGAGAGTAGAAACGAGTTCGCCACTGCCTGATCGGGCGTTTGAACGATTCACCGAAGAAGGACCGTTAGCATTACTACCGCAAGCAGGCGGCTATGCCTTGGTCTGGTGTGTGCGTCCCGAGCATAGTGAACAGTTGATTTCAATCTCCGATGAAGCATTTCTTCAGGCACTACAACACGCCTTCGGGCAACGCATGGGGCGCTTTATTAACGTAGGATCACGATCCACTTACCCACTCGGCTTAAATGCTCAGGTAATCAACTCAGCGCGAACGCTTGCTATCGGCAATGCCGCGCAGACGTTGCATCCTGTTGCAGGGCAAGGACTGAATTTGGGATTACGAGATGCTGCCGTGCTGGCTGATTTATTAGCGAAAGAAATGTCGCCGGTAGCTTTCACAGCGTTCGAACATAAGCGTCAAGCCGACCGCAACATAACCATACGCATAACTGATTGGATGGCGCGCGTGTTTGCCAGTGCGCCCGATCAATCGTTAACACAAACGATGCTCGGTATGTCGTTGGGATTGATTGATGTCACACCGAGCGCAAAACGTTGGCTGGCGTCGCACATGATGTTTGGGTTGCGATAATTACAGGTCTGAGCTCTTACCCCACACGACACTTTTTAGAAGCCATGAGTTCTGACTTATAGAAAACTAGAATTTTTCTTCCATGTGTGGAGGTACGTTTGGAGAGTGCTTATCATCAAACGCATAGCCCAACATCAGCATTGCATCTTGAATATCTGTGCGGGGAAAATCCAGCCCCTCGAAAAATAGCGGCAAATTCATCTGCTTGGCTAACGCATACGAAAACAAATCACCCATATTTAAGCTGGCAGGGTTATGCCCCTTGCCGTAATTGGCACACCCGTAGCGACCATGCGTCACCATCGTGGTATCCAAAGGTTCGATCTGGACTTTAAGTTTTGCAAGAAACTCATCCAGCAACTGTGTTCCGGCGGCCGATTTTTGACCAATAAAAATAACCGACAGCTCCATCAGGGTACCGGCACTCATATACAGTGCCTTAGATTTTTTGAGGCCTTGCCTGAATGCCTTAGCAGATGAACGATTCTCAAAGATGCTAACTATCGGTGAAGAATCGACGACAGCCCCTTCCAGAAAATTAAAAATTTTCATTTTGGCAGGCCAAGCTCATCGTATTCGATCATGTCGTCCATAGGGCGCTTATCGATGGTCGGAAGCTGATGGTAACGATCCAAAATTTCATCGATCTGTTCTCGCTTCAAACTATGCGATGCGGCCCTGGCCAATAAGCCCTCCTCAATCAAGACGATAGCCTCCTGAGTAAGGCTTCGGCGGTGACCATCCGCTTCGCGTTGAATGAGCGATTTGAGTCGCGCAGGGACTCCTTTCAATTGCAGTATCGTTTCAGCTTCCATGTCCTATCTCCTTTCACGCTTAAATCCACGCGTGGAAATTCACATCACAATGGCTAATAGTGCTATATAACCACATTAAGCATGCATTATGCATGCTTAATGTGTGCCTATCAAGCCTACCTTTATGGGGTAAAGAACGGCTCAGCACGGAACGGACAGCCTCCCCCCTCCGTACTTAACGGCCGGAACTGACCTGAATGCAGAATTGGCCACCATTGTTACTACGAAAAGCACGGCGGCAGCGCCCGATCAATCGATCACTCAAACTATGCTGGGTATGTCGTTGGGACTCATTGATGTCACACCGAGTGCAAAACGCTGGCTGGCTTCGCACATGATGTTTGGGTTGCGATAAAAAACGCAATCGGTTGGCGACCACTAAAAAGATTATTGAATCTGAATTTTTGCCGCTTGAATGACTTGCTGAAATGATGGCGTAATGTTGGCCCAATCCACAATATCAACCTTAAACGGCAAGGCTGATTCTTGAAATGCCTCTCTCATATCTGCAGTGAGTGCAATGCTCAGGGGGGTATCGCCAATGATGGCAATATCAAGATCTGAAAATTCCTTGGCTGTCCATTTTGCCCTCGATCCGAAAGCCCAGATTTCGCGATCCGGTACATAGCGTTGCAGAATGTCTCGAACGATTCGCCAGTTCTCAGGACTGATATCAATGAGAGGCTGGTCAACCATGCCGCTATGGATTTCGTTCTTGGAGTTGTTTCAAGAGGTGACGCGTTTCTTCTAGAAAAGCGGGAATACCCTGCACAACCTCGATCGCTATTTCTTCATCGTAGGTGTGGCTGGTCTTACTGCGCATCTCACGATAAATTTTCCACGACGACCAGTCACCCAGTAGCACACCTTGTTCATTCGCTGAACGAATAAGATCAGCGAAGGCCATGGCGTCGAACTGCTCTGGAGTGGGAGACACCGCTTCAAGATGACGTTTCAGCATCTTATGGCTGATTTCAAAGCTAAACTCAAAACGCTTAATTAGGCCGTCTCGAATCTGCGTGTCCGTGATGTCCTTCTCATAGCGAGCAAGCCCCTCAGTGAGTCGACTCACCGCTTTTTCCAGCGGGGCTAAGTTTAGCTTGTCGTTCATTGATTGAGGGCTTGTAACTAATGAGATTTGTTATGTTACTCCACAGCCTTGACCATGTCTTCAATCACCTTCTTCGCATCGCCAAACACCATCATGGTTTTATCCATGTAGAACAACTCGTTATCGAGGCCCGCATAACCTGAAGCCATCGAACGTTTGTTCACAATTACCATCTTGGCTTTATAGGCTTCCAGAATCGGCATACCAGCGATAGGAGAATTAGGATCTTTAGCCGCTGGATTAACAACGTCGTTCGCGCCCAATACGAGCACCACATCGGCCTGACCAAATTCACCGTTGATGTCTTCCATTTCAAAGACCTGATCGTAAGGCACTTCCGCCTCAGCCAACAAAACATTCATATGTCCTGGCATACGACCTGCAACAGGATGAATCGCGAATTTGACGGTTACGCCGCGATGCGACAATTTTTCGCTGAGCTCCATCAATGCATGCTGTGCGCGCGCGACGGCTAAGCCATAACCGGGAACGATAATGACCGTCTCGGCATTACTCATTACAAATGCCGCATCATCTGCCGAACCCGATCGTACATTGCGCTGTTGTTGACCACCGGCCACCACATCGCCAGCCTCTCCACCAAAACCACCCAGAATCACGCTAATGAACGAGCGATTCATCGCGGCGCACATGATGTACGACAGAATCGCGCCTGACGAACCGACCAACGATCCCGCAATAATCAGCATGGAGTTATTGAGCGAAAAACCAATACCCGCTGCTGCCCATCCCGAGTAGCTGTTCAGCATAGACACCACCACCGGCATATCTGCACCGCCGATAGGAATAATGATCAGCACACCCAGGATGAAAGCAATCACCGTCATCACAATGAACGGGGTCCATGCTGCTTCTACGCCTGGATCAGCAACGAACATTAGGCCCGCGCCGACCATCACAATAGCCATCACCAAATTAAACAGATGCTGCCCGGGGAAAACTACCGGTGCACCTTGAAACAAACGGAATTTATATTTGCCGGCGAGTTTGCCAAACGCGATCACAGAACCCGAGAAAGTAATCGCACCAACAAAGGTACCGATAAACAGTTCAATACGATTACCAAAAGGTATTGGCTCACCACGGGCGACAATACCAAAAGCCCAAGGCTCAGATACTGCAGCAACAGCAATACACACGGCAGCCAAACCAATCAGCGAGTGCATAGCAGCAACCAACTCAGGCATCTTGGTCATTTCAACGCGCTTAGCGAGTAAGGTACCAATGCCACCACCGACGACGACACCGAGTGCCAGCAAGCCATAGCCCAGATTCGTTCCAGTGGTCGCTTCCGATTTGAGCTTGACGATCAGCGCAACAGTAGTCAATGCAGCGATCGCCATGCCGGTCATACCAAAGGCATTACCGCGGCGCGCCGTTGCAGGATGAGAGAGACCTTTCAACGCCTGGATAAAACACACAGACGCCAACAGATACAACAAAGTAACCAGATTCATGCTCATGATTAAGCCTCTTCCTTCTTCTTGGCCTTAGGCTCTTTTTTCTTGAACATTTCCAGCATGCGCTGGGTGACCAAAAAACCACCGAAGACATTCACTGCGGCTAATGCCACCGCTAAGGTGCCCATAAATTGGCCGACCGGCCCTTCAGTCAACGCAGCCGCCAACATGGCACCCACGATGATGATCGCGGATATCGCATTCGTCACCGCCATCAGTGGCGTGTGCAGAGCAGGTGTAACGGTCCAAACCACGTGATAGCCGACATAAATTGCCAGCACAAAAATGATCAGGTTGATGATGGTATGACTGACTTCCATGATGTCCTCTGGTTGTAGACAGTAGGTGCCCTCAGAACTACAGTGAAGGCATTATTTTTTAAGGCCAGTGATTCGATTTTTGTCGTTTACAAAAACAATCTTCGGCTGATACTCCGACACCTCAGCATCACTCATTGGTGCATAGGTACAGATAATCAGTAAGTCACCTAACTGCGCTAAGCGTGCAGCCGCGCCATTGAGTGAAATCTCACCACTACCGCGCTTTCCTACAATGGCATAGGTAGAAAAGCGCTCACCATTATTAATGTTGTACAGCTCTATTTTTTCAAACTCGCGGATATCAGCCGCTTCAAGCAAATCTTGATCAATGCCGCAGGAACCTTCGTAATTCAGATCACATTGCGTTACCGTCGCGCGATGTATTTTCGCGCGCAACATAATTCGCTGCATTAAATCTCCTAAGCCTTACGAACGACTTCACCACCTGTGCACATCAGAGTCGCAGCGACAATCTCATCACTGGTATCGATATGCAACGCGCCTTCTGGATTGATGATGAGCTTGAGAAAATCCAACACATTGCGTGAATACAGTGCCGACGCATCCGCGCCGCACAAAGCAGGAATGTTGGCTTCACCAATAATGGTTACACCGTATTTGACAACCGTCTTGCCCAATTCAGAGAGTGGGCAATTGCCACCTTGCTCAACCGCCATATCAATAATCACCGATCCTGGCTTCATTGATTTAACCGTCTCTTCGCTAATCAATATCGGTGCCTTACGACCCGGTATCAGCGCAGTGGTAATGATGATGTCAGCCTGCTTGGCACGTTCATGCACTAACGCCGCCTGACGTTTCATCCAAGCTTCTGGCATGGGGCGCGCATAACCACCGACGCCCTTAGCAATCTCTTGTTCTTCTTCGGTTTCGAAAGGCACATCAATAAATTTTGCACCCAGCGATTCGACTTGTTCTTTGACTGGAGGACGTACATCCGACGCCTCAATCACCGCACCCATACGTTTGGCCGTAGCAATCGCCTGCAAACCAGCGACACCCACACCCATAATGAGTACTCTCGCGGCTTTCACAGTACCGGCAGCCGTCATTAACATAGGCATGAAACGCTGATAGGCATTCGCCGCCATCAGCACCGCCTTATATCCGGCAATATTCGCTTGGGAAGAGAGTACATCCAGCGATTGAGCACGCGTGATACGGGGCGCGGCCTCGAGAGCAAACGCGCTTATGCCCGAAGCGGCCATCGCCGCGTTGTTGTCTGCATCAAAGGGATTAAGCATGCCAACCAGCACGCTGCCAGATTTCATATGCTTGCGCTCGTCTGCGGAAGGCGCCCTGACTTTCAGCACCAAATCAGCACCCAAAGCTTGGTCTGCAGAGACGATCTCAGCGCCCGCAGCAGCAAACGCTTCATCCGTAATGCTAGCTGCAACGCCTGCGCCAGACTGCACCACCACTTGATGCTTGGCGGCGATCAGCTTTTTAACTGTTTCAGGCGTCGCGGCAACTCGCGTCTCACCCGGCCGCGTCTCGGCGGGAATGCCGATTTTCATGGGGATCTCCCAAAAAGAAAGCCAGAATCTTACACGCAATTTCCAAAATGGAACAACCGTTCTATTTTAGGTCGCTCTATTTGGGATGGATTTGAACGGATTCTGATAAAACTATTTCTGATTAGCTAATAATCACCGCATTCTGGACTCTCGCTGCTAGGCCCAATCGCTAATTACTAATGATCTGGCACTAGCCAGCTTCACAAACCTGCTTCATTGCCCAGACTAGGGCTGCGGGTAAAATGCCGTCACTTCAAAGGAAACCATGTCAACTATCTGGAAACCCTCTGTTACCGTAGCCGCCATCATTGAGCGCGACGGAAAATTTTTACTGGTCGAAGAAGAAACCAGCGACGGCATACGCTTCAATCAACCGGCCGGGCATCTCGACCCGAATGAATCACTGATCGACGCGGTCAGCCGTGAAGCGCTGGAAGAAACCAGCTTCGACTTCACGCCCGAGGCATTAGTCGGCGTGTATATGTCGCGCTATGTCTCAAGCCGCACCAAAGAAGAAGTCACCTACTTGCGATTTGCATTTACCGGTAGCTTAGGCACGCAACATGACCAGCCGCTGGACGAGGGCATCATCCGCACCGTGTGGATGTCGCGCGATGAACTACTCGCCTGCCAAATAGCGCACCGCAGCCCCTTAGTACTGCAATGCGTGGACGACTATTTGAATGGCAAGCGCAGCCCCATGTCACTTATTTATACCCATCCCAGCGTGAGCGATCCTAGTTATGCCTAAGCGCGTTGTTTTAGGTATGTCCGGTGGCGTTGATTCGTCGGTCGCCGCCTGGCTACTTAAACAGCAAGGCTATGAAGTCATCGGTCTCTTCATGAAAAACTGGGAAGACGATGACAACGATGAATACTGCTCAACCCGCCAGGACTGGATTGACGCTGTCAGTGTTGCTGATGTTTTGGGCGTGGATATTGAAGCCGTGAATTTCGCCTCGGAATACAAAGATCGTGTATTCGCTGAATTCTTACGTGAGTACGAAGCGGGCCGCACTCCGAATCCTGATGTGCTGTGCAATGCCGAAATTAAATTCAAAGCCTTTCTCGATCATGCGATGACGCTGGGTGCTGATCTCATCGCCACCGGTCACTATGCGCGCGTGCGCGAGAACAATGGGCAATTTGAATTACTGAAAGCGGTCGACGCCAGCAAAGATCAAAGTTATTTTCTACATCGCTTAAATCAAGCACAGCTTTCAAATACGCTTTTTCCGCTAGGTGAGTTACATAAAACTGAAATTCGAAAAATCGCTGACCAACTCGGATTGCCCAATGCGGGTAAAAAAGATTCCACCGGTATTTGCTTTATCGGCGAGCGTCCGTTTCGTGAATTTTTAAATCGCTATCTGTCATTCAAGCCCGGTCCAATGATGACGCCTGAAGGCGAAGTTATGGGTGAACATGTCGGCCTATCTTTTTATACCTTGGGTCAACGTAAAGGCATAGGCTTAGGTGGCAGCAAAAAACACCGTGATGACGATGGCAATCACGAGGCCTGGTATGTGGCGCGCAAAGATGTAGCTAACAATACGCTGTATGTCGTGCAAGGCCATGATCATCCCTGGCTGTTGTCACACACCTTGGCTGCGGATCAAGTGAGCTGGGTCAGCGGTCATGCACCTACTGAAACTTATCTCACTGCCAAGACTCGCTATCGTCAACAAGACATGAACTGTCAACATCGCACATTACCTGACGATCGTTTTAATCTTCAGTTCGAGCAAGCTCAGTGGGCTGTCACTCCCGGACAATCCGCCGTTTTATATAATGGAGATGTCTGTCTCGGTGGCGGCATTATTGATACGGGCTCCACACTCACTAGCTAATTCTCAAGTTCGCAAAGATCACACATCGGCAACACAATAAAAAACAGAGCCCAAGAGCTCTGTTTTTTTGTCACTGAACGAACACTAAATTTAGGCGACGGGCACGGTATCTTTAAACGAAGGCCGTTCAGATAATTTATCGAACAAACGCGCTAAATTAGTATGATCGTCACGCCAATTAATTTCAGGGAAACGAAACGCCAACCACCCCAAGGCACTACCTACGGCCACATCAGCCAGCGACAAATGACTACCTGCGCAAAATGGAGCATCGCCCAGAGCCATCGCCATGGAATTTAATCCATTGCGTATCTTGCCAAGCTGACGATCTACCCAGGGATCACTTTGCTTTTCAAGCGGGCGCTGAGTCCGCTCGATTCGCACCACGATGCCGGCATCCAGCACACCATCCGCCAACGCTTCCCAACATTTGATGCTGGCACGCTCACGACCGGCGCTAGGAATCAGCTTACCCACCGGCGACATGGTGTCCAGATATTCGACGATGACACGCGAATCAAACATCGCACCACCATCTTCCATAACCAAGCAAGGCACTTTGCCTAAGGGATTAGACAAATGGATAGTGGACGTAGGTGACCACACATCTTCGAGAACAAACTCGTAATCGAGTTTTTTCTCTGCCATAACAATCCGCACTTTGCGTACATACGGACTCGTGAGTGATCCAATCAGTTTCATAGCGATTCAGCATTCATTCGAGGGAGGCGGATTATATCACTCGAAAATTGCACCAGCCTATGCTCTAGTACACCGCGGGATGACATTGCCTGGGTGGTAGAATCCGATTAGTTACAACTCGATTTATTCTTAGCCGCACTGGCTCATTCCGACTATGCAACTTTCACACCTCTCAGCGCTGTCACCTTTGGACGGCCGCTACGCCACGAAAACAGATGCCTTACGCCCCATTCTTTCCGAGGCGGGTTTTATGCATCACCGTGTCAAGGTCGAAGTGGCTTGGTTGATTGCTCTTTCTGAAGCGGGCTTTACTGAGCTACCGCCGTTCTCAAAACCAGCACGCGCTTTGTTAGAAGGCCTAGCGTCTGACTTTACCGAGGAGGATGCGGCGCGCATCAAAAGTATCGAGGCTGTCACTAATCATGATGTAAAAGCCGTCGAGTACTGGCTAAAAGAAAAAGTTAATGATGTCCCTGAGTTAGTTAAGGCATCCGAATTTATTCACTTCGCCTGCACCTCTGAAGATATCAACAATACCTCGCACGGCATGATGCTCAAAACTGCGCGCGATGAAGTATTGCTGCCGCAACTAACCTCCGTCATCGCCAAATTAACTGAGCTAGCACATCAGCACGCTGATTTACCGATGATGTCGCGCACCCACGGCCAACCCGCTAGTCCAACCACTTTAGGTAAGGAAATGGCGAATGTTGTTGCACGACTTAAGCGTGCCAGCGAACGTATCGCCAGCGTGCAAATACTGGGCAAAATGAATGGCGCAGTCGGTAATTACAATGCGCATTTATCGGCCTATCCGGCTATGGATTGGGAAGCATTTTCGCGCAAAGTGATTGAAACTAAACTAGGTTTAACCTTCAATCCTCACACCATACAAATCGAACCGCATGACTATATCGCCGAGCTGTTTGATGCCATAGCTCGCACTAACACCATATTGCTCGATTTAAATCGCGATATTTGGGGCTACATTTCCATCGGTTATTTTAAGCAACGCACTAAAGCCGGTGAAATCGGTTCATCGACCATGCCACACAAAGTAAATCCGATTGACTTTGAAAATTCTGAAGGTAATTTGGGTATGGCTAATGCTGTCCTCAAACATATGGCTGAAAAACTTCCAGTATCGCGCTGGCAGCGCGACCTGACGGATTCCACCGTACTAAGAAATATCGGTGTGGGTTTTGGTTACAGCGTACTGGCTTACGATAGTTGTTTGCGCGGGTTGAATAAACTGGAAGTCAATCCTGAACGCTTAGCGGCTGATTTGAATGAAAGCTGGGAAGTACTCGCTGAACCGATACAAACCGTCATGCGTCGCTATGGTATTGAAAACCCCTACGAGCAATTAAAAGAACTCACTCGCGGCAAAGGCATCACCAAAGAAGCTCTGCGCGAGTTTATTCAAGGACTGACCATTCCAACTGAAGAAAAAAAGCGATTGCTAGACATGACGCCCGCCAGCTACATCGGTCTGGCTGCACAATTAGCGCGCGATGTTTGATTAAATCTCACGCCATAAAAAAAGCCGGCTACGATGCCGGCTTTTTTTATACAGCGCTACTTAGCTCACACAACCGCGCCATCCGTTTCATCTTTGGGTTTAATCGGCTTAAGCAAATCTTCACGCTTAACACCCAACCACATCGCCACTGCCGCCGCAACGAACACCGACGAATAGATACCAAACAAAATACCAATCGTCAGAGCCACCGCAAAGAAATGTAGCGTTGGGCCGCCAAACAACAACATCGACAACACCATCAGCTGTGTGCAGCCGTGGGTAATAACGGTACGTGAAATCGTGCTGGTGATTGCATGGTTAAGGACATCCGGCGTGGTGAGTTTGCCATAGCGGCGATCACGGAAAGTTTCTCTTACCCGATCAAATACCACCACCGATTCATTCACCGAATAACCTAGAACCGCCAAAACTGCTGCTAACACTGTTAATGAAAACTCCCACTGGAAATAAGCAAAAAATCCCAAGATAATAATTACGTCGTGCAAGTTCGCGATGATGGCCGCAACAGCAAATTTCCATTCGAATCGGAAGGCCAGATAAATCATGATGCCAACGATCACAAAAATCAGGGCAGTCAGTCCATCATGAGCTAATTCCTGACCGACCTGTGGTCCAACAAATTCGACTCGCTTCAAAATAACTGATGCATCACTCGCTTTCAGCGCCTCAATAACCTGAGTACTGATTTGCGCGGTGTTGACACCTTTTTGAACCGGCAAACGAATCAACACATCTTGAGCTGTGCCAAAACTTTGTACCTGATTATCCGCAAAGCCCAAACCCGTCACCGTCGCTCGAATAGCCTCAAGATCCGCCGGCTTGGTATACGCGACTTCCATCACCGTACCGCCGGTGAATTCGATCGATAAATGCAGGCCGCTCGCAAATAGAAAGAACACCGCCGCAACAAAGGTCAACGCCGAGACCGCATTAAACAGTAATGCGTTGCGCATGAACGGTATGTCTTTTTTGATTCTGAAAAATTCCATGATGTTCCTCTTTTAAGCCTGATTGCTCGGTCTATCGTGCGCTAACAAGGTTAGGCGTCAGGTTTCCACACCTGACCAATAGAAACGCCCGTGAGTTTTTTGCGGCGGCCATACCAAACATTAGCCAACGCACGCGCTACTACCACGGCTGAAAACATCGACGTCAAAATACCCAAGCAATGAACTACTGCAAAACCACGAATCGGACCCGAACCAAAAATTAATAACGCCAGACCCGCAATCAATGTCGTGACATTCGAGTCAAGAATCGTCGCCCAAGCGCGCTCGAAACCTGCCGCAATCGCCGCTTGCGGTGGATTACCTAGTCTAAGTTCTTCGCGGATACGTTCATTGATCAACACGTTGGCATCAATCGCCATACCTAAGGTGAGCGCAATCGCTGCAATACCCGGCAAAGTTAGCGTTGCTTGCAGCAGGGATAAGGCGGCAATCAGCAACATCACATTGACCGCCAGCGCGAACACACTAAACGCGCCAAAAAGCATGTAGTAAATCACCATAAACACTGTGATCGCTGCAAAACCATACAGCGTCGAGTTGAAACCCTTACCGATATTTTCAGCGCCGAGCTGTGGTCCTATGGTGCGCTCTTCAATAATTTCCATCGGCGCTGCGAGAGAACCCGCGCGCAACAACAACGCCAGATCGGTTGCAGCTGCGGGTGATTCCATACCGGTTATTTGAAAACGTGATCCCAATTCATCACGTATCGTCGCTACGGTAAGTACTTCGCCCTTGCCTTTTTCGAACAGCACGATAGCCATTAGTTTGCCTATCTTGCTGCGCGTCGCTTCACGCATCTTGCGACCTCCATCACCATTCAAATCGAGGCTAACTGAAGGCTGTTGGTTTGAATCGAAGCTGGCACCCGCATTAGAAATATAGTCGCCGGTAATGATAGGTTCTTTGAACATCACGACCGGTGCACCTTTGCCTACCTTGAACAACTCAGAGCCTAAAGGTATCGCCGAACTTTCTTCGGTACCACGACGTATCGAGTCATCCACCATACGCACTTCCAGCGTAGCGGTTCGGCCAATGATGTCTTTTGCGCGCGAGACGTCCTGCACACCCGGCAATTGAACAACGATGCGATCGGAACCTTGACGTTGAATCACGGGCTCAGCGACACCGAGTTCATTCACACGTTTAGACAGAGTCGATATATTTTGCTGTACCGCTTCTTCCAGCGTGCGCTTGAGCGCTACCGGGCTGAGAGTGGCACGTACTTTCAGTCCTTCTGCATCGGCAGCATCGACCAAGGTTAAATCAGAAATCTGTGCTGACAATACGGCACGAACAGCATCACGAATTTCTTGATCACGCACACGAATATCGATTGCATCACCATCACGCGTGATGCCCGCAAAGCGAATATGCTTTTCAACCAACAAAGCACGCACGCCGGTTTGCACACCTTGAATCCGCTTGGCGATGACTGCTTTGGTATCAACTTGCATTAAGAAATGCACGCCCCCACGCAAATCCAAACCCAAATACATGGGCAAGGCATGCAAGCTTTGCAGCCAGATCGGTGTATTCGGTAACAAGTTGAAAGCGACTAAATAATTCGGATCCAGCGGATCGCGATTCAATGCTTGCTCCAGCACTGTTTTCGCTTTGAACTGCAAATCAGTACTAGCAAAGCGAACACGTACGGTGCCGTTATTACCTAGGTCTTCGTAAAACACATTGTCCGCACGCACACCGGCTTTTTCTAGCGCTTGGCTGGCCAAGCCCACCGCATCGCGTCCGAGCTTAATCGTAGCCTTAGCGCTGCTAATCTGCACCGCAGGAGACTCACCAAAAAAATTCGGGATGGTGTACAGAGCGCCGAACAACAGCACGAGTACGATCAAGACATATTTCCAAACGGGGTAACGATTCATGGCATGTCGCTTACTATAAAAAAATATCCGGCCTGATCAGGCCGGACATAGAACTCAGGCCAACTAAGCTAGTTGAGCAGCTCAGAGTGCTTTGATCGAGCCTTTGGGCAGCAACAAAGTAACGGCTGATTTCTGCATGACGACTTCGGTGCCAGCAGCAACTTCAACCGTAATGTAGGCATCGCTCACTTTGGTGACTTTGCCCAACAAACCACCTGCAGTGATGACTTCATCGCCTTTGGCTAAGGCATCAATCATCGCTTTTTGCTCTTTCTGACGCTTCATCTGCGGACGAATCATCAGGAAATACAGAACGACGAACATCAAAATGATGGGTAAAAAGCTCATCAGGCCACCAGCAGCGCCGGCTGCACCAGCAGTCTGCGCATAGGCATTAGAAATCAGCATGGACTACTCCAAAAGAGGGATTTTTCGAGACGCGGCATTCTATCACTCCACACCATCAAGGACTTGCGGCTGTGCTCACATAGGGAACGGCAGAATGAGTTCACAAGGTGACTGGCTGTCAGCCCAGTCCATTGTCAGATAGCTAAATAATTTCAACTGCCGCGTGCGCGCTCATCAGCAAAGCGCTGGCGAAACGCCGAAAAACCACCCGTTTCAATCGCGGATCGCATGTCGTCCATCAATTGCAAGTAATAGTGCAGGTTGTGAATCGTATTCAATTGAGCACCTAAAATCTCGCCGCAGCGATGCAAATGATGAAGATAGGCGCGTGAAAAGTTTTGACAGGCGTAGCAAGAGCAAGTCTCGTCGAGCGGTATCTGCTCATTTTTGTGACGTGCATTTTTGATTTTTATGTCGCCAAAACGCGTGAATAACCAACCATTCCGTGCGTTGCGGGTTGGCATAACACAATCAAACATATCGATTCCGTGCGCCACGCCATCCACCAAGTCTTCAGGTGTACCTACACCCATCAAATAGCGTGGCTTATCTGTTGGCAATCGAGGACCCGTGTGCGCCAATATGCGCTGCATATCTTCTTTAGGCTCACCCACCGACAGACCACCAATCGCCAAACCATGAAAACCTAAGTCATTCAGGCCGGCGAGCGATTCATCGCGCAACTCTTCAAACATACCGCCTTGAACAATACCAAATAAGGCATTCGGATTTTCTTCACGATTAAATTCATCGAGTGATCGCTTAGCCCAACGCAAAGACATACGCATCGATTGCCCAGCCTCTTCACGCGTTGCGGGTCGACCCTCAATTTCATACGGCGTGCATTCATCGAACTGCATCACCACATCCGAATTCAACACACGCTGAATTTGCATAGAAATTTCTGGCGAAAGAAATAGGCGATCACCATTAATTGGCGAAGAAAATTTAACACCCTCTTCGCTGATTTTTCGCATCTCTCCCAATGAAAAAACTTGAAATCCACCCGAGTCAGTCAATAACGGCTTATTCCAACCAATGAACTGATGCAAACCACCAAACTCACGAATTGTTTCCAAACCAGGGCGCAACCACAGATGAAAGGTATTCCCTAAAATAATTTGTGCACCAATTTTTTCCAACTCTAATGGCGACATCGCTTTCACTGAACCGTAGGTTCCCACCGGCATAAAAATCGGTGTCTCTATCGTTCCATGATTTAGCTCCAGACGACCACGGCGCGCATGACCATCCGTTTTTAATAAGGTGTACTTCATGAGTTGGCATTCCTTTCCAGCAGCATCGCATCGCCATAGCTGAAAAAACGATAGCGCTGTTCGATAGCATGCGCATACGCATCGCGTAGCTTCTGGTATCCAGCAAATGCCGACACCAGCATCAGCAGGGTCGACTTCGGCAAATGAAAATTCGTGATTAAACGTGTCACCGTATGAAACGAATAACCCGGTGTTATAAACAACCGTGTGTCGTTACTTCCCGCAATCAATCTGCCTGACGCTGAGGCCGACTCCAGTGCACGTAAACTGGTTGTTCCTACTGCGACCACTTGCTTACCTTCTCGCTGCGCTGTTTGCACTACATCGACTGTGTCTTGTGAAATGCTGTACCACTCACTGTGCATCTGATGCTCAGATAAATTTTCTGTGCGAACCGGCTGAAAAGTACCGGCACCCACATGCAAGGTTAGTGTCGCCACCCGCACGCCTTTAGTACGCAGGGATTGCAAGAGAGCCTCATCAAAATGTAGCCCCGCAGTGGGCGCTGCTACCGCGCCCGGAGTTTTGGCATACACAGTCTGATAGCGCTCTGCATCAAATTCATCAGCAGCGTGATCGATGTAAGGCGGCAAAGGTAAACGACCATAGCGTTCCATCAGTAGCAAAGCATTTTCCGGAAAACCCAAGGTAAAAAATTCACCGACGCACTCACCAACAATCACATCAAACGCATCAGCCAAGCGCATACGCATACCTGGCATAGGTGTTTTAGATGCGCGTACTTGCGCAACGACTGTCCTAGTGTCAAGCACGCGCTCGACCAATACCTCGACCCGCCCTCCGGTTTCTTTTACACCAAAAAAACGGGCATTCACGACACGAGTATCATTGAAGACCAGCACATCTCCTGCATCAAACGTCGCCAACACATCAGTAAATAGCCCGTCGATCAGGCGGTCTGGCTTGACGTGCAAAAGACGTGACTGCGTGCGCTCAGCCAAAGGCGACTGCGCAATCAGTTCTGGAGGGAGATTAAAATCGAAATCAGTAAGTGAATACATCGGTATGCGCTACGCTATCTACGTAAGGAAAGCTGCAGCAGATTAGCAAAAGCCGGTATTCTACGCTGCGCCTGCCAACTCAGTCCGACATGTCCACTACCCGAAAAAAAAAGACACCTACGAAAAGTCTACGCACCGTTGACCGGTTTGCTCGTCTTGGGCTATCTACCGATATGTCGCTAGTGCTGCATCTGCCCATGCGCTATGAGGATGAAACGACCTTGCTCTCCATTCGTGATGCCAGTCACACCTATGGTCAAGCCGTACAAGTTGAAGGTGTTGTCACCGACTGCGATGTGCACTACCGCCCGCGCCGACAATTAGTCGTAAAAATTACCGACGATACGGAGTCCTTAACGCTACGCTTCTTAAATTTTTACGGTAGTCAAGCGATTCAAATGGCGCAAGGTAAGCGCTTACGCGTACGCGGAGAATTTCGCCACGGCTTTCTCGGCAACGAGATGGTTCATCCCACCGTGAAAAGCGTTACACCCGATTCCACGCTACCTGAAGCACTAACTCCGGTGTATCCAGCTGGCGAAGGTATCTCACAAACCATCCTACGTTCAGCAATTGCAAAAGCGATGGCGCGCATAGACTGGAGCGACACCCTACCTCAAGCATTGCGTGAGCGTCTGAAACTGATGCCCTTCGAACAAAGCGTGCGACTGTTACATAACCCACCCGCCGACATCGATGAACATGCCTTAATCGAGCGTAGCCATCCGGCATGGATACGCATGAAGTTTGACGAGCTATTGGCTCAGCAGCTATCAATGAAGCGCGCACAAATAGCGCGTCGCCAGCAAGGTGCTCCGGTACTTGCTAAGCCGGGCGCACTGATTAACGCGCTATCAGCGGTACTACCATTTACCCTGACTGCTGCCCAACAACGCGTATTGAATGAAATTCGAGCGGATATCGCTATGCCGTATCCCATGCAGCGGCTGCTGCAAGGTGATGTCGGTAGTGGCAAAACAGTGGTCGCTGCATTAGCAGCCGCACAAGCGATAGACAATGGTTATCAAACGGCCTTGATGGCACCGACTGAAATTTTGGCTGAACAGCATTTTCGAAAAATCGCTGGCTGGATGGAACCATTAGGTATTCAGGTCGCATGGCTCACCGGCAGTTTAAAAAAGCGCGAAAAAGAAGAAGCGCGTGCACGGATTGAATCAGGTGAGGCGCAACTCATCATTGGTACTCATGCCTTGATTCAGCATGATGTGGAGTTTGCTAAATTAGGATTAGCTATCGTTGATGAACAACATCGCTTTGGGGTTGCGCAGCGACTCACTCTTCGCAACAAAGGTCTGGATAGTCTGCCGCATCAATTGATGATGTCAGCTACACCGATTCCACGCACATTAGCCATGACGTATTACGCCGATCTCGAAGTCTCTGTGATTGATGAACTGCCGCCGGGACGTACACCTATCGTGACACGACTTATCGCACAAGAACGACGCAATGAAGTGATGGAGCGCGTACATGCAGCGGCTAAAGAAGGACGTCAAACCTATTGGGTTTGTCCACTGATCGAAGAATCCGAAGCTTTGCAGTTGCAAACTGCTACCGACACCTTTGCGATGCTGACTACTGCCTTGCCGGATTTACGCGTTGGGCTAGTACATGGCCGCATGAAGCCTGCGGAAAAACAAGCAGTGATGAGTGAATTCGCTGCCGGCGCGATTGATCTGCTAGTAGCAACCACCGTGATTGAAGTTGGCGTCGATGTACCGAATGCCTCGCTAATGGTGATTGAACATGCGGAACGATTCGGTTTATCGCAACTGCACCAGCTACGCGGTCGCGTAGGTCGCGGAGCCGCTGCCAGCGTTTGTCTATTGCTGTATCAAGGCCCGCTAGGTTCAATTGCAAAACAGCGGCTAGCCATCATGCGCGAACTTACTGATGGTTTTGAAATTTCGCGACGCGATCTGGAAATTCGCGGTCCCGGTGAATTTCTAGGCGCACGCCAATCAGGACAGGCAATGTTGCGCTTTGCCGATTTAGAAACAGATACCTGGCTGGTTGAAACAGCGCGCGACATTGCTCAGCAATTACTTCAGGATGATCCCGCAACGGTAGAAACGCATCTTCAGCGCTGGCTAGGTGCACGCGAAGATTATTTGAAGGTGTGAGTCGATACACTTTATAACCAACTATGCGACACTAATTACATGACATTGACAGAACTGAAATATATCGTTGCCGTCGCACGGGAAAAACACTTTGGCCGCGCAGCTGAAGCCTGTTTCGTGGCACAACCAACGCTATCGGTCGCTATCAAAAAGCTCGAAGATGAACTCGGCGTCGCTATTTTTGAGCGTGGCGGTACTGAAATCAGCGTCACACCAGTTGGGGCACAAATCATTACTCAGGCAGAGCGGGTACTAGAACAGACTTCTTTCATCCGCGACATCGCTAAACAAAATAACGATCCTTTGTCTGGCACTCTGCGCATAGGCGTGATCTATACGATCGCCCCGTATTTGCTGCCGCAATTAGTACCTACACTAATTAACAACGTGCCGCAAATGCCTTTGGTGTTACTAGAAAATTTCACAGTGAAATTAATTGAGCTCTTGCGTGCGGGTGAATTAGATGCTGCCATCATGGCCTTACCTTTTAATCAGCAGGGTCTAATGGTGCAGCCAGTATATGACGAACCTTTCATGGTAGCGCTACCGCGTCATCATGCCTGGGCCAAGCGCACACATATTAATAGTGAAGAACTGAAATCTGAAACCATGTTACTGCTGGGTGCAGGACACTGTTTTCGTGATCAGGTATTAGAAGTGTGCCCGGAGATGTCGCGCTTCTCTACCGGTGCTAGTGGCATTGCTAAAACATTTGAAGGCTCGTCACTGGAAACCATACGACACATGGTGGCGTCAGGCATAGGCATTACGGTGTTACCTCAAGCGTCGGTACCCACCACCAATACTAGCCAAGATATGTTGAATTACATTCCCTTCGAAGCACCCGTGCCCTCACGGCGTGTCGTCATTGCCTGGCGTAAAAGCTACACTCGCCATGCGGCGGTTGAGGCGGTGCGCCAGGCAATACTGGCGTGCAATCTGCAAGGCGTGCAGATGCTGCCAGATGCGGCACTCGAAGAAGAATAAAATTTTTTATCATGACAGTCACTCTTCAGTCGATCAGGCATCGACTTCTGCTGTATGCAAAATTAGTCAGGCTGGATAAACCGATTGGCAGCTTGTTACTGCTGTGGCCCACGCTATCTGCATTGTGGTTAGCCTCGGGCGGTATGCCCGATATTCAGCTGATCGTGATTTTTTCTGTGGGTACGGTACTGATGCGTTCCGCAGGATGCGCTATCAATGATTTTGCTGACCGCGATTTTGATCGTCATGTAAAACGCACTGCAGAGCGACCTCTCACTTCAGGTCAACTCCACGCTTGGGAAGCGATTGCTATTGCTGTTATTTTTGCGTTAGTTTCATTCGCGCTGATCTTGCCACTGAATTTATTAACGCGCGAATTATCGGTACTCGCGGTGATAGTCGCTGGCAGCTATCCCTACTTCAAACGATTTTTTGCATTGCCTCAAGCCTATCTGGGGATTGCCTTTGGCTTTGGCATACCGATGGCTTACGCGGCCGTACTCAACACCGTACCGACAGAAGCATGGGTACTCCTGATCGCTAATGTATTTTGGGCATTGGCGTATGACACGGAATACGCCATGGTCGATCGCGATGATGATCTTAAAATTGGCATTCGCACCTCCGCTATAACATTTGGCAAACATGATGTTGGCGCGGTCATGCTGAGTTACGCCATTAGTCTTTGCTTAATCGCCGCAGTGGGTGTCGCCGCAGGACTAGGTAAAGGTTTTGCACTAGGTATGTTGGTAGCAACCATCATCGCTGGCTATCACTGGACGTTAATTCGCACTCGCGAGCGCGACGGATGTTTTGCAGCCTTTCGTCACAACAACTGGCTAGGTGCTGCGATATTCATAGGTATCGTGTTAGGTTAATCAGTTTTTCGCTATCTGCGGCACTTCTACGCAACAAACTCCCCAGTACCCCGTCCTTTCCTTGTCAGCCTAATTATCTACGCCAGATAATCAGCGTCGGTGTTGGCATACCCCCTCATTCGCACTGTATGTCAACGTGACTCTCACGCGATCTCATTTATTTTCCATGGACATCACTGAACTGCTTGCTTTTAGCGTACGCAACAAAGCTTCCGACTTACATCTATCTGCTGGTATGCCTCCCCTGATTCGTGTGCATGGTGATGTTAAGCGTATTAACCTTCCATCACTTTCAAAGCAAGAAGTCAGAGCGATGCTCGATTCCATCATGAGCGCCGATCTGAGCAAGCGCTATGACGAATTACTGGAAGTCGATTTTTCATTCGAACTTCCTGGTCAGGCGCGATTCCGGGTCAATGCATTTCATCAAGATCGCGGACCCGCTGCTGTCCTGCGAACTATTCCCTCAAAAATTTTTACACTCGCCGAACTGGACACACCAAAAATTTTTGCTGAACTCTCGCTTAAGCCACGTGGTTTGATTTTAGTGACCGGCCCGACGGGTTCAGGTAAATCCACCACCTTAGCGGCGATGGTTAATCACATTAATGAAAATGAACAAGCACACATACTGACGATTGAAGATCCTATCGAATTTGTTCATATCTCAAATAAATGCTTAATCAATCAACGCGAACTAGGGCCTCATACCCATTCATTTGCTGCTGCGCTGCGCTCAGCCTTGCGCGAAGATCCGGATGTTATTTTGGTGGGTGAATTACGCGATCTGGAAACCATACGCTTAGCGCTCACGGCTGCTGAAACGGGACACCTTGTATTCGGTACCTTGCATACAGCGTCCGCTTCAAAAACTATCGACCGTATCATTGATGTTTTTCCGGGCGATGAAAAGGAAATGGTACGAGCCATGCTCTCTGAATCCCTGCAAGCAGTGATCTCACAAACCTTATTGAAAAATGCCGAGGGTAGTGGTCGAGTCGCCGCCCATGAAATTATGTTGGGCACACCTGCTATACGTAATTTGATTCGCGAAGCAAAAGTCGCGCAAATGTATTCAACGATACAAACCGGTGCGGCGGTTGGTATGCAGACGCTAGACGCCTGTTTAGCTGATTTGGTGCGTCGCCGTCGTATCAATCTTGATGCCGCCAGAGCAGCGGCTAAGACACCCGAAAATTTTCATTAAAGAAGTAAGGCAGTTCAGCTCTGGCCAAATTCTTTACCTAGCTCAGCGCCTCGCTGTGCCGCTGCTTTCAACGCCTTGATGATTGCAGCTTGTACCGCATCGTCATTCAGCGATGTCAGTGCGGCGTAGGTCGTGCCGCCTTTCGAGGTAACGCGCTCGCGTAACGTGGCTAGTGATTCATCGGACGCACTGGCCAATGCAGATGCTCCAAGAAAGGTTGCCTGTGCCAAGCTACGACCTTGCTCAGCACTCAGACCCAATTCAACAGCGGCCTGCTGCATCGCTTCTAAAAAATAAAACACATAGGCTGGACCACTACCTGAAACGGCTGTGACTGCATCAATTTGATTTTCAGATTCCAGCCAAACTGTTTGACCCACAGCGCACAAAATAGTGTCAGCAATAGTCCGCTGCTGATCCGACACGCCCGCTAAAGCCACCATGCCCGTAATGCCCTGACCGATTAAAGCCGGCGTGTTAGGCATAGTACGAACTATGGCCTGATGCCCTCCCAGCCACCGCGATAAATCTTCGGCACGAATACCCGCAGCGATAGAGAGGATTAGTTGATTTTTTATGGAGGGCGCAATACTCAATGCAACTTCATGCATCTGTTGTGGCTTAACCGCCAGGACAATCACATCCGCCGCACTCACTTCAGCGCCTGCAGTAGCAGCGGTGCTTACACCCCATTTTTTTTCTACGCTGCGCAGCGTCTCTGCATGCACGTCCACCACATGAATCTGACTTGCTGGAATAAGTTTATTCGCCAGCCCGCTGATCAAGGCTTGCGCCATGTTGCCGCCGCCTATGAAAGCAATTTTCAAATTAGTTTGCATAATCTCGTTTTCCAAAAATTGCGGTACCAATACGCACCATCGTTGCACCCTCCGCGATGGCCGCCTGCATATCACCCGACATACCCATAGACAGGGTATCGGTCGGGATACCCATCGCTGCCAGTTGTTGTTGTAACTCGCGCAGTAAAGCAAACGGCGCACGTTGTCGAGCTGGATCAGCTTCCGGCTCCGGTATTGCCATCAAGCCGCGTAACTGAATATTGGGTAATCCCGCAACAGCTTTAGCCAGCGTAGGTAATTCTTCAGGTGACACACCGCTCTTACTGGCCTCACCACTCACGTTCACCTGCAGACAAATATTCAATGGTGGCAAACCCTCAGGCCGCTGCTCAGATAAACGCTGCGCAATTTTTTCGCGGTCGACCGCATGTACCCACGAAAAATTTTCTGCGATCGGGCGCGTCTTATTACTTTGTATCGGTCCAATAAAATGCCAATCCAAGTTAAGCTCGGGTCTGAGCTCGTGTACTTCGGCTATTTTATTTACCGCCTCTTGCAAATAATTTTCCCCGAAAGCGACTTGCCCAGCATCCGCCGCTACTATCACCGCGTCGGCCCCAAATGTTTTAGAGACCGCCAGCAGCGTCACCGACGCAGGTTCGCGTCCCGCCGTTTGGCAAGATTGGTCTATGGCATGACGCACAGCAGCAAGTTGGGTAGATATCGACATAGCCCCGCATTATCGCTCAAGCGACCCAGTCTGCAGACGAGGCCCAGCCCTGCTAGTATCAATGCTCTGTTTGGTTATGGAGATCTTGATGAGCGACTTGTATACCCTGCCGGTGCGCACCCTAGCGGGCAAAGACACCGATCTGTCCGCCTACAAAGGACACGTACTCTTAATAGTGAATACCGCCAGCCAATGCGGCTTCACTCCCCACTATGCAGGATTAGAGACTTTGTACCGCCAATACAAAGATCAGGGCTTGGTTGTGCTGGGATTTCCATGTAATCAATTCGGCGCACAAGAACCCGGCAGCGCCGCAGATATCGCTGCATTCTGTGAAAAAAATTACGGGGTGAGTTTTCCCTTGTTTGACAAGGTCGATGTCAACGGCGCCAACGCTCACCCCTTATTCACGCTGCTCAAAACAGAAGCACCCGGCGTATTAGGTACCGAAGGCATTAAATGGAATTTCACGAAATTTCTCGTCGGCCGGGATGGCAAAGTGCACGAACGCTACGCCCCGACCACTACCCCTGCACAGCTGGAATCTGACGTCGCCAAACTCTTGGCTGCCTAAACTCTTTTCACATTGCAGGTAGTCGGATTTCCAGACTACCTGCGTCTGCACCACCCCACGTTCTGCTTGTCCTGCATACCCTTTAAGAAATCGCAAGGTTTTTTTATGCCTATTTTGCATCTCCGTTGAACTATCAGCGCAAGCTGGTTACAGAACTTTCACAAATATTCAGCGCGGCGCTGACTAGATTGCGCTAGTTCCCGCCGCTGATTATTCGAATAAAACAGGAGACACAACCATGGTTCAGCCGACAGACAGGCGAGCACGCCTGAAGGGTAGCTTTTTGTCTAAAAAAAGTGAAATTCTGCACTCAACTCAGTCGAGTTTTATCGGTGAGTCCAATCAGTCTGCCTC